>Ga0123356_10002100_pt1 | contig 21494 bp, 23 predicted proteins | sample TergutEmb28metaG_2_FD_92546 | JGI IMG/M metagenome (GOLD analysis project Ga0123356, IMG submission 92546) | Embiratermes neotenicus P3 segment gut microbial communities from Petit-Saut dam, French Guiana - Emb289 P3 | ecosystem: Host-associated > Arthropoda: Insects > Digestive system > Gut ... | reverse complement strand
TTGCTCCGATGCAGTCAAAGGGCAATGCTTCGCAAACAACTTGAACAATGCCTGCTTCGCAAAACTCCGAAAAGCAAGAAATTAAACCTAATGAGTTCTTCAAGAGCCTTCCATTTTTATTTAAAGCTCCTGTAATCTCTTTGACGGCTGCATCGAGGTCATCTATCTCGCTCGTAGTTGCTGTTATGGCTTTAATCATTTGCACCCTCCTGATATTACTATTTATTTACGCATATCTATACCATAATTGTATAAAAAACACAAGGGTCTGCAGAGGCTAAGTACGGGTGTTTTATCGATATGGCTGTCAGCGGGCTGTTTACCGCCGGTAGCTGAGGCATGAGCTGTAATTGCTACAACACTACGTGATTAATATCGTTCAAGTCATCTATTTCTCCCACAACCCCTATCAGCAGGAACAGGTTTGTTATCGGCTCTTGCAGGAGGTCTTTGAGGAGAGTCACTTTTTCTATCTCACCGGTGCTGCGTACGTGCATTCGCGGCCCGGTGCATCTGTGCATTTCATCCCCTATCAGTATATGGGTTTCATCAGCATATGATATCGGAACATCTTCCTGTATTATTGCATTCACCTGCTCTTCCAAATTGTCGAGGTTAATATCGGGTTTAGTAAAAAAGCTTAAAATGAACCCCCGCCGTATGTCGGCATGCTCGTAAAGATGCGCTCCGATTCCCTGCTTTGATAAAAAATGCTCGCAAATGTCTTCGGCTGTGTGTACCATAAGCCTTGAGGTGACAGATTTAAATACAATGTCGGTTATTTCCTGCGGCTTAGGTCCGAAGAGCGTTGGTCTTGTTATGATAACTTCTTCTCCGATGCCAATAAGCAAATGTGCATTTCGCCCCAGTTGTTGAAAAATGAGGTCAAAATGCTCTATTATTACCCTTTTACCCTTTCCGACCGCATACAGTATTGCATCAGCAAGCTCATGCATTTGCAAAAATGCAGACTCAAACCGGATGTCAACGTGATATGTATGTGCCGTATAAAATCCTGTATCTTCTACACTGAGAAGCGGCAAAGGGCGCACATTGACACCTTCATCGTCATTTGTCAGTTCAAGGCCCGGGAACATGCCTTTGATTATCATGCTTTTGCCGCTTCCGGCTACTCCGACCAGTCCGATAATTTTGTCAAATGGGCTGAGATATTGCTGTGCAATCTGCATCCCGAGGTCTGCCATGCGTTCGTTTCCGCGAGGGGCGAAAAAGATGCTGTAGAGATGGCTTTTTTGCATTCTTGCTGAATATGGCATTGGGGCCTCCTTTTAGTATTCTGCGTTGCATCTTACAATCAGTATATATAGCCACTTCTCGCTTTGGATATAGCATCCTTACTATAACAAAGCGCGCTCCGCATCCGTGCTCCGCTTGCCGTAGCTACATATACTGACTGCAAGACGCTTCAATCTTGTACAAAATCAAACTCCAGGTTTAGTAAGGGTGCGTGTTGTTGTGCGCCGTATACGTCGGTTTCTCCTAAGTCTCCTGAACAGAGTGGTCGTTTGATTGTTGCTTTGATGGCTTTTGCCGGAGCGAATGCGATTATTCCGATTATTTTGTCCGGTGATACATTATACAGCTCACAAATCAACTCTTCATTTATAAAGCCTCCATTTCTAACGCGTTCAAAATCCTCAAACTCGTTAAAAATAATATCCAATGTCAATTCATACGGGCCGGAGTTCTTACTGCGTATAACGCTTGCAATATCAGTTAGTTTCGTCATAATAGTCTCCTTTGAGAGGGCTATAGGCATATCCCTTCTCTACATCACCTCAATATATTCAATCGGGAAAACGGAAGTCGGGTCGTCTACCTGAAGCAGATGATATATGCTGAACTCATAGACCTCACCTGCTTTAAAATCGCTTGGTGAATACGGAAACGCAAGGTTGCCGGCTGTTGCCCGCCGTCCTTCGTACCCGTAGTGCAGCATGGTGGAGCGTGCCGTCGCGCATATCGTGTTTGCCAGCTCCTGTGTGCCTGCAACGGCTTCTATTATTATGCCATACTCGTGTGATTTTGACTCCTCGCGCAGCGGCTCAAGCTTGCCCATTACTCCGTCGCGGCCGTAAATAATAAAGTTAAGACTGTATGCGTCCTGCCCTTCAATGAAGTTGTCCGCAACCCTTTCCTTCACCCCGGCAATAATTTCATCTATTCTTTGCATCATTACCGGATCGCGTGTACCTGCTATAGAAACTGTGCGATACCCGATTTTACGCGCGCCTTCAAGCTTGACATAGTACTTGTCGCCGGGAATGAACCTACTGCCGCTGACGCGCACTGTGTTTCCGGTTTCCTGCTCGAACCTGGTTTCGGTCAAATCCAAATACCCGCCGGGTCCCGGAAGTATACACGGGTTTGTTTTTTCATATAGTGTGTGAGCAGCGACCGACACTGTTGTACACTTTCGTTCGGGGTTCAACGGCTCTACCCGGAAGTAATCCGCTCCAATGTACCCGAACATGCAATCGGAACCGCTTCCCGGCATCGCACATATGGCAGCACATTCGAGTATCTTGCCTAAATGTGTGGCAAGACCCATATCATATCCCTTTTCCACCGCAAGTGCTGCGAATACGGCAGGGTCGTAAGCCCGCCCCGCAAGTATGACCTGCGCGCCGCTGCGGTGTGCTTCTATAAAAGGCTGCACTCCCATTTGCGCCACTATGCGGGTTGTACTATCGATTACTCCGGCAGTCAGTTCGGGAGCAGGGTCAAGCGGTGTTATATTACCTAAACCATGCTCATGCTTAATTTTATCCTTCGGCAGCTCTGCATGTATTAAAGCAAGCTTAAAATGCAGATTGTTTTCATGAGCAATTTCCTCAATGATTTTACGATTCCAGTCTAAATGCGGCTCTCCCCCGCTGCCGCCCGCCGTACCTATACATACGGGTATTCCCCGCTCTAGACCGGCTTTAATCATGATTTCCAAATCACGCTTTACGGCGTTGCGGTCTGTGAAGGACACGCCTGCTCCAAGGTAATACGGTCCAGGGTCGGTTGAGCCTGCGTCGACTGCAATCAAGTGCGGATTTCGCTTCATGCCTTCCTCGAAGGACGCAACGGGAAACCCATATCCAAGTATTGCTGTAGTTGATAATATTCTAAATTCCTTTTCTCTCAATGATTCATTCATAATACACCTTCATCATTTTGCGCGGGCAGTCCGTAATGCCAATATACGCTGCATTTCGTTGTATACAACCATATAGCCTTCATCAACGCCCATTCCGGGTTTTGCAAGTATCTGGTCGGGTCCCGTTGCCATTGCCAGGTGAACGCATACTTGCGCCGAGCGGTCTGTTTCATTGCACGTTCCGCCCTGATATGCGCCTATTCCCCGCTCTTTGCAATAAAGCACCGCCTCAACGGTATTCCCTATCCCACCGAGATCCGGGGTCTTGACCTGAACCATATGCCCTGCATTATTATCGGCAAAATATTTAATATCCTCAAGCGTATTGCACCATTCATCGGCAACAATTTCCACATTGATCCCGCGCTCATTAACCACCTTTGTCAACTCGCTCAGAGCCAGCATTTGTTTCTCCCGCTCCTCCATGTCCATCGGTCCTTCAATACGCAGCTTGAACGGATTTGCGGCTGCTTCCAGCTTCAAGAGATAGTCCGCCATTATCGATGCATCATTCCCAAAAACCATAGCAATTGTACCGTAGACGTCCAGATGCAGGGTTGGATTGTAATCCGCTTCAGGACGTAAGGTTATGATGCGGTCACGCAGCCATCTTATGTATTCCTCAAGCAGCTCCCCGCGCTTGCCAAGTTTGGTGCCGACGTGATTTACCAGCCCGTGCGGTAATACCTCCGCTCCTTTTATTATCATTTTATCGGAGTTCTCATATCGGCTGTCACCACTTTGTGTAAAAATCGGAATCATTCTGTTTACTATAACTGTACCATATTCCTCTGCTATTACTTCACACATCATCTTATGCCCGGATTTGGCAACTGCATCCAGAATAGACTGACTCACACCGTAACGAACCGCCGTGTGAAGAATCTTGCCGTCGATTTCCATTTTTTCCAGCTCCGCAGACAGTTCGCGGAATGTGGTAATCTCCCGGCCTACAAGCGCAGGTTTTATGTGCTTTTCTATAAACGGGATGAAGTTCTCCGCCAGAAATAACGGATCGCGCCCTCCCGTGCCGGAATACTGCACCGCCGCACAATCCCCCCACGCCAACTGTCCATCTTCTAAAACAAGCATTACAGATATGGATTCACCCGCCTGCCGCACCGCCTTGAATCCATCGGTGACAGGTGTGCCTTTATATGCTGCTCCGTCCGGCTCAGCACCCTTCTTTATTGCCCGCTGGTCGTCAAAGAAGAATCCTGTACGTCCGGGCGCGCATATTAAGTCAATAATTTTCATTATCTCGGTCTCCCAACCAGGTTTCCCTTCCCAATAGCATATACATCATCTATTACCATTTGAAAAGAAGCATTTCGCTTTTCTATTTTTGCACGACAGGCGATTTTATCCGCATGGAACTGCAGCAGCTCCTCACTTAACGGTATCGCTCCCGGAGCAAAAATACGCACAGCCCCGTCGTTATCTCTTGCCGGAAGCATCTTTCCCGCATTGAACTTGCTTGGCGCGAACGGAACATCTATGACGCCCGCCTGAAACGCTCTTACAACACCTTTTGCAATGTCACCCTCACCCAGCTCAAAGCATTTATCCACAATGCACCGTGTTTCAGCAGTGATAATCTGCTTTTCCTCGTCTACCTGCGGATTTTCAAGCTTTTGATCGGCAAGCATCGATATTAACTGTTTTGTGCAGCGCAGCCCTTGTGCATTTGCCTCCATAGTAGGTATGCCCATAGCTTCATGTGGTGTTTTTACAATAATTTTAGTCGCTTTAGCAAGAGCACCGACCGCGCTTCCCCACGAAATCACACCGAACGCTTTTGCTTCATCGGGCGGGAATCCGCCCATGAACTGGTGAAGAACAGTCGTAACTGTTATATCATTATAACCATACTCCTTAAGGTAAGCTTCCGTCAGCTCTTCAAGCGTTCTTATCGCCGAGACATCCTGAACCAGATTGCCGCACTGGCCATACCCCACAGTTATATTCTTTACACCCTGCTCGGCGGCAAGCAGGCTTTCAATGATTGCGACAGCATGTGAAATACACGGCGGCACAAGAGTACCTGTTAACGGACCGAACGGTTCCCTGTTGATACTGACTCCCATATCCTCATAAAGCCCGGTGAGCCGGTCTACATACTGCCAGTCACGTATGGTAGATTCGAGCGTAACATTTTTGGCATAGGGTATGTTGTAGGATATTCCGCCGCCCTCATAACCGGTGAATCCGCCTGCATAAGATATCTCTGTGAGCAGGCGTGCATCCGGGGTGCCGTGCCTTATTTGTATTGGTATGTTTAAGCTCTGTATAAGCGACCGGCAACTGTCTACCCCGTGGTTTACTGCAGGAAACCCGTTGAGCATAGATTTTCCCTGTCGTACACTTTCTTCTATACCATCTTCAGCCTCTTTATAACGGTTTTGTCGTGTGTAGCTGTCAATTGTTGTCGGCAGCAAGTCCGCTTCGCCCTTGTCCTGCAAATAAGTTAGCAGTTCGATATGCTCGCGCACCAATGCAACGCCCGCACGCGGCTGGATAAGAGTAGAGCCTTGCTTCTTTGCATCCTTAAGCTTACGTGAGAATTGCTTCTTTGCAGGGAGTTTTTTATGGAACTCCACAGCTTCATCAAGGTCTACACGCGCACCGGTCGGCCACTGAGCCAGCACTTCACACCGTGATGCCATGAACTCGTCTCTATCAATTTTCTTGTTGCACAACTCCATCGCCTGTTATACCTCACATCATACGTTCTTAAATATCAGCGCTCTACCTTTACGCTCTGTCTTTACGTTCCAAATTATAATATATTCGACTTCATGATTTTCATTGCGGCTTCCGGTGCATATCCGCAGAGCAGTCCCATAGCCGCCAGTATATAATGCTTATCAATCAGGGTTTTTACCTTTTTCGGCCGCAGTGACTGAGGTTTCATACCGTTATACAAAACGTGTCCGGCAAGTTCTGATTGTCTGCCATTATTTATCAACGCACCGCCTGTCAAAACAACTGTCTGCACTCCGGTTAAATCTTTTCCGTTTTGTATAAAAACCCGTCCTGATGATGTATACGTTTCTTCCAATGACCCCGCATGACGCAGCGTAGCTGTTTCAACAGCCAAGGCCGCAAGAGCAAAATCCAGAGCTCTTTGATCCATCGTTTCCGGCAAAGTGCTTGTATTTTTTGTCAGGTACTCTATGTCCTTTAAAACAATATCCTCATGCATCCCTGCAAGTTCAGCTATCCTTGATATCCCCGCCGCTTCAGCAATTCCCATTGCTGAGTACCGCATCCCTATATCTCCCTCCACTGTGCGCTTGGCATACGGCTCAGGCAGCCCTTTGTATATAACATTTGAGCTGTGAGGCTCTCCGCCTGCAATGGAGTAGACATCCGTTGTAGCTCCGCCAACATCGACGGCTATCAACTCCCCGACGTCCCTTGCAAGCAGCTCTGCTGCTGTAAGCATTGCTGCAGGCGTCGGCATAAGCACCCCGCTGAGACCTTTTGCGTGAACAATCCTTTCCAAAAATATATCACGTATCAGTTGCCTTGCAGGTTCCATATTCAATGTGCCTACCGCAGGCATTACATTTTCACACGCATAAACCCGGCGATCAGCAAGTATCTGCATTACCTCACGGCTGCTGTTCCGGTTCCCGGCGATTATAACCGGGAAATCACCCGGTGTACCCGCGAGCATTTTTGCGTTGTGTATTATGCACTTTTTATTACCCCCGTCAGTACCGCCGGTTAACAACAGTATATCAGGGGAGGCGGCATATATATCTGTAATATCTTCTTCGGTCAACTCATGGTTGTAAAGGCCTACAATTTTTGCTCCCGCACCGACTGTTGCCAGTGATGCAGCTTTTGCCGTCAACTCCGGCGCGAGTCCGCTTGCAATCATCCTCAGCCCGCCTGCGGCACTCGAACAAGCTAAACGCTTGTGATATTTTGCTATACCGGTTTGGCTTTTCAGCTCTGCCAGTGCGGACTCAAGCCCTTCGTTAACATCGGATGAAATCGTAGTAAATGCCGATGCATACCCAAGAAGGCGGGGTTTCGATACTTCGACGGCAATAACCTTGGTATATGTGCTCCCGAAATCAATTAGAAGTACGTTTTCCATGTTACTCACTGACATTTAAATCTTTTCTTAATGACTCTATTGCGGTTTCGGGTGCTGTGCCGGGACCGAACACGCGGTCGAAGCCCATGGCCTTAAAACGTTTTTCAACATCTTCAAACGGTTGCTTTCCAACCACGATATTACCGCCTATATAAAGCAGAATACCCTCAAGACCGCTTTCATCGCATTTATCCCGCATTCCTCTGCAATCCAACTCACCATGACCATACAATGATGAAACAATAATGGCATCCGCGTCTGTTTCAATCGCTGCGGCTATGTATTCCTCCTGCGAAACCATAACACCGAGATTTGTGACATCGAAGCCTGCCCCGGTGAAAGCGTGGTACAGGATCTTATTACCTACTGCATGAACATCCGCACCGATTACGCCAAGTACCAGTTTTTTCTTTCGCATTTATTGCTCCTTCTTAAACCGTAAATAGTCTGCGCGGCCTCGCTTGTAAAGGTCGTTACCCTCACAGTCCTGTATCACGGTCAGCGGCATCTCTTTTACAATCAGCCTGCGGATTGCTTCCGCGCCTAAATCGTTATATGCAATAACCTCTGAGGACACGATACAACGTGCAAGCAGCGCACCTGCGCCTCCGGCTGCTCCAAAGTAGACAGCACCGTGGTTTTTCATTGCTGTTACTACCTCCGGGTTTCGAGCACCCTTGCCAATCATTCCTATCAGCCCTGCGGCAATCAGTGCCGGTGTGAAGACATCCATGCGGCCGCTTGTTGTCGGTCCTGCCGAACCTATCACCGCACCCGGGCATGAAGGAGACGGTCCGGTATAATAAACTATAGCATTTTCAATGTCAAAAGGCAACGGCTCGCCTTTATGTATTGATTCATGCAGACGCATATGCGCAGCATCCCGCGCAGTATAAACTACGCCTGAAAGAGATATAGCTTCCCCGCAGATAAAAGCACGTGCATCATCTCTGCCTAGTGGTGTTTTAATACTTTTTATCACCATCACAATTCCCCGCTTATGTGTCTTGCCGCGTGGCAATTTATATTAACCGCTACCGGTAATCCTGCTATATGCGTCGGCATAGCCAAAACCTTAACCGCCAGCGCTGTTGTCCGTCCGCCAAACCCCTGCGGTCCGATTCCGAGGGCATTTATTGATTCCAGCAGCTCACTCTCCAGTTTTGCGTAATACGGGTCATTGTTCACATCATCGGCGGAGCGCAGCAACGATTTCTTTGCAAGCAATGCAGCTTTATCAAAAGTACCGCCTATGCCAACGCCTACAAATACAGGCGGGCATGGATTCGCACCTGCCTCCTCCACTGTTTTGAGAACAAAACTCTTTACTCCGTCGATTCCGTCAGCGGGCTTGAGCATAGCTGCGCGGCTCATGTTTTCGCTTCCAAACCCTTTAGGCGCAACTGTTATTTTTAATTTGTCATCCGGGGTAATATCGTAATATATCATTGCAGGAGTGTTATCTTCCGTATTTACCCTCCTGAGCGGGTCCGCCACCACAGACATTCTGAGATATCCCTCACGGTATCCTTGCCTTACGCCTTCATTTATAGCTTTGTCCAGGCTTAAATCACCGATAATGCGTACGTCCTGTCCTATTTCCACAAATATGCAAGCAACACCCGTGTCCTGGCAAATTGGTAAAGATGTTTTTTCAGCAATCTCATAGTTACTTATTAATTGACCAAGAGTATCCTTTGCCGGAGGCCAGTCCTCGCGTTCCCGGCAGACGGCAAGACATCTGCGTATATCGTCGGGTAAAACCCGGTTGGCGGTAATGCACATTTGCCGTACAGCCTCGATGATATTTTTTGTATGCAACTCTCTCATAAGCTTACTCCCAACTCCATCAGACAACAGACGGTTCAAGCAAAAGCTCGCCTGTCCTGTAGCGGACGGCTGAGAACAGCTTGATGTCAAGGCTGTCTTCCTGCCCGGTCAAGTAGTTTGCCATCAGAATAGCCAGTCGCGGAGCTACCATAAAACCATGCCCCGACAGTCCTGCAATTGTTATGAATCCTTCAGCTTCTTTTGCATGATTGATAATAGGATAGCGGTCGGGACTCATATCATACAACCCCGCCCACTGACGCACAACCCGCAGCTTCCTGAAAACCGGCAGGGTTTGCGTAATCAAATGAGCGGTTAACTCCAGATTTTGCCATGACGGGCGGATATTCAAGCTCACAGGCTCGGCGGGGTCACCTATGCCCATAATAACACTACCATGCGGTGTTTGCTGTACGTAGAAATGCCGGTGAAACGACATAACCATAGGGTTCATAATATGTGCTACCGGCTCTGTAATAAGTATCTGATGCCGTTCCGGGTATATAGGCAACTCGTCACCGACCTTGGCTGCTATGATTGCGGCATGGCCTCCCGTGCAGTTTAAGACTATATTAGCCCGAACATCACCCTTGTCTGTCTTTACTGTGTGGATGTGTTCGTTTTTGACTATAAACCCCGTAACAGTTGTATATGTTTCGATATCCACTCCCATCATTTTTGCGCCATTTGCATAAGCATAGGTGCAATGAAAAGGATCGGCATGCCCGTCTTTTGCGCAGAAGCATGCGCCATACATACCTTCCGTATTGATATGCGGCACTATTTCCTTAATTGCGTATAAATCGACCGCAAAGGAATCTATTCCGATAGAATGCTGCACTTCCAGATTCTTTTTGAACTGCGCCCATTCCTTTTCAGTATATGCAACAAGCAAGTAACCGCCCTGATTTAAACCGCAGCATCCATCATATCCCGTATATTCCTCCATGTTTTCGAAAATATGCGTACTTTCAAAAGCTAGCTTTGCATTAATAACTGAGCCCCATTGCTGACGGATTCCCGCTCCGCAGCGACCGGTGGCGCCTGATGTCAGATAACCCCTCTCAATTACCAGAACATCAGTCCGTCCGCGTCTAGCAAGCTCAAACGCAATGGAACAGCCAACAATTCCGCCGCCTATAATAACTATGTCATATGACTTCTTCATTCCTCAACTCCATAAGCATCAGCTAAAGCGCCAAGGCTGACCGGTTTTACAGGAGGCCTGAATGCAGGCATCAAAACTTCTTCCACAGGTACACCGTAAGCACGCGAGAGCTCGGATGCGATCAAGGAACGGCATGTTCGACCCTGACAAGAACCCATGCCTGCTCTAGTAACGCGTTTAATCTCGTCCAGGGTCTTATATCCCCCGGCTATGCAGGCAAGAATCCTCTCGCGGGAAATATCCTCACATCGGCATATCATTATTTCCGCATCTTTACCTGCCATTCAAATACCCTCCGATACGAATATCACGAACCTCCATAGCCATTTCCTGCGGCACTGCCAGGGAAATTGTGTTCGTTTTATTCTTTGCTCCGCCGGAGCCGACCCTTATTACCTCAAAGCTTCCAAGCTCCTCTCCGGCTCTGCTTAAGCCTGTAACATGCTGCCCTGCCTGCGGCACCGGCACATACTCAAAAGGGAGCTTAATTAAAGCAAGCTCTTTACTGTAGGTTTTATCCACAACAAATATCGCAAGCCCCGGGCAAAACGATATACAAATACCGCAGCCGTTGCAAAGTTTGGTATCTATGACAGGCAGGTCGTTAATGTCACGAGGCATTGATATCGCACCACGCTTGCAAGCCTTTACGCAAGGGTTGCAAGGTATCTCCTGAAAGCACTCCGTGACAGCCACAGGCCCTTCGGCAAATCGCTCGTCCGCAGGGGTGATTTTAGCCAAATCATCTCTTGTTGGAACGCCGTCACTTATTAGCATTTTGCTGACCCCTGTACACCATTTTTCTCAAGCCCTCCCGTATGTGTTTACCCGTCGGTCCGGAACGAAGCTCCTGCAGTTCTTGAATTGCATCTTTTTGCAGCTTTTCCGCTTTTTCCGTGCAGTAACCCAAGCTCGCAGCAGCAGATATCCCTGCTAACCGCCCTTCTACCATAGCCGACGATGCCTCCTCGATTCCTACGGCATCCCCGGCACAGTATATGCCGGTAATTGTTGTTTTAAGATTCTCATCAACAATCGGGACATGACCGGATAATTCGCGGATATATGCCTGTTCGCAACCTGCCTGCCAGGCAAGCTCTGTCAGCGGTGACAAACCTACAGCAAGGCAGATTGTGTCGCATTGAATTTGCTTTTTTGTGCCGGGAACAGTCTGCCATTTCTCATCAATCTCTGCTATTACGGCGCCTTCAACCTGACCGTTCCCATAGGCTTCCAGTATCGTATGGCGGGTAAGAACAGGTATCCCGGCTCTTCGTATTTTGGAGGCATGAACCAGATAGCCGCCTATTTCCGGTAGTCCTTCAATTACTGCAACTACTTCGACCCCGGCTTGCTTTAGCTGATAGGAAACGATAAGGCCGATATTGCCCGCACCAATCATTAGTACACGTCCGGCAGGCTTTACCCCGGCTACGTTCATCAATGTCTGCACAGCACCCGCTCCGTAAATCCCGGGCAAATCGTTACCCGGAAATGCGAGGAACTTCTCCGCTGCGCCTGTTGCGATTATGATACGTTCGGGCTTGACTTTTATATGCTCTTGCTCATGTTCAACAGTTACAACACCATCTTCATATATGGCAAGCACAGTACTGTTTGTCCACATCTCAATGCCGGAATCGTTTTGCACGTTCTCCGCCAGCATTTGCCCTATATGAATACCCCTGTCACCCGCATATTGCTTCTCCGAGCCGAAAAATTTATGAGTTTGCTTAACCAGTTGCCCGCCCGGAGCATCATCACGCTCCGCAAGAAGCACTTTCGCTCCCAGGGACGAAGCAGAGAGAGCAGCGCACAACCCGGCAGGTCCGCCGCCGACAACCATTATTTCAACTTTTTTTATCATAGCAGTGAGCCTTTACCCTTTTGCTCTTCTACACGCATACCCTGCTTGACTTTTATAACACAGACACGCATGTTTGGTTGATTATCCACTATCATAAAGCAGGATGAACAGTTTCCAATGGCACAAAACAGCCCTCTCGGACGATGAAGCACAGGGCTTTTTCCAAGCTTACGCACACCCGCCGCATGCAAGGCGGCGGCGACGGTTTCAGAAGGGTATGCCTCTACCTCCCTGTCATTGTAAAAAAAAGATATTTTTTCACCGCGATCAAAGTCCAGCACCGGATGCTTTTCGATTCTCAACCTGTCCACCAGCCTTATGCACCATATACGAAATAACCGGTCATTACGCACTTCAGAATACCATATTTACACTCTTAAAACAACTGCAATGGATTCTCAATACAATTTGCACGTAAGACGGTATTTCTGATATAATACACGGGAGTTATTGAGAAGCAGGAGGGTGTGATTTCTTTGATAGGGGTGGAAAAGGTGAGTTTTTCTTGAATTTTGTTCTTGATGTAGGGAATGTGCTTGTGGAGTATAAGCCTCTTGAGTACCTTAAAAGCCTTTTCTCCGATGCTTCAGTAGTAGATAAGCTGCATAATTCAATTTTCAAGAGCCGGGAGTGGGTTCTAATGGACCTGGGTGTACTAACCCATAATGAGGCTGTTGATATTTTTTATGAGCGCGCACCGGAGCTTAAGCTTGAAATATGTTATGCAATGAATAATTTAAACACTATGTTCATTCCGGTCACCAATACTGTAAAGTTACTGCCGGTAATTAAGGAAGCAGGGCATGGTCTTTATTATTTGTCAAACATACATAAGGAAATCCGCGATTTCCTGCTGGAGAATCATTCATATTATAGCTTGTTTGACGGCGGCGTTTTTTCTTGCGATATAAATGCAGTAAAGCCTTCGCCGGAGATTTACCGGCATCTTATTGATAAGTACCGCCTCGCTCCGGGTGATTGTGTGTTTTTTGACGATTTTGAGGAAAATGTTGCAGCGGCGGAGAAGGAAGGCATTAAAAGCGTTCTTTTTACCACCGCTGATTGTGTTTTGGAGTTTTTGTAAGAATGTCGCGCTTGCACTCGGAGTTATGTTTTACCGATTTCGTCGCTCAAGCAAGTGCGCTATCTATAAATTAACATCTGTACTATATCTGTGAGAACGCGCATAAACTCGCTTGGGAAATCGAAAAACACAGACTCCTCGTCGCACTTAAATCCTCCCCAAAGGGGTGGGATATACCCGCAAATACGGTTACAAATACAGCTCTGTGAATTTTTCGCTCAGGTAGTCAACGTAATATTTTGGGTTAAATGACTCGCCTGTCGCTTGCTTAAGCAGTTCGTCCGGTGTAAGCATTTTTCCGTGCTTATGAATGTTTTCTTTCAGCCATCCGGTCACAGATGATAAATCTTCTTTTCTGACTGCGGCGTCTATGTCTACGCTCTTTTTTATTGTGTTTATCATTTGAGCTCCATAGGCTGTTCCAACCGAATAGGTCGGGAAATAACCTACGTAACCGCAGCTCCAGTGGACATCCTGCAGCACTCCGTCTGCAAGGTCGTTGGGGCGTATCCCTAATATCTCTTCATACTTGTCTGCCCAGAGCCCCGGGAGATCCACCACCTTTATATCTCCTGTGATTATGGCTTTTTCCAGTTCATAACGAACCATAACGTGCAGGCTGTAAGTTAGTTCATCGGCTTCTATGCGGATAAGCGATGGTCTGGCAATATTAATTGCCCTGTACAGCATTTTTTCATCCCAGCTCTTGAAGTAATCAAACTTCTCACACAGCTTTGGTAAAAGCCGCTCCGCAAAAGCGCAGCTCCTGCCTATCATATTTTCGTACAGCCGGGACTGACTTTCGTGGATACCCATTGATGAGCAGTCTGCCAGATTGTAACGTTCAAGTTCCTCGCTTATGTTCTGCTCATATATAGCATGACCGCATTCGTGGATTATTGAAAATATTGAGGAAAGAATATTATCCTCATGATACTTTGTTGTTATACGCACATCATTACGGTTTATGGTTGTGCAGAACGGATGCTCAACCTCCCCCACCTTGCCGCGTGTCCGGTCATAGCCAGTAATATCAGTAAGCCAGGGCATAAGCTCTCTTTGTTTATCGATTGCAAATAATCCTTTAATTTCCCCCGGTTGCTTACCCCGCTCAATTATATCCTTTAACAGCGGAACAATTTTTTCTCGCAGAGCTTTAAAGAAGCTGTCAAGCATCTCCACATTCGCGCCTCTTTCATAACCATCAAGCAGTGCATCGTACGGATGCTTTTCATAACCGTACCAGTCACACAGACGACGCTGGTAATTAAATACCTTCTCATAATAAGGAAGCATCATATCATAATCCCGCTTCTCACGCGCTGTCTCCCATACTACCTGAGATTGTGCGACAAGTGCTACATACGCTTGAAATTCGTCAGGAGGAACAGCTTTAAGCTTTCTGTAATCACGCGCATGCTCACGGACTGATATTCTCTCATACTCGTCCAACTCATGGCTTAATGCCTCCAGGGTTTCTATAGCCTCTAATGTGTCAGGAGCAATAAACCGGCGGAAGCTTTCTCCGCCTAACCAACCTGCTGCTGCACCGCGTGCGGGCAATGATTTTTCGGGAACACCCGATGTGGCAGCATCCCAGTGAATTATTGATCTTGCCATACCAAGCGCACGGCTTGCTTCGATTTTTTCGCTTAACAGTTCAATGGCTTGTGTTTTTGTCATTTTATGCCTACTCCTTTATTATCTTCTGTTCCTCCCAATGCCGCTGTTTTGTTCGGACTGCTTCTGCCTTCCAGGTCAGGCGGGCGGCGTTCCAGTGCTGCCATTCCTATTTCTATGTCTTCGCGAGCTTCATCAGGGGTAAAGCAGCCTACGGTCACCATGTCACAAGGGCGAATAGTCGCAAATGAAAAATTTAGCCCGACAAAAGGCGTTATACGTCCGGCTGCCATCGATTTTATGGTCATAACCGGTCTTTTTGCGTTCCAAATAACTTTGTGGATATATTCAATTTCCACCTGCATCATGTACCCCATGCAGTTATATATTTGAATATATGTTTCCACATCATAATTCATTTCATCTGAGTAAATAATCAACTCAGGCATATGTGCGGACAAGCCGGGCTTCATGTTATTATCCCGAATCATATTCAAATAGTCCGGCAGCCTGTCAATTATCCTTTTATTTTTATTTACAAGTTCTTCAACAGAGCTGTGATGTGGCATACAAAATGTCGCGCCTGCAGTACGGCAGCTTTTTATTGCTGCTTCCGCTTCACGTCGTGCTTCCGGAGTGTCATCAACATTGATAATAGGTGTATCAATCAAAATGACCTTTTTTCCGGTGCGGTCCTCCGCAAGTTTTGCTCCGTCTGCAACGACCGGATTTTGCGATACCGGAGCCATAACCGCATCAATATTATGCGATAAAAATACTTCGATAATATCTGCAATAGCTTCCTTGTTCCGGTTTCGCGTATTTATCATATCATCGGCAGACGGTGATTTATGACTCCAGCCCAGAATCCAGTTTGTCCCTATAAGCATACGCGGCAACGATATACCGGCGACTGTTGTCCTTGGAAAACCGTTTTCTTTCACTTGTGCCACCCCTTTATTATCAAGTACAGACTTATGCTTCAATAAATCCTTTCTCTGACAGGATTGCTTCAGCTTTTTTCAACTTATCTTCATTAACCATTACAACCGGTCCTGTACAACCCATACCGCTCTGTGCATAAATGCTTTCCTTCCAAAGTGCGGTAACAGCGTCGTCAAGGTCAGTTATCTCTATGCCGGAAATCTCCGCCGTCACCGGTTCCTTCGGTGGTTCCTTGACAGGTGTGCTGTCTGTTCCTGATGCACTTGCAGCACGCAGAGATTCAAGTATCGGCTTTAACCCTGCTTTTTCTGCGGCAGCAAACTCTCTCTCAGCAACTTCCTTATAGCGGCCACGCACCAACTCAGCCGCATACTCGATGGCATTTGCAACTACCGGCACTCCTGAAGCACGGGAAAGAATCAGTACCAACCTGTCATAACCCTGACCGATTCCCGGACCGTAACCCCATCCGAGAGATTCGTAACTGCCGCCGGTTGTGAAGGAACTCATGGTTTTCATGATTATATTACCTGTGAGCGGGTCGGTTACCAGAACATCGCATGCACCGGCAAGCATATCATTACCACGCATGATACATCCTCCGTCAGACCTGCCTGATTCTGCAAACATAATGTTATAGCCATTTTTTTTAAGTTCCTTTAAAACCATTTCTGTTTTCTGTGCGCCATCTACATTAAGTATTCCGACTGTTGGTTTTCTGACCCCGCATGCCTTTGCAGCAATGATACCGTATAGCGTATTTTTTACCATACCCTCGACACGATCTGTTGAAGATGTTCCTGTTGTCGTTGCTATGTACATGGCTTTACCCATACCGGGTGTCAGTACCCTCCCGACTGTTGATACACCAATCGGAAAAAGATAATGCATTGTGACAGCTCCGTCGGCTTCGCCGCTCTTTAACATGGTTTCCATGATGTCATGCGCTTCTTTATCGCATCCGGCGGAAACTGTATGAACACTGTCATGTGTTTTTGAACCGGCATAAATCACATGAACTCCGCGCGCGGCTGCCATTGCCGCTCCTTGAATCATGTTATCCTCACCATGTTCACTGCCCGGACCTGTCAGAATAATTTTTGCCTGTCCGAATGACCCTGTTTCCAAGGCGGACGCAAGATCCATAAAGGTGTCCGCAATAATTTTCTCTACCGGTTTTATCATACGGCAACCTCCTATTCCGCACCCATTGTTTTTGCCAGCTCACGCAAGGATTCGGCTATCAGGCGCTTTACAGCAGCTTCATTGACTCCGGACGTACTGTCTCCTGCTACTCCTCCGCCTGCTTCCTCACCGGTTCCGCTGTTCTTTTGCAATATAAAAGATACTCCGTCAAACAGGTTTGTCATGCGTCCGAGGAAAAGGCTTCCTTTACCGACAATCATACTGCGAGTAATGTTCCCTGACAGAATTTCATTCCTAGCAAATCCCAGATACGGCACGCCTGACGGTATGTGCCCTTGAGTCGGCGCCCAACCCGGCATACCATGCTTGCCGGTGAAATCGTTAATATCGGCACGCTCCATCTCTCCGCGCTTGACACCGAGCGCAGCTATCATTTTATAGTTTGCCTGCGGCACGTCTCCGGCACCCGCCGGTTTTGTTATATCCGGGTTCTGCATTTCGACGGAGTACTTGTCGATGTCCGCTATTTTCAATCCCATTTTGTCAAGCGGCTCGGTGACCAGTGCTGTTATTACCGCTTGCGGCGATGAACCCGTACCTACATTGTGCTTGCCTGTATATTCGCTGAGAATCTCGGGGCTTACGCCGTCATTGGCTGATACGAGGGCTGCGAAGCCTCCTATTACATCTTCCATTGCGGGGAGGTCCTTTTTTACATGATCCTTTGCGTTCATACCCAGCTTGGCAATTGACCCTCCAGCCGCTACTACAACATTTTTATATGTTCCGCTTGCGACAAGTGCGGCCGCGTGAATCATGGCGTGTACGGGTGCGGCGCAAAAGGCTCGTATATCCGCTCCCGATGCATTTGTCAATCCTGCACTTTCGGCTGCTGCTTTTGCTAAATTACCTCCGCCTCTTTGATTCATGTCTCCGACTGCTTCTTCAGAGCAATCGAGTACAAGGTCAATTTCGTTTTTGTCCACTCCCGCGATTTTAATCAAGTGGAGCAGAGAAAGTGCGCAAGATGCTTTCGATATAAGGTTTTCAAAGATTACACCCGCAGCCAGATTAACATCAATGTCATGAGCCTTCTTTACACAGCCGATAAGATTTCCGCCATGATAAATGCCTTCGGCGCTTTCGTCCTTGACAGCGTTTTCTATTTCCCCCTTTTCTACTCCGTCACGGACAAGCTCCTGCAGCTCCGGGTATATAAGCGGGTGTTTTTCAAAACGCGGAAGAGTTTCTATAACAAAGTTTTTCTCCAGTAAAACCAAATTAAATACATCGCATGTTTGCATAAGAAGATAAAACTCATCTTGCGGCATTATTTCACCAAACGGACCGAAGCGGTCGGCATTTATCAACGGTTTATCATACCAGATCTCTCCCGCCGCCGCCATTTCTGCAGGTGTTTTATTGCCGATATACACCTGATTGGGCAGGTAGTTGACAGCCTCGCCAAAGCTGCGCAGATGCTCCGGCAGCTTTTCAAGGTATTCCGATGAGGGGTTGACAATGCGCTCTGTTATTTGGGTAGTACCTCCGTGAACCAGCATATCCGGTGCGTGAACTAAAATAAAAGATGAACCTTTTAAAACACTGTTCATACTGTTAATACCTTTCTCATTTATGGGAATAATTAAAAGGGCAGAGGGTTCAACGCCTCTGCCCCCCGGTTGTTAATACTTGCTGTATTGACTGCGCATAGACTCCATCTCACTTACGATTTCGTCAACATCCAATACCATTTCCATCATACTGATCTGCTCATCGTATACGCTTTCATCTACTGCGTTTTTAATTGCGCTTTCACAGATATGATATACTGCGAGTCCCAACGAGACTCCTGTCAATGGACCTGCATACGTGGGGTCACCGGCTGTGACTGTTTCGGCTGCCAAGCCTGCGGCCTCCGCCTCGGCTGCTCCGATTACAACTATCACATTCTCGGGTCCGTATTGCTCTGCGAACTCCTTGACCCTTTTTTGGTTTTCCAGATCCATTGCACCGGCGGCTGTTCAGACGAAGCACTCTGTCGATGAGAATACAATTTCCGCGCCTGCGGTTTTCAAGCACTTATCGATTGCCGGGCCGGGTATGCCGTCGCGATCTCCGATGACGACAACTTTGCGATTTTCGAATAGGCTCATCGTCATTCCTCCTTTCATATGTTGAATTGTAAAAAATCATATATTTGCCAGTATCATTTTCTCAATGTTTTCTTCTGTGCAATCATCCTTTACCAGCTCTTCCGCTTTTTCGCCGTTTTTGTAGATTGCTATTACGGGCAATCCCAACACCTTCTGGGCTATTGCCAGGCGGCGCGCTTTCATCGTATTTATCTTGGTAAATTTCATTTTTTCGCCGTATTTTTCCGCAAATGCCTGCACTACAGGCATAAGTGCTTTACATGGCTCACATCCGTCACTGTAAAAATCTACAAATACCGCTCCCTCCGCTTGCAGTACTTCCGGTTCAAAGATTTCCTTGTCAAGTTCAAGCATAATGTTCACATCTCCTCTTTTTAATTTTAATCCGACAGGTATCGCTCAATATGCATTGCTGCGACAGCACCGTCGGCTGCTGCCGTGACAACCTGACGCAAGGGCTTCACGCGGCAATCTCCGATTGCGTACACACCCGGTATGTTTGTACGCATATTCTCATCTGTCGGGATGTAACCGCTATCCATGTTCACTTTGTTTCTGAACACTTCTGTTCGGGGAATCAGACCGATGAATACAAACAGCCCAAATGTCCCGTCCTCCTCGTCAGCTTTAAACTCCATTAACTCACCGGTTTTATCATTTTTAATTATAATTGTATCCAGCAAGCCTTCATCACCTTTGAGTTCCTCAACTACCGAGTTATATACGAAGCTGAACTTGGGGTCAGCAAGGACTTTTTGCTGCAGGGATTTAGCGGCTGTAAGCTCCGGCAGATTCTGGATAATCGTTATTTTTCGTGCGAAGCGTGCTATGAACAAAGCTTCCTGTACTGCACTGTCACCGCCTCCAACGACATAGACCTCCAAATCTTCAAAAAACGCGGCATCGCATGTTGCACAATACGATACACCCTTGCCTGTAAGCTCGTATTCACCTTTACATCCAAGAAGCCGCGGAAACGCACCGGAGGCTATGATAACGGTTTTTGCATTATATGTATTTTTAATGCTTGTCAGTTTTTTGACCTCTCCGTCCAGCGATGCATCAATGATATCATCTGTTATGAACTCTACTCCGAAACGCTCCGCCTGCTTGACCATTTTTGCGACAAGCGACGGACCGGTTTCCTCAAGGTCTGCACCGGGGTAATTATCTATTTCGTTTGTTATAGCTGCCTGACCGCCATGCTTTGAACGTTCAATAATAAGTGTTTTAAGTAACCCGCGCCCTGCATATATCCCGGCAGATAACCCCGCCGGCCCTCCGCCGACTATAATTACATCATAAATATTTTCCGGCATAATTACTGTACCTCAAAAATAGTCTGTCCGTCAACTTCGGTTGACAGCGCGTTTAGTGCAGTCGTAAGAATTTTACGCCTCAATTGCTTTTCTTCCGACGGGTCGAGTGACGGGTTACCAAGCGGATGCGGTATAGCGACCGCAGGTACGATTCTGTTTGCGCCGACCGTCATTGATATGGGTGTTACCGTACAGACGTGAACAACCGGAATACCCGCACGCTCTATCTCTTTTACCATCGTTGCACCGCAACGTGTGCAAGTTCCTCACGTCGATGTCAGGATAACCGCCTGAACATTGTCGTTTTTTAGTTTTTGAGCATATTCTGCCGCAAACTGCTTTGAACTCTTCGTTGAGGTTCCATTGCCGACAGTGGTGTAGAACTTATTATGCAGTTTGCCGATTATTCCCTCGCGCTCGAAATCACGCATAACATCGACAGGTAATACCCGATCGGCATCCGCGTTTGCGTATACGGGGTCATAACCGCCGTGCGCAGTCTCGTATGTTTCCGATGTCAGGTCGTTTATACCTGTGATATCGTACTCGCCGTATTTTGACGCACTTGAGGATTCAATACGATCGGGATTTGTTTTCGGTACAATGCCGCCCGATGTCACGATTGCGACTGTTGCAGATTTTATATCCTTCACAGCAGTATTGGGTTGAACGCGGTCAAAGTCGGGCATCGGATACTCTGTGACAAACGGTTTACCTGCCATTTTCAGGAGCAGCATATCAACCGCCCGGCGTGAACCCCGGTCTTTTTCAAAGAAGTTGACACGCGTTCCGCCGGGGAGATACCCCTCTTCTATTGAAGCTCCGATCGCTTCTTTTCCCGCAAGCTTAAGTGCGAGAGCCGCTATCACGGGAACTGCTGTACGCATACCGGCCGCCGAGTTTTTTGTCGCCACTATGTACATCTTGTCCTTAAACATCTCCGCACCGGGGTTTTCCTCAAACATACCTGTTATCACCGGTATATTTAACTCCTGCTTAACTGCTTCGCAAATCGTTCCACAGGCAACTCCATACCTTCCCGCATTAAATGCCGGACCAGCTATGAAAATATCAGGTGC
>Ga0123356_10002099_pt1 | contig 21501 bp, 19 predicted proteins | sample TergutEmb28metaG_2_FD_92546 | JGI IMG/M metagenome (GOLD analysis project Ga0123356, IMG submission 92546) | Embiratermes neotenicus P3 segment gut microbial communities from Petit-Saut dam, French Guiana - Emb289 P3 | ecosystem: Host-associated > Arthropoda: Insects > Digestive system > Gut ... | reverse complement strand
GGTGTCGTAATGGGTAATCCGCGAAAACAAAACGCCGAAACCCGCGTCCGCCTGAATTCCGAAGCCCCAAATAATTGGCTGGGCGTAGCCGGCCTTAAAAACCAGCGGGGCCATGGAAACGCCGAGCACAAGCGGGTTCTCCCCGGTTATGTGGGAATAGCCCGATTCCAGGGCGAAGCGGAAACGCCTGTGTTCGTACCCAAAAGCGGCGCGGAAACCGGGGTCCGGCGATGCCAAATCCGCGAACAATTCGGGGGTAAAATACTGGTGGTAGGAGCCTTCTATAAAGAACGGCCCATGCCAATGGCGGGGTTTTTCTTCGCTATAAGACGGGGTTGTGAAAAAAACTACAAAAATTAGTGTTATTATGCCAGAACCTAATGGGGGGGGGGTAAAGATAAATTTTAGGTTTTGGGCGGCTGAAAACGGGTCCGCGGATGCCTCCAGGCTTGGGAAAAAAACATTTTAAACATAGAAACGTAACCATAATAACGAATGTTTGAAATATACCATGATTCTTAAATCTATTGCAATCGTTTTTTTGGGGTAAAAATAGCCCTAATTGACAGAATATTCCAGAAAATTCATAATAGGTTTTAGCAAAGGAGAGCAAATTGGCGAAGACTAAAGCAGAAAAACAGTATATTTACATAGTTCAAGCCTCTTTGGAACCCTCTAAATGCAAAATAGGCAAGACTAACGACCTCGAAAGACGCTTGAAAGAATACAACAATATGACTGGTAAATCAAAAGAAAATATTTATCAGTATTTATTGACTTGCGAGGTAAAAGATATGGCAACATTGGAAAATGATATAAAATATAAGTTTATAACTCTCCGTGAAGAAAAAAGCAAGGAAATATACTTTTTTAATACGCATTGGTTTAATGAATATGTAAAATTTATAAAATCTCACGCATTGTTTATAAAAGAAACATATATCAAAACTGATGAGAAAAAACAGATAGTAAAAATTGTAAAAAAAACAGCACCGTCTCTTGAAGAAAGAGGTATTTCAAAAAAAGAAGTAATGGAAAAAGCAAAAAGAGTAAATAATGACGAATTTTATACCCGATATGAAGATGTTGAAAAAGAACTATCAATGTATCCTAAATCAATATGGAAAAATAAAACTGTATTTTGTAATTGTGATGACGCTGTTGATGATAGTGAAAAAAACACATCTGCCTTTCCATTATATTTTATACAGAATTTCAAAGAACTCGGGTTAGAAAAATTAATATCCACTCATTATAGTGGACAGGTTGATTTATTTAATCAGGGTGCAAAAGGATATATATTTACTAAAACAGGTTTTAAGGAATTTAAAGAACATCCCGAAGGTTATACAGGAAGTTTTGATCATCCGTTGTCATTAAAAATACTGAAAGATGAAGCGGATATAATTTGCACTAATCCGCCTTTTTCAAGAGCGGCAGATTATTGGAAGCTACTTATTGAAAGCGGTAAAAAATTTTTAATTATTTCCAATATAACAAATGTAAAAAATGATGCCTATATTCCATATTTCAGAAACAAAAAAGTTTGGGCTGGTTTTAATGAAGTGGACTGGTTTCTCACACCTAAAAAAGAACTTACCAGAGCGGCAGGTTTTTGGTTTACCAATTTTAGAATAAGAAACAGACCAAGATACAAACAATTAAAAATAATGCCATTAAAAGAAATACCAGAAAAATACAAGAAGTATGACGATGATAAAATTTTATTAGTAGATAATTGTTACATCCCCGATGGCTACAGAAAGAAATTTGCTGTATCTGTACGAACAATACTTAATGGATTATTGGAAAAAGGTTATATAATTGTCCAGGAAAAACAATACAGACCGTATATAAACGGAAAAGAAGTTTTTGCAAGAGTATTAGTTCAGCAAGAAGACTAATGCTTCTAATTGCTTTGTTATTGCATGTCAAGGCAGCCGCTTTACAAGCATAAAGCCCGATGCGCCAATATTGTACTCTTCCTGCTCTTCCCAACAGGCAAACAGGCTGCCGCCCGCAATGCAGGCGTATGTATACACAAAATTTTCGGGCAAGGGCGGCAGCGAAAAATGTTCCGGTATTTCAATTTCGCGGGGAATAGAAGCGTAAAAAGCCTCCAGGGAAATTTCTTCCCCTGCCTGCGACAGATCGTTTGTGCGTAACATGCGCAATTCCGGCGGCGAAAGGGTTTCGTTTTTTATACGGTAATAGAAAAAGCCGTCAGAGCCAGGGCGCAGAGTGTCCGCATCCCAGCCGCCGCCGGCAGGAAATTGTTCCAAAGCGGGAATTTCCAGAGGAAAGGGCGTGTTTGAATCCATGTTGAATGTCCATGTTCTGGGCTGGGGAAGAGGCGCCGCCGAATCCAAAAAACGGTCGTCAAGGTATAAAAGAACTGCGGGTTTATTTTCATAAAAAACAAAACCGCCAATTGTATACTGCGAAAAAAAACTGCCGCCGCCAAAACGGAACAGGGCGAACCCTCCGTCAACTTTTTGCCCGTTTGTTTCCCCGCTAAACGGAACCAGCTTTAAAAAACCGCCGCGGTTTACTGCCAGAAAAAGTTCGTTTTCCTTTTCCATAAAAAAACGGACATGCAAAGCCAGCGGCCACGGCACAAGAGCGGCGGAAAAAACTGCATCTTCAATAGTTTCAAGCAAAACCGGGCCGTTTTCTGTTAACTGAAACCAAAGAGGGTATGCGCCTGCCTGCAAAACCGCCATCGGTCTTGCGCCTTGCCATGCTGCAGCAGCCGGATTTTCCGCAGATGTTTCTTCAAGCGTATTCGCAAGCGTATTCGCAGGCGTGTTCGCCAAAACAGTGCGCGAACAGGACATTAAAAAAATAAAAATTAATATTGTAAAAGAAAAAATTATACTTTTGCATCTTCCGCGCTGCATTTCTGCATGAAAAATTCTCAAATTAAATCCTCTTTAAATGTAATCTTGCGGTTTTCGGGCTCACCGGGAATTACCGCAACAGCGCCGCAAAACCTGCCCCATATTTCGGCATCGTCGGTGAACTCCTCGCCTTCAACTTCTGCGGCTTTTTCATGGGCGGCAAATATTCCGGGAAAAGCAAAAGCCTGAGGGGTCTGGGCTATGCCCGTATTCACCCTTTTAAGATGCCGTTCGATAAACACCGGCAATGCCGCTGCCTGCCTGTTAACTGCCCCCCCCTTATGTTCACATACACATGCAGACGTTATCTGCAATGGAGCGTCACATTCTTTGGGAGTGTCCGTTAGCGGAAGCAGCGGTATAACTGCGCCGTATATTTTTACAGCTTCAATAATTCCGGCAATTAAAGACGGGCTGACCCACGGCCTTGCCCCGTCATGGATAAGCACATAACGCGGCTTGTTTGCACTGGCGGCAAAAAAGGAAAGGGCGTTGAAAACCGAAGCGCGGCGGCTGCTTCCTCCTGCAACAAAATGCACCTTTGGGCTTTCTGCAGACAATATTCCAGGCGGCAGCGCTTTGCGGGCTTCTTCTTCTCCGTTTGCCGGTACGGCAATAACGATAGTTTTTACAGACGGAACTAAGGCAAAAGCAGAAACAGCAGAACCCAAAACGGTTAAAGAATCTGCCGGTTTGCCGACATGCCGGTATTCTTTTTTTTCCCCTCCCATGCGGGTGGATGACCCTGCTGCGCAAATAACAGCCGCTATTGCGTAAGTATCATCCATAGATTAAGCATCATCCTTTATTGTTCAAGTTCAAGGCGGGAAAAAATCAGTGTCTCCACTTCTTCTTTAGTTTTACGCAGAGAGATGGCAACTTCATCTTCCAGCAGCTTCAAAGCCGAGTCGTAAAGTTTACGCTCCAGAATAGGCAATTCCTTAACCTTGCTCCGGTGGTATAGTGAACGGACAATAACTGCAATATCTTTTATGCTTCCTTTCTTTAAAAGTTCCAGATTCATCTGGTAACGCATTTTCCAGTCGGAAGGAATTGGGTCATAATCTTCGCTAATCGTTTCCAGCGCTTTCATTGCCTCTTCCCGTGAAACAGTAGGGCGAATACCAAGTTCAGCAGCTTTGTCAACCGGAACCATAATAGTCATATCTGTTACTTCTACATAAATGATATAATAGGGAATTTTGGTATCTTTGAATTTTTTTTGTACAATAGATTGAATTAACCCAACACCCTGGCTGGGATAAACAACTTTCTGATTAACAAGAAAAGCTTTAATTTTGGCTTTAGGGGCTGCAGTTTTAACAGGCGCTGCGTCTTTTGCTGCTTTTGCCGATGCCGCCTTGGCTGCCGTTGCAGTCTTGGCCGTCGCCGCAGCTTTTGCCATCGCCGCGGTCTTGGCGGCTGATGCGGCCTTGGCAGTTGCCGCGGTTTTTGCAGTTGCTGCGGTCTTGGCGGCTGACGCAGTTTTTGCCGTTGTTGCAGCCTTGGCGGTTGCTGCGGCCTTTGCCGGCGCTGCGGTCTTGGCAGCCGTTGCAGCCTTAGCCGCCGATGCCGCCTTTGCAGCCGCCGCGGTTTTGGCGGCTGATGCGGCTTTTGCCGCTGTTGCGATCCTGGCAGCCGTTGCCGTCCTGGCGGCTGATGCGGACTTTGCCGGCGCTTCGGCCCTGGCGGCTTTTGCCGGAACTGCGGCCTTAGCGGTTGTTTTGGTTTTCACGGCAGCATCTGCCTTTGCAGCAGTCTTGGCTTTGGCAGTAGTTTTAGTATTGGAAGCGGCCTCAGTTGTTTTTTTAGCGTTACTCATTATTCTCTTATATTACAATAAAATAAAAAAAACGTCTACAATTAATTTCGCAGAAACCCCACGCCAAACGAACCCCATCCGCGGCAGCATAAAGCTTAGCCTGCTCACTGTTCACCGCACAAGCCTCAGGTATTATCATCCCTAATGAGGGTATTTAAGAGTTCGTCGGGCGTTAATACAGGTAAAGCGGCGTTTGAAAAATCAGATGGATTACGGGTAACTAAATAATCTACAAAAATGGTCTCTCCTGCTGCATACTGAACAGCATCTTCAAAATCACCCCAATCTAACTCAAAAGCACGTCGTATTTCATCATTGGTCACTGCTGCTACATTCACACTTTCAAGTAATTTTTTTACTAAAGTTATTGCATTTTTTTTGTCTTTTAACTGTTTGTTAATTATGTAATATAGATCAGTTATGGTAGAAGCAGATATAAAAAGTTCAATGCCGCTTTTTGATAAACCTAAGATCTTTACTCCTGAAATGTAAAAAGGATGGCGTTTTAAAAGCACATCAAGGGCAATATTGGCATCAATAAGGATTTTCATATTTCGAATTTTTCCGCAAGCCGTTCATCTCGAATATCTTTTATGTTGATATTTGCTGGTAAATTATCAGTTTTTAGAGCGCCTACAAGGGCTTGTATTTCGGGAACTTTTGCCCATTCTTCAACTTGTGCTTTAGTCAAAGATGGAAGCTTTTTCTCTTCCACAGGGAACATTATTATTTCAACTTTTTTGTTTTTAAAAGCCGGCGGCAAATCAAAAACTTTTGTAAGTGTGCTTGAATCCACAATTTTTCGTAGAGAAGTCATTTCCCCCCCTGATACCATATTATATTACAGCATTATACAATTTTGGGGGCATTTATACCATATCATCACTGGAAAATTGTTCATGTGTTTTGCGTGTTTTTGAATTTTTTTATTGACAAAAGTAATCGAGTTTCTCTGGAAAAACTCATATATTTATGGTAGAAACAAGCCGAAAATTTAAATATGTGTAAGTTTCATCCATTATTTATATTGATTGTTTTGATATTTCCTCTTGTTTTTTCATGTACAGGAACGCCGCAGCCTGAGCCTGAATACGTTATTTTTGAACCTGTAATTGAATCTGGCGGCGCTGCCTTGGATAATCAGCCGCCTGAATTAATTATGGGAAGGGGGATGGTAACTGCGGAAAAATTGTCGCTTTTTTTAATGAAAAACAATCAGTCGGCGGATGCGGATTATGTCCGTAGATTGGCAGGAATGTATTTGCATGAGTCTGTGATAGAGGGAGTGAATCATGATGTCGCTTTTGCCCAAATGTGCCTTGAGACCGGCTTTTTGCAATTCAACGGATTGGTCAAACCTGAATGGAACAATTTCTGCGGCCTTGGCGCAATTGGGCCGGAGCAGCCAGGCTTGAAATTTCCCAACACGCGCATCGGCGTACGCGCTCATGTACAGCATCTAAAAGCCTACGCTACCGACAAACCGATAAGCGGGATATTGGTTGACCCTCGTTACAAGTATGTGCGCAAAGGTTCCAGCCCTGATATTCACGGTCTTTCCGGGACATGGGCGGCAGACAAATCGTACTCGGTCAAGATAAGCGATATATTGCAGCGCCTTTACGATTTTTCATTTTAACGAAGTATAAAAAATCCATATTTTTTTTGCAGAAAAAAATTGATTCACTAAAGCGCTACGCATCTGCGCGCAATATATATAGCATGAAAAATAATATATATAACCAACCTTTCTCTATGGTGCAGCCGGAAAACCGGCCCAGGGAAAAATTAAGAGCCAGAGGGCCGGCGGCGCTCTCGGACGCGGAACTGCTTGCTGTCATCCTTAATACGGGAATTAAGGGTAAAAGCGTAAACGAACTGGCAGTCGATTTATTGGGGCTTCTGGACAGAAGCAAGGATATTCCGCCTGTCAAGGAAATGTCCCTTCTGGCTGGGCTGGGTGAGTCCAAAGCCTGCGCAATTGCGGCAATGCTGGAATTCGGGCGCAGGCGCTATGGTCCATTTTCGGCGAGGATTAAGTATCCTTTGGATATTTATACATTAGTCCGTCATTATGCAGACCGTAAACAGGAACGTTTTATCAGTCTTTCGCTGAACGGCGCTCACGAAGTGCTGGCAGTGCGCATTGTCACGATTGGGCTTGTGAATAAAACCATTGTGCATCCGCGGGAAGTCTTTGCCGACATTATCCAGGACAGAGCCGCTGCCTTTTGCGTCGCTCATAATCACCCGTCCGGGCAGCTTAACTGTTCAGCGGAAGATCAGGAGATTACAGAGCGCCTTCAATCGGCAGCGCACATCCTGGGGCTTCAATTTCTGGATCATATAATATTTTCAGAAACCTCCTGGAGCAGCTTAAGAGAGACTGGTATTTTAATCGACAGGGAGTCATAGTTTTTTACAGCCATCTGCGCTAAAATAAAAATGTGAATAAGCGCAGATGCTCCATACCTCTGTTATTTTTTATATGTTTTCTTCCGGTATTTTTACAAGGGCAGAACTATACAAATATCAAAGGGGAAACCATTGAAGAAACCTCCGGCAGCGGGTTCTCCATATATACCAACCCACACGAAGCGGCAGTCTTTATTGACGGTGCCAGGCATGGTTTTACGCCTGCATCTTTTGATAATATTCCGCCAGGAGCATACAGCATAACGTTATGTAAAGACGGCTATAAAGATTACAGTATTAATGTAATTGTGCCGGATAACGGGCATATAATTATTTCCGTCGAGATGAGAAGGGAATTTGGAAATATCTGGGTTACAGTTCACAGGGAAGAAGGCAGCCCTGAATCGCTGCCGTTTAATCCGTTATTAATGCCTGGCAATATTGATGTTATCTCAGTAAAGGATTCTCCCTCCGGGGAAATTTCTGCTTTTTTGAATCTGCCTGCCGGATACAATAGAATAGCCGTACGCGCTTTCGGCTGGGAAGACGCTTCTGAATCGGTGATGATTACCGAATACGATACGTCTTATTATATAGACATTTTTATGAAACCGGCAAAGTTCAATCTGGGAAAAGCTTCCCAAAACCGCAGAAGGTTTAATCCAAAAAATCCAGGCAATCTGGGCGCTGCGGAATACCGTTTCGAGGTTTCCGCTCCAGGGTCCGGAACAATTGCAGTAATCGATAAAAATGAAGATGTAGTATATAAAACACAGTTAAACGATTTTACTTCATGGCATCAATCAACAGCATGGAACGGCAGGGATTCAGACGGCGGACTGCTGCCGCAAGGGCTTTACACTGTAATAATTACGGCTTCCGGCCTGCCGGAATTTTCCGGCAAAGAGCCGGAGATTTTGCACATAACGCTGGAAACCGAAATTGACTATTCAATTAATATTTTCCCGTTATCTCTGTTGTCAGGAATTTCCGGCCTCCTATTTACGCCGCTGCCCCATGTGCTCCCCGCAGAAAGTTTTCAGATTGAAACGGCAATTCTGCCCGGCAGTTTTTATAAAGACAGTTTCTTATCCAGCCTGCCGCTAGAAATGGGATTAAGGGCTTCTCCGCTTAACCGGCTGGAAATTTCAGCTAACGTCAATTTTATTCCCCGCTTTAACAATTCAGCCGGAGCAGGCGTTACAGGGGCAGTCAAATTTAACATACTAAACGGCGCTTACTTTCCGCTGGCTCTTGCGGCAGGCGCATGGTGGGCATGGCACGGCGAAAACGGAGCGTCTCCTTTCGGCATGGGCAGCGGCGGCGGCATCTGCCTGCCTTTATCGCTGGAATTAAATAATTTTTCCATCACCTTCAGCTCCGGCACAATCTGGCGCGGGCTGAACGAACCTGCGCCGCTGCTTTTACTTTCCGGCGGTGTTTTTTACAGGAACAACTGGCTAAACGCCGGCATTTCCATGCGCTCTGAATTTAACTTTAACGAAGGGCAAGACAGCGTAACGTTTCACTCCGGCATGGAAGGGCGCTTCTACCCCCCGCCGTCCAATTTATTCTTTTCGGCTCAGGCAGGAATGTGGAAACAAGGCTCTTATGCCGGAGGCTGGGGCGGTTTTGGATTCGGGGTTATTTACTAAATGCCGAACAAACTCCGGCACTCCAGATAAAACCGCTTTTCGCAGGAATGCCCCATGGAAAAACTTTTCCGAGGCAGAGGGCCAAGACGGGCTACAGTTTCAAAAAGACCCGATTTGTTAACCGGCGGCAGCAAAATGCCCGCCGCGCTGTTGGTTGCAGCCAGACGGAGCAGCTCTTCCGCATCGTGGATATAATCGATTAACTGCGGATTATCTTTCGCGTATGCGTCCAACAGCGGCTGCAAACAGGCAGTTGCTATTCCAGCGGCGGAAGTTTCAATTAACGCATAACGCCCCTCTGCTATAATGCCAAAGCGGTTGGCAGCCGCCTGGGGCTGGCTGTCCAGATGCGGCTTGCCTGCCGCCTGAGACTGGCCAGCCAACATACCGCCGGAAACAGCATTGGCCAGTTCTTCGCTGGTCTTTACAGAGGCGCAGGAAAAATCCGGCAATTTCGAAAGCAAAGAGACAGCCTCATCAAACCCCAAACCAAAAACAAGGCGGTGTATAGGCTCAAAACAAATTGCCGGATCATAGATATTTTCAATCTCTACCAATGCATAGCGGCAGGGGTGGCACAAATCCGCCTGCCCTTTGTTTCGTGCCTTGTATTCTTCCCAGATACCTTTGGCCGCTGCAAGCGAATGATTCCCGTCTCCGACTGCAAACAAAAATTCCGGCGAAGGCCCGCTGCCGCCGTATTTAGCGTAACGGCTGGAAGAACGCCTGCAAAGTTCATCAAATTTTTCTGCGATAAACGCCAAATTGCCCTCTTCTGTATCTATAAACCAGCCGCTAATACTCCCTGAATCCATCATTAAATCTGTCTTGTACAGCGGAGCGCCATTTATTGCGCGTGTTTTTGACAATTCGCCCAGAGCCGGCAGTAAAGAATCTTCTTCGTCGTCAATGAGCAGCAAAACATGCGGAAGTTCCAGCGGCGCGCCGCGGCGAATATCCATCCGCGGAGGAAGCCGTTCAGCCACCGTACCCTCGGTGCAGCGAATCAACGGGCGCGCATCGGGCTTCCAGTCGTATTTTTCCAGATCAATAGCCGCCACAAGCCCTCTGCGCTTTTTTTGATAAGGCGTATCTCTTTCTATGTATATAAACCCCGTCTTTGGCTCATTAAAAACACCTTCATTTAGATACTGTTTCATTTTCGAATGAATGTTTGTTATTCTTTCTGCAGCGCTTTCATCTGAAAGGAAAACTTCAGGAAATATCAAATCTAATGAAGACGGCGCGCCGCCTGCTGCAATTTTTACTTTTTCCCAATAATCCCTATCTTGTGTAAATTGATCGCACGCGATAACCGGCCATTTTTGCAGATTATTTTCATACGGAAGCAATATTGCAGGAATTTCCAACCCCAAAGAGTTAAGTTTTTTACGGTAATCAATCATATACCAATTTTACCGGAAAAATAAATTGATGTCATTACCTGATCGCATAATTCATAATTCATATTTGATATTTTATAATTTTTGTGATAGAATGAATTTATGTTCCTAACTAAACCCAGAACTAAATTGTTTCTTATTCTCGGTTTATTTTTTATTCTGACAATTGCCGCAATAATATACATTGTTCAATATCAAACCAGCAAAATAATTACAGAACTTGCATTAAGCAGGGCTCAGTCAGCCAACCGCAACCTGGACAATTATTTATCAGAACTTCAGGAAAGGGTCGCCATGCGGGGGGAATTATTTTCTCATAATAAAGCTGTAATAGCTGCGATAAAAAACAAGGATTACGAAGCTCTTGAAAAATATGTGCACGACTTTGCATCGGCTGCAGACTTTGCGAACATCTGCGATCCCGAAGGAAATGTAATTATCAGATCGCACAGTGTTATGGCTGGAGATAATATTTCAGAATACAAAGGGGTTTCGGCAGCATTAAACGCGGGCATAATTTCAACTTCGATAGAACAGATTAAATGCAATGACAACCGCCTTTCCATTTATGCGAGCATACCTATTTATGATAAAGATATATTAATTGGCATTGTTAATTGCCATTACGATCTTACTCAAAATGAATATGTAGATATTTTCAAGGAACGAACCGGCTGCGAAGCGACAATATTTCTAAATGATGAACGGATAAGCACCACTATCAGGGACGAAGCCGGCTGCCGCATTGTCGGTTCCAAAGCTTATGAGCATGTCGTGGAAACTGTTATCGGCAGCCAGGAAGAATATACCGGCTTATTGGATTTATTGGGCAAAAAGTACAGTGTATGCTACACTCCGCTGATAGTCCACGGCGAGACAATAGGAATGTTATTTGCAGGTTTCGACATAAAATCGATTATTGAAAATCAGCGATCCATGCATCGATGGATTATTCTTGTATCAATTACCGGTTTTTTTGCTTCTATTATGTTTATTATTATTGCCAGTTATATAATAAACAAATACGTTTATCATTCGGAAAAACAGCTTGACCGGAAGATACTGGAAACTGAACTTATCAAAGCAAAAAACAGGGCGGAACAGGCAAGCCGCGCCAAAAGCGAGTTTCTGTCCAATATGAGCCATGAAATGCGCACGCCAATGAACGCAATTATAGGCATGACTTCTATAGCGCGCAACACTCCGGACGGCGAACGTAAAAATTATGCGCTTAACAGGGTAGAAGAAGCTTCCAAACATCTGCTTGGAATAATAAACGATGTGCTTGATATGTCCAAAATCGAAGCCAACAAGTTTGAATTAACAAGCATAAACTTTGACTTAAGGAACCTTTTACAAAAGACGGTTTCGCTGGTTCATCTTGCCATGGAAGCAAAGCGCCACCGGTTTTCCATGAATATCGAAAGCAATGTGCCGTTTTTTTTAAACGGAGACGACCAGCGGCTGTCGCAGGTAATTATGAACTTGCTGTCGAACGCAGTCAAGTTTACGCCCGAAGACGGTGAAATTAAATTTAATGTATCCCTGGCACAGGAACCGGAAGCGGCAGATACCTGCGCGGAGAATACTGCGGCGTTTACCGGTAAAGAAAACGGTATTTGCGAACTGTGTTTTGAAGTGTCCGACAGCGGAATAGGCATATCCGCCGAACACCAAAAAAAGATATTCCGCATATTTGAACAGGCAGAAAGCGGCACAACCCGCAAGTTCGGCGGAACCGGGCTTGGGCTTTCCATTTCCAGCCACATTGTAGAATTAATGGGCGGCAGCATAAAAGTTGAATCGGAGCCTGACAAAGGCGCATGTTTTACATTTACCATTAAAATGCCTTATGTTGAAAAAGATCCCTCCGCTGGCGGCAACGGCGAAATTTTAACAGAAAACATAATAAGCGAATTTGCCGGTAAAAAACTGCTGCTTGCCGAAGACATCGAAATAAACCGTGAAATACTTATCTCGCTGTTAAACGGCACAGGCCTGATTATTGACATTGCCGAAAACGGCAGGGAAGCCCTGAATAAATACACAGCGGGACATGGCTCCTATAACTTTATTTTAATGGATATAAGAATGCCGGAGATGGACGGAATTGAAGCTACGCGGCAAATCAGGATATTTGAAAAAGGAATGGAAAAAGAAAACTCCGCTGGCTTAACCGAAAACAAGGCCAAAAATTTTCCGCAAAAGCGGATACCAATAATCGCAATGACCGCTAATGTCTTTAAGGATGACATTGAAGCCTGTTTAGAAGCCGGCATGGATGATCACCTTGGCAAACCAATCGACATAAACACAGTGCTGGAAAAATTGCGTAAATATCTATAAAGCAGCATTGTAAACTCAATACAGATATGACATAATAGTTAAGAAGGATTTAAGGAGGAAAACATGGAAACCAAAGCAATAAACCACCCAAAATTATGCCCGGAATGCGGGGCAAAATTAAACAGTGATGTAGTCGATTTATATAACAAGGGCAATGAAGCCGGAATGCTTAACGCTCATCTGGCGGCTTATCAATATTTTCTAAAATCTGCAGAACAGGGTTATGCCCCGGCTCAGTGCAATCTGGCATATTGTTACGAAAGAGGCATTGGCATACCTCAGGATTTAATAAAAGCTGCTATATGGTATAAAAAATCTGCGGAACAGGGTTATGCCCCGGCTCAGTGCAATCTGGGGTGGTGCTACGAATGCGGCAAAGGAGTTCTTCTGGATATTGATAAAGCAATTGAATTGTACACAAAATCTGCAGAACAGGGATACGCTCCGGCTCAATGCAACCTGGGGTTTTGCTACGAAAAAGGCAACGGGTTAACTCCAAATTGCGCAAAAGCAGTTGAATGGTACAGGGAGTCCGCTGAACAGGGCAATCCTGCTGCCCAGTATTATTTAGGCGAATGTTACGAAGCCGGCAAAAGCGTAATTCAGGATATTTCCAAAGCATTGGATTGGTATACAAGCTCTGCGGAGCTGGGGTATCCAACAGCTCAGTATTACCTGGGGCATTGCTGCGAAACAGGCAAGGGTGTGCCAAAGAATTTGGAAAAAGCAATTGAATGGTACAGCATGGCTGCCGGGCATGGCCACATTAACGCAAGGCAGCACCTTGAAAATCTAAGAAAACAGGAATTGATTCAGGCAACAGAGGCCACAACCATAATTAAACAAGATGTATGATAACTTTATAGTTCCGGAATATATCGAATCTCTGCTTGAAGAGGCAGCACATGCAGACGATGCTTTTATAACCCGCGCTTTGGACAATGCGGAAAAATGTTATGCGCTTGCTCACAGCGAAATTGCCGCGCTGTTAAAAACCGAAAACCCGGAACACATTGCGCGTATTTTTGATATTGCAGGAAAAATAAAAAAGAAAATTTACGGTAACAGAATAGTGATGTTTGCGCCTCTTTATGTCAGCGATTACTGCGCAAACCGCTGCTCATATTGCAGCTTTAACTACGGGCATGTTTTCGAACGGCGCAAATTGACAATGGATGAGTTGCGCCAGGAAGTTAAAATTCTGGAAAAGATGGGGCATAAGCGGCTTGCGCTGGAAGCAGGCGAACATGATATTGAGTGCCCTATCGAATATATACTTGAATGTATCGAAACCATTTACAGCATGAAATTTGAAAACGGGGAAATACGGCGCGTTAATGTTAACATCGCCGCTACTACAACCGAAAATTACAGCATGTTAAAAAGCGCAGGCATTGGAACTTACATTCTTTTTCAGGAAACATACCACAAGCCGACTTACGAGAAAGTCCATCTTGCAGGGTACAAAAAAGACTATACATGGCACCTTAACGCTTTTGACCGGGCGCAGGACGGCGGCATTGACGATGTAGGAGGCGGCGTTCTTTTTGGCTTGTACGATCCATACTTCGAAGTATTGGGGCTTATGCTCCACAATGAACACCTCGAAAGAAAATACAATACCGGCTTTCACACAATTTCCGTCCCCCGCCTCTGCCCTGCCGCAGGAATGAATATCAATGATTTTCCCAATCTGGTAGATGACGCAACCTTTGCAAAAATTACTGCGATTATCCGTCTTGCTGTTCCGTTTACGGGGATGATTCTGTCAACAAGAGAAAATCATGATATGAGGAAACAGCTTTTACAGATTGGGATTTCGCAGATTAGCGCCGGTTCCAGCACAGAAACAGGCGGTTATGCAAAACGCGAACGGAATGAAACGCTTAACCCTCAATTTATGGTGAACGATGAACGCAGCGCCACATCCATTATTGGCGAATTAATCGACGACGGTTACATTCCAAGTTTTTGCACAGCCTGCTACCGGGGCGGAAGAACCGGAGACCGTTTTATGTCGCTGGCAAGATCCGGGCAAATAGGCAATGTCTGCCTTCCCAATGCGCTTATGACTCTTTGCGAATATTCCATGGACTACGGCGATAATGCTTTCAGGGAAAAAGCAGATTCGATAATAGCAAAAGAAATTCCGCACATTGCAAATGACACGATACGGCAAAAAACTATGGAAAATGTAGAGAAGATTCGTTCAGGCGCAGGCCGGGACTTTTTTGTATGATAATGAACGACAATGAAATATTGCGCATAATCAAAACAGAAGACAGGGAAGAAATCGAAGCGCTTTTTGCGCAGGCCTGCAATGTGCGCAAAGAACATTACGGCAAAAGCGTATACATTCGCGGGTTAATAGAATTTACCAATTACTGCAAAAACGACTGCTATTACTGCGGCATACGCTGTTCCAACACAAACCTTGAACACTACAGGCTTTCTACGGCAGAGATTCTTGATTGCTGCCGCACAGGGGAAAAACTGGGCATTAAAACATTCGTTCTTCAGGGCGGGGAGGATCCGTTTTTTACAGGGGAACGCGCTGCAGAAATAATCCGCGCAATAAGGCAGGAGTTTCCCGAACATGCAATCACGCTTTCCATTGGAGAGCGCACAATGGCAGATTACGAGCTCTTTTTCCGCTCAGGCGCAAACCGCTACCTTTTACGCCACGAAACTGCCGCTGACTGGCATTATGCAAAAATTCACCCCCCCTGCATGACCCTCGCAAACCGCATCAAAGCCCTGCAAACATTAAAAGAAATCGGCTATCAAACAGGAGCCGGCTTTATGGTTGGCTCCCCCTTCCAGACACCGGAGTGCCTGCTTGCAGACATTCGCTTTCTTGAAGAATTTCAGCCGCATATGGTTGGCATAGGCCCGTTTATCCCGCAAAAAGACACTCCTTTTGGAATGTATCTGCCCGGCGGTTTAACGCTCAGTCTTAAAATGATTGCCCTTACGCGCATCCTCCTGCCAAAAGCGCTTATTCCCGCAGCTACCGCCCTTGCAACCGCTTCACCTAACGGCAGGGAACTTGCCCTGAACGCGGGCGCGAATGTTATCATGCCGAATCTGTCGCCTGCCTCCGTAAAAAAAATGTACGCTATTTACGACAACAAGGTTTCCGGCGGGCAGGAAGCTGCAGAAAATCTTTTAAACATTAAAGAAAAAATTACCAGCGCAGGTTTTATCCCCGATATGTCAAGAGGGGATGCAATAAACAGCCTTCCATGACCTTTTTCCCGTCCTATTGAGCAATAGTATTAATTTATTGTATAATACTCATATTATGAGAGAAGGAAAAATATTAATTTACATTTTACTTGCAGCGGCGGCGTTATCTATATTTACGTCATGTTCCGGCAGAAACACGGGCAAATCATCGGAAATGCGCTTTGGTTTTACCACCGAACCTTTAACGTTTGATCCGCTAAATCCCAACAACACAGCGGAAGGCAGAAGCATACTTTTTAATGTTTTTGAAGGGCTGGTAAAAACAAACACAGAAGGAAAAATGCAGCCGTGCATGGCGGAAAGCTGGACAATAGAACAGGGCTCTCTTGTTTACAATTTTAAAATAAGGGAAAACGTACGCTTCCATGACGGCGCATTGCTTACTTCCGGCGATGTTAAGTACTCTCTGGAAACAGCCGCAGCGGCTGGTTTTTACGGGCTGGATCGAATAGAAGAAGTAATTGCGCATGACGGCTCCCGCATAAGCGTAATCCTGAAAACGCCGGATCCCGATTTTCTCCCGTACATGACCGTAGGATTTGTTAAAGCCGGCAGCACAGACCGCGATAAAAAAACCAACGGGACAGGGCCTTTCTTTATAGAAAGTTATACAATTCAAAGAAATCTTGTATTAAAAAAATCCAATAATTACTGGAAAAAAAATATGCCTTACCTGGAAAAGGTAACGATTGTATTTCTTGCGGATACTGACGCTCTTTTGCTTGCTCTCCGCGCAGGCAGCATAGACGGCGCAAGCATAACAGGCTCCATTGCCGCTCAGCTGGATCACAAAAAATTCGATATTATTCACAGTTATTCAGCGGCTGTACAGCTTCTTGCGCTTAACAATGCCGGCAGCGGGCTGGACGACGTGCGTGTGCGCCGCGCAATTAATTACGGTGTAGACGTTCAGGATATAATTGACATTGCGTTTTTCGGCAACGGCATACCATCGGGCAGCCCTATTATTCCAGGGCTTTCCGCATATTACGAAAGAGGCCTGGAAAAGATATATACCCCAAATTTGCAGACAGCCCGTTTTCTGCTTGCCGATGCCGGTTATGATGAAAATAATAAATTTCCCCTGGAAATAACGGTTCCGTCAAATTTTACCATGCATGTCGATACTGCTCAGGTTATAGCGAAACAGCTTTCCAGAATCGGCATCGAAACCAACATAAAACTTGTAGATTGGGCAACATGGCTTTCCGATGTTTACTTTAACAGAAAATATCAGGCAACCATAATTTCTCTGGACAGCCCTGTTGTCTCGCCAAGAAGTTTCCTTTCCCGCTACCATTCTCTTAACGGCGAGAATTTTATCAATTTTAATAATGCCGATTTTGACAGAGTGTACAATGCATCGCTTACCGAAGCCGACGACGCAAAACGCCTGATGCTTTACAAGGAAGCCCAGCGCATTATTGTTTCCAATGCGGCAAGCGTATACATACAGGACATAATATATTATAAAGCTTTACGCGGCGGCGCTTTTGGCGGAATACTCGATTACCCATTATATGCCATAGATTTCTCGTCTATTTACGGAATAGAGAATAAAAATTGAATTACATACTAAACAGGTTACTGGTTGCTGTAATTACAATGTTTCTTGTTTCTGTTTTTTGCTTCGTTATGTTCAGCGTAATCCGGGGAGACCCGGCAAGCTTTGCCGCAGGAATTCATGCAGCGCCGGAACAGGCAGCAGCATTACGCGAAGAAATGGGATTAAATAAAAATGTTTTTTTGCAGTATACAGACTGGCTGGCAGGTTTTCTTTCCGGTAATGCAGGGGATTCTCTGCGCTACCGAGGGGAGTCTGTTTCGGATATGATCGCTGTGCGCCTTCCGGTAAGTTTTTCTCTTGCCCTGCTCTCCCTTTTTTTTATCCTGTTAATTTCTATTCCTGTCTCCGTGTTAACTGTCAAACGCGAAGGCAGTATTGTTGACCGCATTGTAAATTTCTTTACCGCTGCCGGCATAAGTATGCCTGGGTTTTTCCTTGGGCTGCTTTTTATATGGATTTTCGGGCTTGGCGCAAAATTGTTCGCGCCTGGAGATTACACAGATTACAGTGAAAGTTTTACAGGTTTTATCAGATGCCTTATTTTTCCGTCTCTTGCAATTGCTGTTCCAAATGCGGCAGTTATGGTAAAATTTCTTCGCGGTTCCCTTTTTCAGGAACTGCAGAGCGATTATGTGCGAACCGCAAGAAGCAAAGGGGCGGGCCGTTTGTATATACTGCGATGCCATGTTTTCAGAAACGCAATAATTCCCGCTGTTACCGTATTTGGCATGATTATAGCCGAAGTTTTTTCCGGCAGCATTATCATAGAACAGGTTTTTACGATTCCGGGAATCGGAAAACTTTTAATTGGCGCAATCAGTTCCAGAGATTATCCTTTAATTCAAATTCTGGTTGTGTACATTGCATTTGTTGTTGTCATTGCAAATGCATTAGCTGATATTGTAATTATGTGCATAGACCCAAGAATCAAAGCGGCAAACAGGAAAGCTATATGACAATAAACCGCGAATTATTAATTGGCGCAGGCATTGGGCTTGTTATTATCGTAATGTCGTTATTGAGTCTTTTCTGGGTCCCATACGATTATTACAGCATGGATCCCGAAAACAGGCTTTTATCGCCCAATTCCCGCCATTTTTTTGGAACAGATAATTTCGGCAGGGATATTTTTTCCAGAATTATGGCAGGCGGAAGAAATTCACTTCTCCTTGCAATATGCACTGTCGTTTGCTCGGCAGCGGCAGGCTGTATACTCGGTCTTTTATCCGGTTATCTGGGCGGAATAACAGAAGCGGTAATTATGCGCATTATCGATACCATCAGTTCCTTTCCGGGACTGTTAATTGCCCTGCTTATGGTTGCAGTTTTAGATAACGGGCGTTTTACCCTGTTTATCGCGCTTTTTATTCTTTTTATTCCAGGTTATACTCGCGTTATGCGCACAGGAGCAATGCGGTATAGAAATACCGGCTTTATAGAAGCGGAAAAAATTATCGGCGCAGGTTATTTTAGAATAACATTTATCCATATTCTTCCAAACCTTGCCTCTCCGCTTTTATCTGCGTCTGTACTTGGGCTTTCCAATGCAATTCTTGCAGAAGCCGCAATGAGCTATCTCGGCATGGGCATTCAGCCCCCTGAACCTTCATGGGGCAGAATGTTGTATGAATCGCAGCCCTTTTTCTTTACAGCCCCCTGGTATGCCCTTGCGCCAGGAATCTTCATCATGCTAACGGTTGTCGCTTTTCACCTGCTTGGCGAAAGCATTCGCCGCAGATTTGCTTCGCAAGCCGGTTTTGGAGAATAACGCAAATGGGCAACAATACCGCAAAAAATTTGCTGGAAGTGCGAGGGCTTGTAATTGCCGCCGGAAAGGGCGGAAAAACCACAAGAGCAGTAGACGGTATAAGTTTTTCAGTTAAGGAGGAGGAGATTCTTGGCATTGCAGGAGAATCCGGATGCGGAAAAACCCTTACAGCCCTTTCCATTGCGGGGCTTCTGCCTGGAAAAGTAAAAATTATTGGCGGCGAAATAGAGTATAAAAATACTTTATTAACATCCATGAACGAAAAAGAACTGTGCAAAATAAGAGGAAGCGAAATTTCCATGATTTTTCAGGAATACAGGCAATCGCTTAACCCTCTTGTCAAAGCCGGCAGGCAAATCAGAGAGGCTCTGGATCTTTCCGTAAAAATAGAATCCGGAGAAACGGCATCTGGTTATGCAAAAAACACGCAAAGAACGCAAAATATAAACAAAGTGCTTAAAATACTGCACCGGTTGGGGTTTGACGAACCCAAAAAAATATACAAAGCTTACCCGCACCAGCTTTCCGGCGGAATGTGCCAAAGAGTAATGGCAGCAATAGCGGCAATCAACTGCCCCAGGCTGCTGTTAGCCGACGAGCCTTCCACGGCTTTGGACGAAGAAAGCCAAAATCGGATTCTTTCTCTTCTTGCAGATTTAAACAAGGAATGCGGATCTTCCATACTTGTTATATCCCACGATTTATCGATTATCCGGCAATTTTGCAGCCGTTACCTTGTAATGTACGCCGGAAAAATCATGGAAGAAGGCCCTTCTCAGTCGCTTTTTTCGCCAATTCATCCATACACAAAAGCCCTTGCAGGCGCAATTCCGGACAAAAGCAAAAAAGGCGCTCCTTTGGAAACCATCCCCGGCAAAGTCCCCTCGATAGACGACAAATTAACCGGCTGCCCATTTGCCCCCCGCTGCGGGAAAGCTAAAAACAAATGTTTTAACGCTTTCCCGCCTGCAATGGAGAGCGGGGACAATAAAAAAGTTTACTGCTATTTTCCCGAAACCGGCGGCGCAAATGAATAAAATTCCAATACTTTCAATTAAAAATGTTTCGAATACTTATACAGACCGCACAGCGGGCATATTCGGGAAAAAAGAAATTAAACAGGTTTTAAATAATATAAATATGGAGCTGCAGGCAGGGGAAATTTTCGGATTAACCGGAAGTTCCGGCTGCGGCAAAACAACGCTTGCCCGCTGCATTACGGGCATGGTCGATTATTCGGGGGAAATTTTAATTGCCGGCCAAAAGGAAAAAACCCCTCTGCTGGCTCAGTTGATTTTTCAGGATACAGGCGGTTCCCTTAACCCGGCAAAAAAAATCGGCTGGCTTATGGAAGAACCTCTTGTAATACACAGACTGGGTGAGCGGGAAGAGCGGATTGCAATGGTAGACGAAATGCTTGTAAATGTGGGGCTAGACCCCTCATATAAAAAGCGGCATGTAAACGAACTTTCCGGCGGGCAAAAGCAGCGGGTCTGCATAGGGCGCGCCCTTATTTTAAAACCGCGCCTTTTAATCGCAGACGAGACAATCAGCTCTCTGGATGTTTCCACTGGCGCTCAAATACTTAATCTTTTCAGGGAACTGCACAAAAACCTCGGGCTGAGCATTCTGTTTATTTCGCATAACACTGGCGCTGTTGAGTATCTTTGCAGCAGAGCCGCTGTAATGCGCAATGGCAGCCTGGAGCAAACCTAACGTTGACTGGCACATCATGCCGGGCTAATTCCTGAAACTGTGTATCGGCGCAGGTATCCGCCCGCCGCGATTGATGAACGCTTCGCTTTTCGCAGCGTTAACCGCCATAATGGGGGCGCCGCCCAAAAGGCCGCCGAATTCCGCCCACTCGCCGGCTTTCTTGCCAGGCACGGGAATTACGCGCACGGCGGTAGTTTTATTGTTCACCATGCCAATAGCCATCTCATCGGCGATAATTGCCGAAATTGTCGCCGCAGAAGTAGCGCCGGGGAGCGGAACCATGTCCAGCCCTACAGAGCAGACAGATGTCATTGCTTCCAGTTTATCAAGAGAGATAAAACCGTTTTTTACGGCAGCCACCATTCCTTCGTCTTCAGAAACGGGGATAAACGCCCCGGAAAAGCCGCCGACATGGGTCGATGCCATTATGCCGCCCTTTTTCACCATGTCCGTCAGCATTGCAAGAGCCGCCGTCGTTCCATGAGTCCCGGCGGCCTCAAGCCCCATCTCTTCCAGGATACGCGCCACAGAATCCCCCACTTCGGGAGTCGGCGCAAGAGACAAGTCCAAAATGCCAAACGGCACGCCAAGGCGGCGCGCAGATTCCATTCCAACAAGCTGCCCCATGCGCGTAATTTTAAACGCTGTTTTTTTAATAGT
>Ga0123356_10002098_pt1 | contig 21502 bp, 18 predicted proteins | sample TergutEmb28metaG_2_FD_92546 | JGI IMG/M metagenome (GOLD analysis project Ga0123356, IMG submission 92546) | Embiratermes neotenicus P3 segment gut microbial communities from Petit-Saut dam, French Guiana - Emb289 P3 | ecosystem: Host-associated > Arthropoda: Insects > Digestive system > Gut ... | reverse complement strand
GGTGGCTGGGCTGGATAGCCCTGCGGTGGGTACCCCGGAGGTGGCTGGGCTGGATAGCCCTGCGGTGGGTACCCCGGAGGTGGTGCTTGACCAGGCGGCATGGGGGTGCCTGGAGGTGTTGGTGGAATAGGCGGATTAGTCATGTGACGCGCTCACTAGTCCGGACAGGCCGGCTACATCCGGCCCAGAATCTCTTGCTGCTTGGCCGTGAATTGCTCCTGGGTGATCAAACCTTGATCTAGCAATGCCTTGAGCTGGCCCAGTGCGGCAACTGGGTCTTGGGCAGGCGCCGGCGCGGCGGGCACCGGTTCTGCAGGCGGTACGGCCGGTGGCGGGGCCTGTGGCACGGCTTGGGGCGGCGGGGCCTGCGGCGGCACCACTGGCTGTTGCAGACCTGCCAGGGAACCACCCATGGCACCAATGCCCATGCCAACGCCCATCATGCCGGCGCCGCCACCCGTCTGACCGGCTGCCATGGCGGCATCGGCCAGCGTGGTCTGGGTGTAGGCGTTGCCTATGGCACCACCCAGCATCATGCCCTGGTTGTACTTGTCCATCAGTTGGCGCGAAGCCTCGTCGTATTCGATGGCGCTGACCGCGCAGCTGACCACTTCAATGCCGAATCGCTCTAGCCAGGAACCCTCTGGGCCAGCCTCTTCGGTCAGAGCCTTGGCCAATTCGGGACCGTGCATGGCCAGCGAGGCAATGTCCACCGTGCGCGAGAGCGACTGCAGGGCTGCCTGGAAGGCGGTGATGAACTCCTGGAACAACTGATCGCTGGCGGCCTCATCAGCCAGCGTGTAGACCTGGGTGTTGGCCGGTAGGAAATTGCGGAAGAACAGCACCGGGTCTACCACCCGCACCGAATACAGGCCGCGCGCCATCAGGCGCAGCACGGGGGCTTGCACCGAACCGGGGGGCACCAACGAGAAGTCCTTATACGGCAGCGGACCAGGAGTGCCAAAGCGCTGGTTCCGAATCTCGCGCAGGTTGATGAAGTAGGCCAGCTGCTGTCCGCCAGGCTGGCCACCGAACTTGAAGCGTTCAAAGGACTGGCTGATCAGCGAGCGGCGGAAGCCACCTCCGGCAAACAGTGAAGGTTGGCCGTCACTAGTGAAGGTGAAGTAGCCCGGTTCCAAGCTGACGTTGGAAATGCGGCCACCGTCGGTGGTGACCAGCGCGGTGTTCTCTGGGATCAGAATGCGCGAACCGTTAGAGATGACGTTGGTCGAGGCCCTGGTGTTGGAACCACGTCCGGCATTTTGCGCCTGGGGCAACCCAGGTGCCACCAAGAGTTGCTCGTCAAAGCTCGGTGCGGTGATGAACTCGAGCCACTGGTCGGCCAGTGAGCCTCCAACGGCTCCAACAGCGGCCTTGATTAATCCCATGATGAAGCCCCTTTACGGTCGTGTTCTGCCGGTTCAACTGGGCCGGGCGACACTCGTGGCAGCGCCTCCATCCCTAGTCCGGGACAGCGCAATGAACCCAGAGTCACACTACCGGAGTGAGCCGGTCACCAACAAAAGCACCGTGGCATCAATCGACCCGCTCGCCGTGGTCGGCTATTACCGTCACCAGGTCCTGGTCAATCGACAAAAAGCCACCGGTCACGTGCACTTTGATGTGACCACCGCCATCCAGTTGCACCTTGACCTCGCCGTCTTGCAGCAAAGCCAGCACTGGTTGGTGCCGCGGGTAGATCCCAATTGGGCCTGCCATTGTGGGGGCACTGACATAGACACCCGTGCCGGACCAGACGGCTCCAGAGAAGGCCACTATCGACACCTCAAGGTGACGGTCACCGGACGCCATTAGCTGGCTCGGCGACTTGATGCGGCCCGGCTGCCACTGAAGCAGCCCGCCATCACACGGGACAGTCGGTCAGATTGGTGGGCTGGAATCATCGCTTTTCGTAGGCTTGGTGGGTAATTAGGCTGACGCTTTGGCTGTCTAGTGAACCAGAGTCATGGCAGGTGCTCAGCTAGGGCACGCCTAGCTATTTGACGCAACAGCGGGCTAGCTTGGCGCATGGACTGTTCAGGGTCTGGCTCAATTTCTATGAGGGAATAGACCTCGGCCAGGCCAAGTGTCTGGGCTTGTTCATCCGTGAGGGTTGACCGGCCACACAGGGCAATGATTGGGATGGGTTGGGGCGCCGCCTTGACAGCGCCACACACACCCGCGACGGCCTTGCCCATCAAGCTCTGTTCATCGAGTGAGCCTTCACCGGTCACCACCAAATCAGCGGTGCCTAGGGAGTCGAGGAAGCCGCCCAGCTCAAGGATCAGGTCAACGCCGCGGCGCATGTCGGCACCCAGGGCGCTTAGGGCGGCAAAACCAACTCCGCCGGCGCTGCCCGCCCCTGGCGCAGCCCGTCGGTCAACGCCGCACGCCTGGCCAACCACATCGGCCCAGTGGCTCAGACCAGCCTCGACCTCACTCGCCCCGTGGCCCGTCAGGCCCTTTTGCGGCCCATACACCGCCACGGCGCCCTGGTCTCCCAGGAGTGGGTTGGTGACATCTGAAGCCAAGGTGATGCGGCGCTCGGCCACCAGGGCACGTACTGGTGCAAGATCCACACCAACTATCTGACTCAAGTTGGCCGCGTTCGGCGCAATAACCTCGCCCTTGGCGTCCCACAGCACTGCCCCCAGGCCAAATAGCAAGCCCGCTCCGCCATCGGAACTGTCCGATCCGCGTACCGCCACCGCGGCTTGCGTCACCGCAGCGTCACTCAACGCAGCCTTGAGCGCATCACCCAAGCCCCGCGAAGAGGACCGGAGTGGTTCTAGGACACCACCCGGCAGGTGCAACAGGCCACAGGCGTCCGCCAACTCAACCACTGCCACACCCCGGCGCACCACATAACGGGTGTCTACCGCTTGCCCGGTGGGCCCACTAACCCGAACGGGTGTGGGAGCAAAACCCATAGTCTCCAAAGCGTCCAAGGTGCCATCGCCGCCATCGGCTACCGGGTGTGGCTTCGCCTGGTGGCCCAGGGCGGTCGCGGCCTGGCTAACCACCTGGTTGACCTGGCGGCCGGTCAGCGAGCCTTTGAACTTGTCGCAGGCAACCAGGACGGTCATGGCAGCGGGCACGGTACTTGTCTAGTCCAACGTAGGGAGTTGGGCAAACGAATCAGCCGTGGCTACCGTCGGGTTGTACTCCAGGCCAACCGGCCCGTCGTAGCCTGCCCGGCGCAACGTCGCCAATAAGGCCTGAAGGGGCAAGATACCGGTGCCAGGTTGGCCACGACCTGGGAAATCGGCAACTTGTACATGGCCGGTGCGGCTGGCGTAACTCTCAACCACGTTTTGAAGATCATCGCCATTGGCCGCCAGGTGGAAAAGATCACACAAGAACTTGACGTTGGTGGTGCCAGTCGCTTCAAGGCGGTCCAAGATGGCGAAACAATCTGCGGCCGTCTTCAAGGGGAAGTCCGGCGAACCCGAGATTGGTTCCAGCAGCACGGTGGCACCGACTGCCATAGCCGCCCCGGCGGCAAACATTAGGTTTTCATAGCCAACGCTGTCGGATTCGGCTGGGTCTTCGCCATCCTGCCGGTTGCCGTACAGCGCGTTGTAGGCCTTGCAGCCCAGCTCCTCGCCAATGGCCAGGGCTACCGGCACGTTGGCGCGGAACTCGGCCTGCCTGGCCACCCAACTGACCAGGCCACGGTCCCCACCGGGCATATTACCGGCAAAGAAGTTCAGACCGGTCAGCTGAGTGCCAGAGGCCTTGATCGCGTCGACAAAGGCCTGGATTTGGTCGCCTGGTGGCTCGGCTACTTCAAAGGGCCACCAGTACTCCACCTGGTCAAACCCGGCGGCTTTAGCCGCCGCCGCGCGTTCGAACAGGGGGTATTCCTTGAACAGCAGGTGGCAATTGACGGTGTACTGCATGGTTGACCAGTCCTATTCGCTTCCTGCGCCCGCTGGCGAGGCGGCCTGCACATTGGGCACATCGGCGGGGCTTTGGGCCATCGGTTCGAATTCCGTAACGTTATCCAACGAGGTCCCCATGGAGATGTTGGTGGCCCTCTCTAGGATGCACTCCACCACCACTGGCACCTTCAGTTCTCCGGCTAACACCTGGGCTTGCCGCAGGGTTGGCACCAACTGGTCCGGCTCAGTGACACGGAAGGCTTTGCAGCCCAGGCCTTCGGCCACTTTGACGTGGTCCACACCGTAGCCACCGGTTGAAGAACTGATGTTCTCGAAGGACAGCTGGACTTGGTAGTCCATGTCGAAAGCCCGCTGCGACTGTCGGATCAGGCCCAGGTAGGCGTTGTTCAGCAGCACGTGGACGTAGCCCAGCTGGTGTTGGGCGGCCACCGCCAGTTCTTCAATCATGAACTGGAAATCGTAGTCACCAGACAGCGCCACTATCTTGGCGTCCGGGTCGGCCGTGGCCACACCCAGTGCGGCTGGCATGGTCCAGCCCAGCGGACCGGCTTGAGCGGCGTCAATCCAGTGCCGAGGCTTGTAGGTCTTCAACAATTGTGAGCCGGCAATCTGGGTTAGGCCAATCACCGTCACATAGCGGGTGTCGCGGTCAAAGGCTTCATTCATCGCTTCATAGACCCGGTGAGGTTTCATTGGGACCTCGGTGAAGTGGGTCTTGCGCTTGATAGATAGGTCGGTCTTGCGGCTGTTGCACTGGGCTACCCAAGCGGTCAGGTCGGGCAGACGGCCGGCAGCCTGGTATTCGGCTGCCACCTCTAGTAGTTGACTCAGAGCCACTTTGGCGTCTGAGACCACACCTAGATCGGGTGGGAAGATCTTGCCAATCTGGGTTGGCTCAATGTCGATGTGAACAAACTTGCGGCCCTTGCAGTAGACCGCCAGGTCACCGGTGTGACGGTTGGCCCAGCGGTTACCAATACCAATCACCAGGTCAGACTGAAGGAAGGACTGGTTGGCCCAGGGATGGGAGCATTGAATGCCGACCCGTCCCTGACTCAGCTGGTGGTCGTCCGGAATGGTGCCCCAACCCATCAGGGTCTGGATCACCGGGGCACCCAACTGCTCGGCTAGCTGAACAAACTCCCGTTCTGCGCCGGAGAACTGGACGCCACCACCGGCCAGCAAAATAGGCCGCTTGGCCTCAGCCACCAGATCCAGAACGCGTTCGGCTTGCAGCCGGGTCATGGCTGGGGTGGCTAGTGGCAGGGGTTCGTAGGTGTCAATGTCGAAGTTGATCTGGCCCAGTTGAACGTCCAATGGCAAGTCCAGCAGGACCGGGCCGGGCCGCCCACTACGGGCGGTTTGCAGCGCCTTGGCAATGGTTCCGGGTAGTTGGGCTGGTTCCATCACGGTCACAGCCATTTTGGTGACTGGTGCCGCAATCTCGGTGATTGGGGCGAACTGGAAGTCTTCCTTAGACAGCTTCGCGGTCGGCACTTGGCCCACTATGGCCAAGATTGGAATGGAGTCCGCCCAGGCGGAGTACAAGCCGGTCACCATGTCGGTGCCGCCTGGCCCTGAGGTGCCTAGGGCTAGACCGATGTTGCCCGGTGTGGTCCGGGTGTAGCCCTCTGCCATGTGCGAGGCGCCTTCAACGTGACGCGCCAGCACGTGGGCAATGCCGCCATGAAGCTTCATAGCCGAATAGAGCGGATTGATGGCGGCTCCTGGCACGCCAAATGCCTGGGTAATGCCTTCTTTGACCAGGATTTGAACTAACGCGTCAACCGCGCGCATGGTGGTCACTGTTCTCTCTCTTCTATGAGTTGTTCGCTTCGGACCGGCCGGACAGCCGTTCCACGCCCTTGAGCAGGGCGGAGTGGTCTAGGTTGCCGTCGCCTTGGGCGCGCAAGGCCGCGATCAGTTGAGCCACTAGGGCTCCTACTGGCATCACCACGCCGGCTTCCCGGGCGGCGGTGGTAACTATGCCCATGTCTTTGTGGTGCAGGTCAATCCTGAAACCGGGCTGGAAGTCGCGCCGGAGCATCGATTCGCCCTTAATCTCCAGGATGCGGCTACCCGCCAGACCGCCGGTCAGAACCTTCAGAGCGGCCGCGGTGTCAACGCCGTAGGCCTCTAGGAAGACAATCGCCTCGGCCACTAGTTGGTAGGTGCCGCCCACAATCAGCTGGTTGGCCGCCTTTACAGTCTGGCCCGAGCCGGATGGCCCCAAGTAGACCACCGTCTTGCCCAGGGCTTCTAAAACGGGCAGGGCTTGGTCAAAATCCGCCCTTTCTCCGCCCACCATGATCGACAGGGTCGCCTCAATGGCCCCCTTTTCGCCACCAGAGACTGGCGCGTCCAGCGGCTTAATGCCGCGCTCGCGGCAGCTGGCTGCCACCTCCGCCGCAACATCTGGACGAATCGAGCTCATGTCGATGTACACCAGTCCAGGTGAGGCGTTGTCCAGTAGGCCGCCCTCGGCGTACACCACTTCTTTGACCTGTGGGGAATCGGGCACCATGGTGATGAAAACATCCGCACCTTGGACCGCTTCGGCTATTGAGCTGGCCGGGGTGCCACCAGCCTTGGCCAATTGGGCCAGGGCCGGGGCGTTCCGGTCGTAACCGGTGACTTGGTAGCCAGCCGCCAGGAGGTTTTTCGCCATTGGCAGTCCCATAATGCCAAGTCCAACCATTGAAATCTTTGTCATGTCTTTGCCTTTCGTAGTACTTGGTGGGCTGCGGTTATCAGGGCCGGTGGCGGCCCTTGGTGGGGGGGGTCGATGCCGAAGTCTGGTCGGCACCGGACGCTGCGGTTGCCTATACCTCGCGGAAGGTGATCTCTTGGGCGCCCTCCCACAGGAACTTCTCCCCTAGGGCGGTCAGGTTCTCGTTGCCTTCCACAATGGTGGCGAAGTGATTGCCAGCTAGTTGGCCGGCCTTGGAGGCGAAGTTGACGTAGCCGTAGGCAATCAGCAGTTCGGTCTCTGACACTCCTCCGGGGTAGATCACAATCTCACCGGGGTTGGGGTAACAGGTGCCGTTTTCTGGATCAAGGCCCAGGTCAAGGTCGCCGAATGGTATCCATCCAGCCTGGCCGGACCAACGCACGTGGATTATCTTGGACTTCAGGCCCAGCAGGTGCTTTTTGAAAGCAGCCACAGTTTTTGGGGCGGTGTCTGGATGGTAGACGGCCTTGAAGGTGAAGCCGCCGGCGGTAATTTCAAGCATGGGATGTTCCTGTTTCTTCTTAGTTGCCCAAGATGGCGGCAAGTAGTGCCATCCTGATTGAGACGGAGTGGAGAATCGATTCGAAGGCCAGCTGGTTGGGCGTGTCGTCAATGGCTAGATCCATCTCGCCGGCCCGGCGCGGCAGGGTGTGGGTGACGTAAATCATGTGTCCCTTTTCCCTAGCGGCATCCAGAGTCTCGTGTTTGACGAAGTAATCGTCCATGACCTGCTTGAACTGTTCGGCGGTGGCCCCAGCAGGTGCCGAACAGCCAGGCAGGTAGACCAGGTTCTTGTCGGCAATGAATTCGTTGAATGAAGCCTTGTTGAAGTCGAAGACCTCTTCGAGCTTGGCTTCGGGATAGGCGGTGCGAATGTTGTCTACCACCTCGGCGGGTACCCGCTTGGCTTCGGGAGAGGCTATGGTGACGTCAGCCCCCAGCCGGGCCAGCCCTTGAGCCATGGAGTGCCCGGTGCGGGCCTCAATCATGTCGGCCGCCGCTACGGTTACCTTGAGCCCTTCAATCCGGCCGAATTTGCGCCACAGGGTATAGAGGTCAAGGAGTGCTTGGGTGGGATGCTCCCAGTGGCCCCAACCACCGTTGATCACTGGTGTTTCGCCGCTGTAGGCCGCCGCCTCTTTGGCCGCATCGGAGTCAGGGTGGCGCAGCACAATGACATTGGAGTACTGAGCTAGGCAGCGCATCATGTCGCTGAGTGATTCTTCTTTGGCAATGGAAGAAGAGGTCTTTGGGGTGTTCTCCACAATGACTTGGCCGCCCAAGCGCATCATGGCCGCCTGGAAGCTCATGCGGGTGCGGGTCGAGGGCTGGAAGAACAGCAGCGTTTCAATGGCTCCAGGGAACAACGTCCAGCGGTCGCGATTCATCAGCTCCAGATTCTTGCCAAGCTCAAACAAGGCCAGGAGCTGGTCATTCGACATTGAGTTGATCGAGGTGAAGCTCTGGCCAGCAAAGTCGACCTGATTAATCAGCTGTTTGATTGACTGCATTGATGTGGCGTTCATATCTTGAAAGCTCCTTCGGCGAGCGGTGGATGGTTGATCAACCCCGCAGCAATTCGCTGCCGCGTGGTGAGGCTTGGAAGTCGACGGGGGCGCCAGCCAGGTAGGTGGTTCTGACCTGGCCGCGCAGCTGCCAACCATGGTAGGGAGTGACGGGGTTCTTGTGGAACAGGGCGTCTTTGTCCACAATGAAGGTCTGCTCTGGGGCGAAGATAACTAGATCGGCGGCTCCACCCACTTCGAGGCGGCCTTTGCCGGGGAGCCCTACCACCTCGGCCGGAGTCGATCCCATCCAGCGCACCACGTCGGTGAGTGACAGGCCCAGGTCGCGAGCCCCCGTCCACACCGCCGGCAGCCCCAGTTGGACGGACGCAATCCCACCCCATGCGGCCCCAAAGTCGCCGGTGTCAAGGCACTTCAGCTCTGGGACACACGGCGAGTGATCTGACGCGATGAAGTCGATGGTGCCGTCAATCAGACCGTCCCACAGAGCCAGCCGGTTGGCGTGGCCACGCAGTGGAGGACAGCACTTGTGGTCGGTGGCACCGTCAGGAATGGCCTCCGCTTCAAAGGTGAGGTAGTGGGGGCAGGTCTCGGCGGTCAGCGGCAGGCCTTCGTCCTTCGCTGCTCTGATAATGGGCAGGGCCTCGGCGGCGGCTAGGTGAAGAATGTGGGTGCGGCAGCCAGTTTGGCGCAAGGCGTCAACCACATTGCCCACCGCCACCACTTCGGCCTCCGGTGGATGCGAGGCCGTGAACGAACGGAAGCACGACCCGTTCGGTTTCGGGGCGGCAGCCAGCACACCAGCGTCTTCGGCATGGACAATCAGCAAGCCACCGAAGGCGGCAATGGCGGTCATGGCCTCGACCAGTTCGGCTTGAGAGACAAAGGGGTATTCGGCCAGGCCGGAGTCCCCCAAGAAGCATTTGAAGCCGAACACCCCAGCCTGCCAGAGAGGTGCCAGGTCAGCGGTGTTGCCGGGGATGGCGCCGCCCCAGTAGCCCACGTCGCACCAAAGCTTGCCCTGGGCAGCCCGGCGCTTGATGGTCAGAGCAGCGGGTGAGGTGGTGGCCGGACTTGAGTTCAACGGCATGTCAACAATGGTGGTGATGCCGCCCGCGGCAGCTGCCTTGGTGGCTGTGAAGTAGCCTTCCCATTCGGTGCGCCCGGGCTCGTTGACGTGAACGTGGGCGTCGATCAGGCCAGGTAGCAGCACCTCGTCTTTAGCCAGCGAGGTGACGTTGTTGCAGCCCTGGGAGTCATTGACGTGGCTGATGGCGGCAATTCGGCCGGCTTCAAGGCCAATGCTGGCGGGGCGCATTCCGTCAGGTAGGACCGCCTGATCTGCCTGAATCACTCGCTCTATCACTGTTCGACTCCTCATCGATACCGGCGGTGGCCTTGGGCTGAGATCTGTGGCTCAACCAATGCATCGATCGTAGCACATACTTTCGCATTATGGAAGTAAACTTCCATAATTGGTCTAGAACCGGTTGGTTGTTGCTCACACCCAACAGCAGTATCCCTAGAATGGAACTACCGTTCCGTCTGCTGCACCTCGCCCCATAAGAGGCGCGGTGGACCAACAGGCAGAAAGGTGGCATGCATGACCCAGGTCAAGCCCGTTGATGGGCCTAGCTCCGCTGTGACGGCTACCCCAGGCGGCCGCCAGCCGCGCCAATCCGTCCAATCCATCATTCGCGCACTTGAGATTCTAGAGGCGTTGGGTTCAGCTGGGCGGGCCACCGGCATTACCGACATTGCTGAACAGGTCAGCCTGCCCCTCCCCACTGTCCACCGCATCCTTGGCACGCTGGTAGGTGCTGGTTACGTCACGCAAACACCACGCCGTCTCTATGCCCTTGGGGCCCGCCTCATCACATTGGCTCACTGGGCCGGCGGCGCCCTTGGCGTGGCCCTGAGACCCTATTTGGAAAAAGTTGTCGAAGCCACCGGCGAGTCCGCCTCCATTGCCATGCTGGACCAGGACTTTGCGCGATACATCTCCCACGTGCCTGCCGAATACTCGACCCGCATGAACGCTGAGGTTGGCACCCGCGTTTCGCTACACGCCACCGGGGTTGGCAAGGCCATTTTGAGCGCTCTGGCTGAGGCCGAGGTGGCATCGATCCTGGCACGGTACAGCCTGCGTCGGTTCACGCCCCACACCTTAACCGAACCTGGCAAGCTGACCAAAGAGTTGGCAAAGGCCCGCCAGGCCGGGTACGTGTTAGATCGCCAGGAGCACGAGATTGGGACATGCTGCGTCGCCATGCCAATCCCGGGGCCATTGCCGCTGGCCATCTCCGTTTCGGGACCACCGTCGCGTCTGACGGACCAGGTCATCGAGACCGTTGCCCTGCCCGCGCTGCATCGGGCTATAGAAGAACTGACTCCGGTGATTGCGGCCGCCATGGCAGAAGGCTGAACGTCAGTCCCAGCCTGGATAAACGTCAGACGTGCCATTGCCAGCCGTTAGTTCAGAGCTGACCCCTGATTGATCTGGCTTGATGCCGTGACCCACAACTACGCGGCACCGGCATCCGCAGCGAAGCGGAGCACCGGTGCCGGGCAGTTGTTTTGGATCAGGCTTGAGCCGGCTCACCCGGTTCTGGCGAAGCCTCGCCACCAGATTGGTCGACAAACTCACCGACTAGGACGGAAGCCTCGGGGATCGACCCACCGCTAGCCTCGGCTGCGGCCTCAACTCCGGTCGCCACGGCCACTGACTTCAGGATGCTTGAGTCATTGCGCGAGATAGCCCAGTGGATCACAAAGGACAGGCCGGCGCCGATGAACCAGGAGAACGGGGCCCACATGGCAAAGGCCGGTACCAGCGCCACAATGATGGTCGGGATTGACACCAGCAGGAACGAAGCCACGGCCTTGCGGTTGAAACCGGCCTGGAAGGTGTAATAGCCCTTCTCCCGGTACAGGTCACCGAGCACCACACGCTGTTTCCGCAGAACGTAGAAGTCGGCCATGATAATGCCGAAGAGCGGTCCAAGCATGGCGCCGACGGCGCCCAGGAAGGTGTTCACCACGAAGGGGGTGTTGTACAGGTTCCACGGCGTAATGACCAAGGCGACAATGGCGGAAATCAGGCCGCCCTTCTTGAAGTCAATCTTCGAGGGAACCACGTTGGCAATGTCGTAGGCCGGGGAGACAAAGTTGGCCACCACGTTGATGCCCACCGTGGCCACGGCAAAGGTGACTGCGCCAAGCAACAGGACCACGACCGAGTCGATCTGCCCCACTACTTCGACAGGATCGAAGATGTACTCGCCGTAGACCACAAAGGTACCGGCCGTGACCAACACTGAAACCAGCGAAAAGGCCATGAAGTTGACCGGTAGGCCCCACAGGTTGGCCCAGAAGACGGCCTTCTTCTTCGGTGCGAACCTGGAGAAGTCGCAGAAGTTCAGCATCAAGGTGGAGAAATATGTCACGGTCAGTGCCACTGCGGCTAAGAACGCGTGAGTCACGCCCCACTTAGATTCCGTGCCCGGTAGGGTCAGCGAAATGTGCCAGTCAGCTTTGGCCAGGATGTAGAGGGTCAGCATGATCATGACAACCCAAATGGCCGGCCCGGCAAAGTCCTGGAACTTCCGAATGGTCTCCATGCCGTTGCGCAGCAAGAGTAGTTGAACGGCCCACATTATGATGAAGGCGATCCACCCCAGGGTTGATTCGCCTAGGAAGCTGTTCTTGGTCAGTCCCTCAAGCCCAGGCCAGATCTTCAGGCCAAGAATGATGACGGCCCTGGAGGCCAGCCAGGTCTGGATGCCGTACCAGGCAATGGCCACCACAGCGCGGATCAGCGCTGGGATGTTGGCGCCTAGCGTGCCGAAGGAGATTCTGGCCAGGACGGGATAAGGAATGCCATATTTCTGGCCGGCAAAGCCGGACAGGTTCATCAGCAGGAAGACAACAATGATGCCCGCCGTCAGGGCAATGAAAACATTCCTGCCGCCCAGGCCTAGGGCGAACAAGCCAGCCGCAAAGGTGTAGCCGCCAATTGAGTGAATGTCCGACATCCACATGGCGAAGAGCGAGTAGAACCCCCACTTCCTGGCTTTGGCTGGCGCCAGGTCTTCGTTATAGAACCTGGTTGATGACCCTGGGACTTCTATGCTCATTGGCTATTCCTTTCAAAAGCATTTTTTCAGTATTATGCCTGGTCATATTCGTCAAACCAAGGGACTGTTACGCCAATATGGTGGTGCCGGCTTGTCCAGCCACAGCGGCAGCCATCAGCGGCGGAGAAGTGATGATAACGCGCCCACCACCACGCTTGATGAATTCGATGGCGGCCTCAACCTTGGGCGCCATGGAGCCGGCTCCGAATTGACCAGCCGCCAGATAGGCCTCCATCTCGGCCACCGTCACCTGGGTGAGCCAGCGCTGCTGGGGAGTGCCATAGTCAATGGCCACCGCCTCAATGGCGGTTGAAATGAGCAGCACTTCGGCCCCAAGTTCGTTGGCCAGCAGTGCGGTGGCATAGTCCTTGTCAATCACGGCTTCCACACCGCACATTGCCTGGCCTTTGGCCACCACTGGAATACCGCCACCACCGGCGGCAATCACTGCGTAGCCTGCCTGACTCAGTGCCCGTATGGCCTCTAACTCGACAATGCGTTCGGGCTTGGGAGAGGGCACCACCCGGCGCCAGCCGCGACCTGAGTCTTCCACCACAATCCAGCCGTCGGCTGCGACCCTGGTGGCGGCTAGCTCCTCGGTCATGAATGAACCGATGGGCTTGCTTGGCGCTTGGAAGGCCGGGTCATCAGGGTTGACCACTGTCTGGGTAACAACGGCAACGGCTGATTGGTCAATGCCCCGGCTAGCAAACTCACGGTTGAGGGCGCGGGCAAACAGATAGCCCGTGGCACCCTGGGTGTCCGCCCCCAGCACGTCCAGCGGCGGCGCTGGTAGTTCGGCGGTGGCCAACTCGGCGCGCCTCAACAAAAAACCAACCTGAGGCCCATTGCCATGCGTAACCACCACGCGCCAGCCGGCGCTGACCAGCTCTGCGATGTGCTTCATCGACTCGTCGGCTGCTATAGCTTGGTCCGGCAAGGAGATGTGATCTTTGTCCGTGATCAGAGAATTGCCTCCAACGGCAATCACGGCGGTGCCAATTGTGCCTTCCATGGTGTCACCTCAAGGTTGTGCGCAGCTGATCTATGCGACGCTGACCAGACTCCGCTGTCTCAGTTTTGAAATAATATTTCCGCATTGCGGATACCCTGAGGTTAGGGCCCTGTGCCGTCCTTGTCAAGTGAGTGGGCGGTGCCATTTTGCGGTGCGAAACAGGGCAGCCGCTAGGAAGGGACGGGCCAACCTCCCAAGACGCTCGGGCTCGCGTCAGGAATCAGCCTGCTAGCGGGAGTGAGAAGTTGCTAGTCCTCGATCTTGGCTTCGCCGTCTTCCTGGCCCAACCACTGACGCGGGTCAATCTGCGGCCTAGACCACTGATAGTCAGAGCAGAACAGTGGGGAAGAGATCATCAGGTCGGCGGTGGAGGGGTTGCAGGCCGACGGGGCGTTCCATAGGGTCACAAGGCGCAACAGCGCCTTGACGTCTGGGTCGTGTGGTTGCGGCTCAAGCGGATCCCAGAAGAAGATCAGCACGTCAAGCCGGTTCTCCGCGATCATGGCGCCAACCTGCTGATCGCCTCCAACTGGACCGCTCAACAAACGGTGGACCGGTAGGCCTAGCTCATACTCCAGCATGGTGCCGGTGGTACCAGTAGCCCACAGCTCATGGTTGGCCAGAGTGTCGCGGTTGAACTCGGCCCACCGCAGTAGGTCGGTCTTCTTGTTGTCATGGGCCACCATGGCAATGCGGCGGCGATAAATCTGAGGGCTAGACATGCCTCTATCAAACCGCATCCGGCCAGCGGTCCAAACCATTGTGGCCGGTAAATACTCATTGGCGATGGCGAGGAGCACAGCCAGGTGGTGGCTTGTTTGGCAGCGGTTCGCTCCGCTAGCCAGCGCGCTACTGGGGTGTGGCCAGCAACTATCCGCGGCGCTGTCGATGAGTGTCTACCGGTCCTCAGGGTGTAGAAATGCCAGTACTGCCAGGACGCGCCGGTTGTCACTGCCAGATGCCGGCAGATTCAGCTTGGTAAAAATGGCGGAGATATTTTTCTCTACCGCCCCAGCGCTGAGGTACAACCGCTGGCCAATGGCGGCGTTGGAGCGGCCCTCGGCCATGAGCGCCATGACTTCGCGCTCCCGGCTGGTCAGCTGACCCAAACTGGATTGAGTGGTGCGGTGGGTTAGCAACTGGGCTATGACCTCCGGGTCCACCACCGTGCCGCCCTGCGCAAGCTGTTCCAGGGCGTGGTGCAGCGCTCCCAAGTCTTCGATCCGGTCTTTGAGCAGGTAGCCCACCCCACCACGGCCGTCAGCCAGTAGTTCACGGGCGTAAGTCGCCTCGACATAGTTGGACAACACCAACACCGCCAACTTAGGGTGAACCGCCCGGGCGGCCACCGCCGCTCTTAGGCCATCATCGGTGTGGGTGGGTGGCATTCGGACATCGGCCACCAGGATGTCTGGCTGACTCTGTGACACCGCTTGGTCAATCAGATCGGCCGAACCCACCTGGGCCACCACCTGGTGGCCGTCTTCTTCCAGCAGCCGGCACAGACCCTCGCGCAACAGCACCGAGTCTTCAGCCAAGACCACCTTCACTGATTGGGACCTCCACCTCGACGCACGTGCCTTGTCCCTCAACGCTAGTCACTTGGCAACGCCCGTCTAGCGCAGACGCGCGGGCAGCCAAGTTTGCCAACCCATGACCGGGCGTGACTACGGCGCCGCCGCGTCCGTCATCGCGCACCTCTAGATGAGCCAAGCCCGACTCGACAGACAAGGTGACCGTAGCGTGGGTGGCGCTAGCGTGTTTGGCGGCGTTGGCCAGGGCTTCGGTCACTGTGAAATACAGCACGGTTTCCACAGCGGCAGGCAGCCGGTCACCAGGCGGCATGGCTAGGTCCATGGTGGCTGGCAACGGGCTGGTGGCCAAGACGGCTTCTAGAGCCACAGCCAGGCCGCGGTCAGCCAAGATGGGTGGAGCAATGCCGCGCGACAACGCCCTCAGCTCAGCCACGGCGTCTTCCGACATTTGCCTAGCTCCGGCAATCAGGTTCTCCGCCCCGGCCTGATCGCCGGCTTCGAGGCGACGCTGGGCGGCTGCCAGGTCCATGCCCACTCGGATCAGACGCTGCTGGGGACCGTCGTGAATGTCGCGTTCTAAGCGACGCAGTTCGTTGGTTTGTGCCTGGGCTGCCCCGGCCCGCGACTCGGTGAGCTGCTGGATGCGCTGCTCCATGGCGCGCTGGCTTGGCGCCAGCAGGGCGCGAGCTAGGCCCGAATGCAACGTGGCCATGGCGTGGATCAGCGGAATCAGGGTAACCGCAAACACCAAACCGACCACCAGGTCAAACACGGATTGGCTGATTGGCAGGTGCAAGTAGTCCACCACTAAGCGGTAGCCGTTGTCACCGCAATAGCCAACGGTGGCGAAGCATGACTCGTAGGGCACTACCGGCCGCCAGATCCATTCGGTCAAGCCGAACAGGGCTATGGCCCACCAGGTGACGGTCACGGCAAAGGTGAAAATGCTCACCGGCAGGGCGACAATACCGTGCAGCACCGCCCGCCAGCCGTCCACCGAAAAGATTGACTCTTTCAGCCAGGTCATGAAGCGAGCTCTTGGTCGGGTCGACGTGGCTGGCGGTGGGTCTGTGATGGCGTAGCCGGCGTAGCGCAACCGCGCGCGTTCAAACCTGGCCATGCCTAGGGCCACTTGTACGGTAATGGCCAACAGCGGCACGCCCACCCAGATGATGACGGTACCCAGACTGGTCGGGATCAAGCTGGTCAACACCGAGAACGAGAACACCGCGATGGGTAAGGAGCACAGCAGGTAAATGGTCTGCCGACCAAGGCGGTTCAGGCGCCACAGCCGCGGCAAGGGTGGAGGCTGGTCCGCTGGTTCAGCCCCCAGGGGGCCAGTCGGGGCTGGCTCCTGCGACCAAGTTGGAATCTCCCGGGCCGGGTTGAAACCCTCGTGGGAAACCACCGGCTCCGGGTCCGGCGTGGCTGGGGCAGGGGGCTGACTGTGCATTGTTTCCATCATGCCTCCAGCCTGCCGCTTTGTACCAGACCCACGCCATGGAGCCCGCCCCCAGTTCGGGGTGGGGTTTTCCCCACTTAGTCCGACCAGCCACCCGCTAGTAGGTCGACGTCGCCATTTGAGCGCTCAGCGGTGGACTCGCTCTCAACTCCCAATTGCCTGTCGAAAAAAGCGATGGCTCGGGCCAGGTCCAGGGTGCCGCCGGCTTCGTGGCCATTGAACCGGTAGACAGCCATGTCTTTGGGGCCGGCGTAGTTGTTGTAGGCAGCAAAAACGGTCGACGCCGGGGTGATTTCGTCGATAAGTCCCACGCTGAAGACGGCTGGTGCGGTGGCGCAACGGGCCAGATTAGCCGCGTCGAAGTAGGCCAGCACCTCAAAGACTCTAGCCTGAGCCTGATCTTGGGGGCGGCTGGCTAGGAAGCGCACCAACTCGCCATATGGGTCGGTGTCGGTGAGTTGCAGAGCATGTGGGATGTCGGCCAGGAAAGGGACTCGCACGTCGGCAGCCTTGACCAGCCCGGACCAGGCAGTGGCTGCCAGCGCCAGTGCACCACCCTGGCTGCCGCCAGTCACGGCCAGTCGGTCTGGGTCCACCAGCTCCAGGCTCGCCACGGCGTCAACTGCCCGCACTGCGTCAGTCATCAAACGGCGGTAGTAGTAGGCCTCGCGTGAGTCGATCCCCTTGGTCATCATGCCCGGCACCTGCGGCCCGGTGCCGTGTGGGTCGGGCGTTTGGCCAACCGACCAGCCGGCGCCCTGCCCACGGTTGTCCATCACCAGGTGGGCATAGCCGGCGGCGGCCCAGGCCAGTTCATCAAGTGGATGACCTCGGCCGCCACCGTAGCCATGGAACTGAACCACTGCTGGTAAAGGCCGGTTGGCATCTGCCGGAACAAGTAGCCAGGCACTGATTGGCTCACCACCCCAGCCACCAAAACGCACCTCCCAGACCTCGATAGCACGCAGAGACGTGCTGACGCGATCCAGCTTGACCGCCACTGGGTATTCCCGGGCTTCCGCCACAGTCTGGCACCAAAACTCGGCAAAATCGGTTGGCTCGGCCACCGTGGCTTGGCGGTGTTGGAGTTGATCTAGCGGCTGATCGGTAAACACAGTTGGCTCCTTGCTGATTCACACCCACGGTAGCGCCCCGCCGTCCCAGACGTTTGGTAGACCCGTTGCCACCGACCAGCTCCACGAGCCCGGTCTATTTCACGTCGAGGTTGATCCAGCCCGTAGCTATGCAGGTGTCCCGGACGGCTACGCCGATATTTGCGCAGGTCGCCAGTCGGCTTGATCCAGCGACACCTGTAATAACGCGGGCTCAATTCGCCTGACACCTGCAAAGGTGCGGACTCAAGCTTTAGGCACCGACTGTCAAGTCCCGGACCGCGTGATAGGCCAGGCGAACGGCCGGCTCGGCTGCCGCCTCAAAGACTTCGGTGCCGGCGCGCTGCCAATTGGGCAGCTCACCAGTCAGCACCCAGGCAGCCTGGCGCGCAGCCCCCTCGGCTACATACTCGCCCGCCGGTGGCACGGTGATGGGCATACCGAAAACCGTGGGGGCAATCTGGCGGACAGCGTTCGAGGCGGCACCGCCGCCAATCAAGAAACCACGCTGGACCTCGACTCCCTGAGCCGTCAGCGCGTCCATGCCATCAGCCAGCAGACAGCACAGGCCCTCTACCGCAGCCCGGGCCAGGCAGGCCGGTTGAGAATTGGCTAGGCGTAGCCCGTGGAAGGCGGCAGCGGCGTTCGGTTTGTTCGGCGTGCGCTCACCTTCGAAGAACGGCACCAGCACCAAGCCACCGGCCCCGGCCGGCGCGGCCAACGCCAGCTGGTCCAAACCAGCGTGGTCAACTCCCAAGATGGCGGTGGCGGCGTCCAGAATGCGAGCGCCGTTCAAAGTGCAGGCCAGTGGCAAGAAGTGACCGGTGGCGTCGGCAAAGCCCGTCACCAAACCACTTGGATCAGCCGTCGGTTTCAGGCTGATGGCGCTGACCACGCCACTGGTACCCAGGGAGACGGCCATGTCACCCGCTGCTAAGCCAAGCCCCAGGGCGGCGGCCGCGTTGTCGCCACTGCCCGGTCCCAGCACCTGACCGTCAGGCGTCACGCCGGCTGGTTCAGCCGGGCCCAGCACCTGCGGCAGGATCACAACCCGCCCCAGGCCTAGCTCCAGCAAATCTCGGCGATATTCACCCTTGGCTGGCGACCAATAGCCTGTCCCGGAGGCGTCGCCCCGGTCTGTCACCAGCGCCTCTAGGGCAGCGTCGCCACCCTCGGACCGGGGGCCGTGACCAGCCAAACGCCAAGTCAGGTAGTCATGCGGCAGGCAAACCGCCGCCACTCTGGCGGCGGCCACCGGCTCATGGTCGCGTAGCCAGCGCAGCTTTGAGACTGTCAAAGAAGCCACCGGCACCGAACCGATGGCCTCAGCCCAACTGGCCGAACCGCACAGCTCTTCAACCAGCGCGGCAGCGGCTGGGGCCGAGCGAGTGTCGTTCCACAACAGGGCCGGGCGGATGACCTCGCCATCTTGGTCCAACACCACCATGCCGTGCTGCTGACCTCCCACGGCCAACGCCCGAACGTCATCGAGACCACCGGCATTGCCAAAGGCTGCCTGCAAAGCCTGCCACCACGCGCTGGGGTGCACCTCAGTGCCGTCGGGGTGACCGGCCCGGCCCGAGCGCACCACCTTCCCAGTCTCTAGGTCAACCACCACCACCTTGGTCGACTGGGTGGACGAATCAACGCCTGCCACGAGAGTCATGGCCACACCGTACTAATAGGCGCCTAGCAGGTACCGGGCCGCCAATTGGTTTAGGTGGACAAAACCAAAACCCCGCGCCGCGGTACCAGCCACGTCAAAGTCTTCGAAGGCCGTCCGGTCCGCTAAGAAATCGGCCAGGGACTCCCCTGGGCTCAGGGTGGATTCAGCCAGTTCGCTAATCCCAGCCGTAACCATGGCCTCTTGCACCGCTGGGTCCGCCCTGAACGCCAAGGCACGCTCCTTGAGCAGCAGGTACATCTCCATGTTGGCGCGGGCCGCCTGCCACACGCCGTCGGGGTCTTCGGTGCGTGAGGGCTTGAAGTCGAAGTGTCGCGGGCCGTCATAGCGTGGCCCACCACCGGGGAAACCGTTCTCCAAGAGGTCAACCGTGCCAAATGCGCTGAACAAATCACCGTGGCCAAAGGCCAGGTCCTGGTCGTATTTGATTGACTTTTGGCCGTTTAAGTCAATGTGGAACAGCTTGCCGGCCCACAGTGCCTGGGCAATGCCCACGGTGTAGTTCATGCAAGCCATCTGTTCGTGGCCTACCTCAGGATTGACCCCGACAATGTCGCCGTGCTCCAACTGTTCTATCAGCGCCAGGGCGTGGCCCACGGTGGGTAGCAGTATGTCGCCCCGCGGTTCGTTGGGCTTAGGCTCCAGGCCAATCCGCATGTCATAGCCCTGGGCCTTGATGTAGGCCGCCACGGTGTCCAGGCCCTCCTTGTAGCGGTCCAAGGCGGCCTTGTAGTCCTTGGCCGAATCGTATTCGGCGCCCTCACGTCCGCCCCACATGACAAAAGTCTGAGCACCTAACTGTGCTCCAAGGTCCACGTTGCGCAGCAGTTTGCGTAGTCCAAAGCGGCGAACCCGACGATCATTCGAGGTCAGGGCGCCGTCTTTGAACAGCGGATGCGAGAAGGTGTTGGTGGTGACCATTTCCACCACAATGCCGCTCTGAGCCAGGCCCTTTTCAAAGCGGCCCACAATGGCGTCGCGTTCCGCCGCTGTGGCACCAAAGGGAATCAGGTCGTCGTCATGGAAGGTAATGCCCCACGCACCAATTTCCTTGAGCTTGTCCAGCACCACCAACGGATCGAAATGCGGCCTAGTGGCGGCGCCGAACTGGTCCTGGCCAGCCCAATCCACAGTCCACAAACCAAACGAGAAGCGGTCCTCTGAGGTGGGAGTGGGGATGCTGGCCATGAGGTCTCCTGTGGTTTGGGCCCTAGCCCAATTGCCGGGCGCGCCAACCCCGGGTCTGGCGCACAGGGCCTGGTCAGCCACCGGCGTTACGGCTGGTGGCGGTCACACCTGGCGCCCAAGCCCAGTGCGGGCAGCGGGTCCATTAGGCACCACCTGGGCCACACAAGGACGACGCACGATTGATTTGTTGTATGACTAAACATATACCTAGCCCGTCGGTTACACAAGAGAAAAGAGGACCAGCGCCAGCCTGGCCATAGGCTGGCTGATTGGCTGCAGCTGGTTGGCTTTTGGGATAAGTCTGGGACTTCTGTACCTTGGCTTGTTGTCCAACGCCGTCATCACCCTGAAACGTGCCAACTAGAGTTTTCCCCTGGACCCCTGACCTTTAGGCCAAAAGTAGTTCGCCGCAGCCCGTAGAATGCCAAGTGTGAGCGCACGTCCGGTGCAAAGCTGGGGCCACCTGGTGGGCACCTATGCCGTTGGGCATGGCCTGTTCGAGTTCGCCTGCGCCCTGCAAGTGGCCTGGCTGGCCACTGGGTCTGGACACGCCGCCACCATGATCCTCGCCTACAACGCCTGCGCCTTTGGCAGCCCGCTGTTGCTAGCCACCGTGGTGCCGTCTTTGTCGCGCCGCCCCTGGCCCGCCTCCACCGGGCAACTAGCCATGACCGGCTCCTTGGTGGCGGTGGCTGGCACCATGGCGGCGGGACTGGCTCCGCTGAGCATTATCCTGTTAGGTCTGGGTAATGGCGCCTACCACCTAGCGGCTGGCACCGCGACCCTACGCCTGCCCCACCGCCCAGTGGCCGCCGTTGGCCTGTTTGAAGGTCCCGGCGCTATGGGCAGGGTGAGCGGTCTAGTGCTGGGAATGGGCGCCTTGGCCACCTCCAATCGCGGCCCGTGGCTCTGGGCTTCGGCGGCTTTATTTCTGGCCATAGGCCTAGTCACAATCAAGCCGGGCACCCTGAGCGTATGGCGCCCACCCATGCCGACTGGTGCGCTGAAGCCGCACCTGGGCTTTGTCCTGCTGGGTCTAGCTGCCTTGTCGGTGCTGCGAGGCATGTCCGGCGATGTCGTCACCCCGGCTCCCGACACTGGCAGCACCCTGATGCTGGCTGGCTTGATGATCTGTCTTGGCCGCTGCGCCGGCGGCCTGCTGGCCGAAACCTTCGGCCTGACCAATGTCATTATCTGCGGTTTTATCG
>Ga0123356_10002097_pt1 | contig 21509 bp, 19 predicted proteins | sample TergutEmb28metaG_2_FD_92546 | JGI IMG/M metagenome (GOLD analysis project Ga0123356, IMG submission 92546) | Embiratermes neotenicus P3 segment gut microbial communities from Petit-Saut dam, French Guiana - Emb289 P3 | ecosystem: Host-associated > Arthropoda: Insects > Digestive system > Gut ... | reverse complement strand
CGAGACGGTGGAGTAAAAAAATGTTAGTAGAAAGAATACCAGTTAATAACCTGATTTTTGTCCGGTTAAATCCGGGAGATGATCTCCTTGGCGCTCTTGAAGAAGGCGCAAAAAAACACAATATAAAAAACGCAGTAATTCTTTGCGGCATCGGATCTGCCCGCAGCCATCACTTCCATGTTGTAGGTACAAGAGATCTCCCGCCAAGAAATGATTTTGTAAAGGGCGAGAAAGCTTCCGACATCATAGGTATAAGCGGGTACATTATCGAAGGCAGAGTCCATGCTCACGTTGTCCATTCCGATACGGAAACAGCATTCGGCGGACATCTGCATCACGGTTTGGAAGCGCTCTCTTTTGCGATAATCACTCTTGCAGAAGTGGATTATGACTTTACAGGATTTGACAGTATAGGAAACATCGAGGAACTCAGAAAATAGCAATGCAAATCCAGCGCCAGTCACTGACTCAGCAGCAGCATCTCAAAATGAATCCGCAGCTCTATCAGTCCATAAAACTGATGGAACTGCCAATACTGGATCTGCGCGAAAGAATTGAACAGGAACTGGAAAGCAATCCCGCATTGGAGATAATTGAGGATCAAAGCACTGTCCCCCTTGATGAATCGGCAGCCCAGCGAAGCGAAAGATATGAGTATTTTGAAACGACATCTGATCCTGGACGCAGAAGTTCGCAGCAGGCATCGGAAGAACACCGGCGTTTTATGGAGGGTGTGTTAACCCGTTCAGAAACCCTGCAGGAACACCTGCTCTGGCAGCTTCAGCTTGAACCAATTGATAATGAACTTAAAAACACTGCAGAAACCCTGATTCAAAATCTTGATGATGACGGTTTCCATAAGGAAAAACCGGAGACATTGTTTTCCGTTGTGCCTGCGAATCTGATGGAAGCGATGAAGCTCGTCAGGGGACTAGAACCTCAGGGAACATGCACAAGTGATTACCGCCAGTCGCTGGAGGTTCAAATTGGATTAATGTCTGACGCTCCGCAAGGAATAGAGAAAATACTGGATTATCTTGAACTTCTGGACAGGGAAAAATACGCTGTTCTTGCAAAGAAACTGAACCTTGACGAAGATCATGTGCGCGCCCTTTGCAGTTATATAAAAAAACTTTCTCCCTTTCCCGGAAGATCGTTCACATCTGCAGATGTACGCTATGTTATACCGGATATCAAGGTAATAAGGGACAAGGACGAGTTCTCTATCATTCTGAATGATGAAGCTTTTCCGGTTCTTGGCATCAATTCTTTTTTTGATGAACTGGGCAGTTTACAGGAGCAGGCCAATGCGTCTTCAAAAAAAAACGATGCTGCCCGTGATTTCGCCAGGGAAAAAACAAAAGAGGCCAGGCTCTTTATCAGTCATTTGAACAGGCGTAATCAGACGCTAATTAGAGTTGCCGGCGCAGTTCTGGAATTCCAGCGTTCGTTTGTGATAAAAGGGCCCAGATTCCTTGCCCCGCTTACCCTTGGAGATATTGCGAAAGAACTGAATATCCATGAAACTACCGTATCGCGCACTGCCAATGGAAAATACATTCAAACTGAATGGGGGATTTTTGAAATCCGGCATTTTTTTACCAATTCCATAAGCGGCGCCGGATCGAATGGTTCTAAATTTTCCAAAGAAAGCGTAAAAGATATAATCAGGGATATAATTGCATCGGAAAACCGGCTGCTTTCCGATCTGGATATATCTGCACTTTTGCATAAAAGGGGAATTGCGCTGGCACGCAGAACTGTGGCAAAATATAGAAAAGAACTTGATATGGGCTCTTCATACACCCGGAGAGTTAAGAAAAAAAATCAGGAGGATTAAAATGAACACAGATATTAAAGCTGTACATTTTACATTGAACGATGATGTTAAAGAGTATCTAAATAAAAAAATTGACAGAATCCACAATGCCGAAAAAATGATCGTGGATTTGCTGGTAACACTAAAAAAAGAAAAAGATTTTAATGTTGAGGCGAAAGTCAACTTCCGCTGGGGCGTTACAATTCACGTAAAAGAAGCGGATTTTGAAATTACAACAGCAATAGATAAAATGATGGACAAGCTTGAAGCAAAAATTATAAAGGAAAAAGAAAAGGTTAAGGAAAAAAGATAAAACTTTTCTGCAGGAATAAATTTATGGAAAAAAACCCAGGCAGCCCGTATGCAGCCCGCTTTGCGAAGATTTATGATTGGATGGCAGCAGAGGGCATTGCGCTTGTTATGCTGGAAGATACCGAGGGTCGGCGCGATCAAAACATCCGCTGGCTTACGGGCCATCCCGGAGATGCGCTGCTTTTTCTGTCGGCGGAAAAGAAGGCAGTACTTGCAGCATGGGATCTGAACCTTGCAAAAATTTATGCCGCCAAAGCTCCCGTTCAGATTGCGGCTTATGCAGATTTTGGCAGGCAGCCATGCAAGGCAATTGCCGCTGTTGCGCAAACCCTTGGCATTCCTGACGGTTCAAAAATAGAGATACCCTCTGTTACGCCATACCCCGTTTTTCTGGACTATGTAGGAGAACTTTCAAAATTTGACATTCTGTGCAGGGAAAAGGGCGCCGGCAGGGAAATCATTAAACTTAGAACAATCAAGGATAAAGACGAAATCGCCATAATCCGGAAAGCTGCGTCAATCACAAACGAGTTAATTGATCTATTGGAAAAAAACATAACATCAGGAAAAATAAAAACAGAAGCTGATGCAGCTCTTTTTATACAGGTGGAATGCCGCAAAAGAGACTGCGAGGGAACAGGTTTTGAAACCATTGCCGCGGGGCCGGATCGCAGCTTCGGCATACATGCCTTCCCTTCCTGGACATGCGCTCCGTTCGGCGGACAGGGACTTTCTATCCTTGACTTTGGGGTAAAATACTGCGGCTACTGTACGGATGTAACCCTTACATTCGCCCGCGGCCTTAATCCCAAACAGGAAAAATTTGTTACCATGGTGGAAAAAGCCCACAAGCTTGCCATTCAAATGTCACATAACGGAACTCCCACAAAAGAAATAGCCGCGGCTGTTGACGCTCTTTTTTCAAGATCCAAAAAGCAGATGCCCCATTCACTTGGACACGGTATCGGTCTTCAGGAACATGAGTACCCGCTTGTAAGAAACCGCAATGATAACGAATGGGTTCTGGAAAAGGGGATGACCTTTACGCTGGAGCCTGGTCTTTATGACCCAATGCTGGGCGGCTGCCGTCTTGAAAATGACATTCTGATGACAGAATCAGGACCGGAAGTCCTTACCAAAGCCCGGATAATCCGTCTATAGACCGTCTATAGACGAGTGTCCTGTAATAAGCTATTCTTCTCTGTATGAAGGTTTGGGTAAAATTATTAATAGGCTCCGTTTTAGGACTTACAATAGGCTTTCTTATGCCTGCCGAAAGTCATGGTTTGCTTGTCACTTTTCAATGGCTTGAAAGGCTCGCACTTGGTATTGGACGCTATGCGGTTGTTCCCGTTCTGGTTTTTTCGCTGACCGTCGCAGTCTATGAGCTGCGTATGGATGATCAGTTCTGGCCGATGGTATTAAAAAATTTCCTGCTGATAATCGCAGCCGGAGTCTTTGTAATATCTTCGGGAATAATGGTAACAACATTTTTTTCGCCCGACAGAATACCGATAGAAACAGTTGAACAGACAGAAATGATAAGCCTTGCTGCAGCAGATAGCATTCTGGAAATATTTCCGTCAAATATGTTCAAAGTCCTTACAGGAGACGGAATATTCCTTTTCCCGATCTGTGTGTTTGCATTTTTCCTGGGATTGGGTCTTAACTATGACAGAAATTACTCCAAGCCGGTAATATCTCTTTTGGATTCTCTTTCGCGGATTTTTTACCATGTCGCATCGTTCTTCTGCGAAATCCTTGGATTCATTTTAATTTTACTTTCCGCATTTTGGGCTGTCCGTTTCAGCGAAATACTACAGGCAAAAGTTTATAGAGACCTGATTATTACGCTGGGGGTATTCAGCATCGTACTTTGCTTCGGTATCCTTCCGCTGTTCCTGTATTTTTTAAAACCCAAGGTCAATCCGTGGGTTGTTCTGTACGGTTTCCTGGGTCCTGCATTCGCAGCGTTCATTTCCGGGGACATCAACTTTACAATTCCGGTACTGCAGAGGCACTCAAAGGAAAACTTCGGTATTCGAAGAAGAAGCAGCGCCTTGTCCCTTTCCCTGTTTGCAACCTTTTGCAGATGTGGAAGCGCAATGGTAGCGGCAGTAGCTTTTATTGTAATAATAAAGTCATATTCATATTTAAGAATTTCCCCTGTTGATTTATTTTCTATTGGCCTGCATGCCTTTGTGATTTCCTTTCTGCTTGCGCGCAATCCCGGCGAAGGAGCGTATATCGCACTGGCGATTCTGTGTTTAAGTTACGGCGGCGGCGAATACCGCGCAGGTTATCTTATCCTGAAACCGATGGCTTTCTATCTTGTAGCAGTCGGCACTTTTATCGATGTAATGCTTAATGCCTTTGGTTCTTATATACTGGCGCGAACCAACGGCTTCATAGAAGAAAAGAACCTGGTACGATTTATTTAGTGTGAAAGACACAGATGCCCTGCTCTCTGACGGCATAAGGATTCTACGGGAAAGCGACAGTGATATAGAAAATCTTGTTGCTTCCCGGAACGAAGAGATAATTTCGCTCCTTGTCCGCTATATAAAAGAAATTGAACTATTCAATTCCGCTTATGGACTTGTAGGAGCCGGCAGCACAGAAGAGCTGGTAATAAAACACATTCTGGATTCACTTGCACCTCTGGGAATTTTATTGCGCTTGTTTAAAGAACTGCGAACGCAAAATGACAATACCTTGCGCGGGAAACTTCGTTGCATGATGCAAATTGCGGACGCTGGTTCTGGCGCAGGGCTTCCCGGCATTCCTTTGGCAATTGCCCTGCCTGATTGCCATTTTACTCTCATTGAACGCATGGGGCGCAGAGCCGGATTTCTTTACGGCGCAAAGGCAGTGCTTGAACTTTCGAATGTCACAATAGAAGAAAAAACTTTGGAAAATACCGAGACTGGCCGTTTTGATTTAATTACCTTTCGCGCCTTTAAGCCCATGGAGACCAAACTGTTAAAGGTTCTGCAAAATGCCTGCACGCAGGGAGGCATAATTGCGGCATACAAGGGGAAGCCTGAAAAGACAGAACAGGAAATGTCCCAATTTAAAAACGACAATGTTAAATGGGAAGCAATCAGGTATAATGTCCCCTTTCTGAATGAAGAACGGCATTTGCTGGTTATACGCTAATATTACGCAGCCTGTGAAACATTTTATCGATTATATCTTTGTCAAGATTGGTATCGTATTTTAGAATGGAATCGAACAGCGTGGGAGGCAGATACAATGCCTTTACATTGGTATTAGCCCTGATTGTTACATGTTTGTCTTCAGAAAACAGATAATCCATATCGCCAAAGAAAGAATCCGGTTTTAAAATCCCGGCGGAATTTTCGCTGCCATTGGAAGATGAAATCAATATCTCCGCTTCTCCTTCAAGAAGATAAAAGATATCTTCCATTGTGTTTCCCGGCGTCAGAATAATGTCATTTTCGTTGTATGTGCGTAAATATTTTTTAAGGTTTTTTTCCGACGGATATAAAAATCTGTATAAAAGATCGCTTGGAGACTCCATATTCATTTTTATTAATGCAGAGTGTACCGGAAAGTGTATTATACCCGGAGAACCTTTTATTCTTTTTTTCTCTGCAGCCTTGCTTCTGTTCTGTCTTATCCTGATAAAGAGCAATGCGTCAAAAGAATCCGTGACAAAGGCGTACAGAGCCCCAACAAAGAAAAAGGTAAAAAAAACATAAACGTTAATAAGTATTATAATCAGGTTTCCCAGCGTACCGTACAGAAAATTATACCGCGCTATATTCAGAATAATACCAAGAATTAAAACCGTGCAAAAATAGGCAATGGAACATAAAAGCGCCCCTTGAAAAGCAGAAAATTTACGCGGAGGATTTACAGGCACAAGAAGATATACAAAATACGAACCAATTCCCAACAGGGTAATGTAGGAAATACGGCTGCCCCTAAGTGATGTAATAAACTGGAAAATCCATATATGGGGATAAAAATCAAGTATTCTGTAAAAACGCAGAGCTGTACGCGAGCTGATTATAATCACAAGCAGGAAGATGGTAACGGATATAGCGATAGAAATAGTGATCAATGTATTTTTAAGGGGATTTCTTTTCCTTGCCGCAGGAAAAACAATTTTCAGCCCTCTTTGCATGGTCATAGCCAGAATCCTGACTGCCCAGATAATGCTCAATGTAAAAATCACGCTGGGAAGCCCTAGTTTGGAAAAGGCGAATAAATCCATGCTAAGCCATTCTTCGATAAAGAGAGTGCCTAAAAAAGGAATCGTCCCTATCATGGCGGTAATTGCCCCCGGAGAAGACTCAAAAGCGTACAAAATAAAAAAGGCAATTAACAGCAGCATTGGAGCCATGGAAAGCAAAAATGCATAAGCGCAGGCAGCGGCATGATTTGCAACACCTTTCCCGGTATACAATTGTATTGTAATATAAATCTTCTGAAGAAAAGTCTTGGCAATAATCATAAAATTATGAAAAACCGTTTTCATATAAACAGAATTTATAGTACAATATTAAGCAATATAATATAAGGGCAGCGCAGCTTCCAGCACACACTCTATGGCTAAAGAAAAGGTAATTTTTACCCGATAATGTATTGAGGGGAGTATTTTGGCATACAAAAACGTATCATCAACATATAAAGAAACCAAAATAAAAACTGCCGGGCAGGGGCAGCTTATCGTCATGCTGTATGACGAAGCTGTTAAGCAGCTCACAAAGGCAGTTGAATTGCTTGAACTGGATGCCCAAAAGAAAGACCCCTCCAGAATAGAACAGATCAGCAAAGCTGTAGTAAAAACCGAAGAAATACTGACAGAACTGATGGTTTCCCTGGATTTTGAGCAGGGCGGAGAAATATCAAAGAACCTTTTTTCATTGTACACATGGTTCAACAGGGAACTGCTGGAAGCAAATATATCCCATGATTTGGGCAGAATGTTAAAAGTAAAAGAAATGGTATCCCAACTAAGGGACACATGGAGCCAAATATCGAACCTGACTACTGCCGAACCGCTGAACCGCGAAATGGCAGGTCTTAACATAGCCGGTTAACCGGACACCCAACGGAGGAAAAATGTCAATTTTAATTGATGATGTAAATTCTACAACCACGGTCAGTGAAGGTATAGATGCGGCAGAACTTGCGCAAAGAGTAGCTGTAATAAAGCGTTTTAAAACACTATTAACCCAGCAGCGGGATCGTTTCCGCTCATATCTTGATTTGCTGGACAAGCAGCAGGGTGTAATAGAATCCGGCAGCGCCGAAGACCTTTTAACCTATGTGGAAATCGAGGAAAGAATAGTTTCCGATATTTTCTCCATCCAGAAAGTCATAGATCCTCTTGAAGAAATGTACTATTCCATCAGCGCCGGCAGTACTATTAAAGGCCCGATGGGAACAGAAAACCCTGCCAGTTCGGCAGATAACCGGGACGAAGTGCCCAGCCTTAAAACATCCCTGGAAAAACTTAAAAGTGAAGCTGTTATCCGTTCCACCAAGAATAAGGAACTGCTTTCCAAACGCATACTGGAACTTCGTTCGGAGATTAAAGCCCTGCGGAATAATCCATACGGAGCAGGAGGACGGCGTCCCGGCTTTGGCGAGATAAACACGGCGTCGCTGGTTGACATTAAAGGATAAGAAAAAAACCGGCAATGGCCGGTTTTTTTAATTCCCGGTTCTTACCCAAACTTCTCCGTTTCCGGAAAAAGACATATTCGAATCGATTGTATATGTAAAGGTGCGTCCATCCATTATCAATAAAAGGTTTCTGCCTTCAATCCTGTAATACCCGCTGTTTACAATGCCGGACCTCGTGTAACTGATGCTTCCGGAATTCCCGCTGCCGGAAAATCTCATATCAATATTCCCGCCAAAATGCCGGTATGTCCCGGGTTGGAATGCGGAAGCCTGGCTTTCCAAAAAGCCCGAAATACCTGTATTCCCGGACGGCGTCTCATTAACATGCGGTGTTTCCACAGCGCCATTATTAAGCAGAAAATCATAAATCTGATTGTTCCCGTTCGTACGGGCAATTGACAAAGCCGACGCGCCGAAAATATCCCTTACGTTTATTACAGCTCCGTTTTCTACAAGCATTCTGACAAGATCAAAATTATTCCATTTTGCCGCATACAAAAGCGGAGTCATGCCGTCGGCATAACTGCTCGACAACGGATACTGGTAATTTACATTAACGCCCGCCTGAATTATCTGCATGGCAAAATAAAACCTTTGCCTTTCCATCGCCAGAAGAAGAATCTCTCCGTTGGGCTGAGCTCCCTTATCCAGAATAGTCTGGATAACAATATCCGGCTGATTCCTGTTTAATGCCGTATATAAATCAAAGCTGCCGGGGAGAATATTAAATTTTTCCAATAATTCCAAAGCCCTTACTGCATTTTCGCCCCAGGAAAAATTTATGGCAAAATTCATGATAAGGTTTTTTTCTGCAGGCTGCATTGTGCCAATATTTTCGACAAGTATTCTTTCTGCCTGCTGCAGATTATTATTGGACAATGCGGAAATAAAATCCCACCTATAGTCATTTGCATACAATGTTCCGCAGAGAAAAATAGCGTAAATGATAATCAGCTTTTTCATCCCTATTCCCCTCGTTTTTATGGATGAAACTTAAATAAAACCACCAGATTTGTGGGCGATACTAGATTCGAACTAGTGACTCCTACCGTGTGAAGGTAGTACTCTAACCACTGAGTTAATCGCCCCTAAAACCAATTTCTAAAATTAATTTTAGTCTGATTTCAGAGCGCTGTCAAAAGCAATATCCGAAGGTGAAAAATTAATGTTCCTGGTAAACTCGCAGGCTTCTTTCGCGCCAAGTTCCCTGTTCATGCCGGAATCTTCCCACTCAACAGAAAGCGGCCCTTTATAATTTATTGCATTAAGCTCACGGATAATGCTTTCAAAATCAACATCACCATGTCCCAAAGAACGGAAATTCCAGCCGCGTTTTACATCGCCGAAGTGCAGGAAAGAGCCAAGTATTCCCGCCTTGCCGTCCAGAGTAACTGCCGCATCTTTCATGTGAACATGCAGAATTTGTTTGGCAAAATCACGAATAAAAAGATGAGGAGTAACACCCTGCCATATCAAATGAGAAGGATCAAAATTAAAGCCCAGGGTTTTACGGTTCTTGAACTCCTTAAGCAGCCGCTCGGCTGTGTAATAATCGAACGCAATTTCTGTGGGGTGAACCTCAAGGGCGAACTTAACACCGTGTTTGTCAAATTCGTCAAAGATTGGCGTCCAATGCTTTATTATGTTTTTATAACCATCTTCGATCATTTGATCTGTAGTCTGCGGAAATGAATACCAATATGCCCAAATAGGACTGCCCATAAAACCGGTTACAATTTTGACACCCAGGTTCTTTGCAGCGGCCGCGGCATATTTCATCTCCTGAATTGCCCATTTACGAATATCTTCGGGTTTCCCGGAAATATTGGACGGTGCAAAACCGCTCAACCGGGGATCTGCATTATCGCCCACGCATTGTCCAACCAGATGTGTCCCGATTGCCCACACTTTTAAGCCGTGATTCTTCAGGATATTCTTTCGATCTTCCACATATTTGGCATCTGTCGCTGCTTTTTTCAATTCCAAGTGATCACCCCAGCAGGCGATTTCTATCCCGTCATAACCAAAGGATTTTGCCTTTTCACAAAATTTCTCAAACGGCAAATCTGCCCACTGTCCGGAAAAAATTGTTACCGGTCTTGTCATTCTCTCCTCCTATCCGCCCGAATTCGTAAATTGCAGCCAGAAGCTCCGTTATAGAAGCCAAATGTGCACAAAATACCAATGTGAATGATAGAATAATAAAGGATAATATTCAAGTATAATATGAAATATATGAAGTGCTTCAGGAAGATTTCCTTGTTTCCCGTATTATTGGCAATAGCGTCTCTTCTTGTTATCTGCGGAATGCTGTCGGGCTGTTACACCGTTAAACAGGGCATCACCATGATGGGCTATCTCAACAGGGCCATCCCTTTGGAACAGGCCGGCGATGACGATTTTACCCGCCTTGTTATGGATATCCGGAAATTCGCAATTGAGGAACTTGGTCTCGTAATGAGCAAGAACTACACAACCTACGTAGAGCTTGACCGCGATTACCTTGCGGCAGTGGTTTCGGCGTCCGCAAGGGATTCATTCCATCGTCATGAATGGCGTTTTCCCATTGTAGGCAGCATGCCTTATAAGGGTTTTTTTGATATCGAAGATGCGCGCAAGGAACGCGCAAAACTGGAAAAGATGGATCTTGATGTGTGGATTCGCAGGGTCGATGGTTTCAGTACCCTGGGCTGGTTCAAAGACCCCCTGTATTCCTATATGCGGAATTATTCTCCGGGAAGACTCGCAGACCTTATCATTCATGAACTTGTTCATTCTACAGTATTCATAAAAGGGCAGATAAAATTTAACGAGGAGCTTGCAGAATTTATAGGAAGCGAAGGTGCAAGGTTATATATTGAAACACGTTATGGAATGGATTCCGAAATATATATGGAAATGATTGCCTCCGAAGCGGAAAACAGGACTTATATCGCATTCATTCAGGAATTGATTGAAGAACTGGAAATCCTTTATTTGAGCGAGCTGACAAGAGAAGAAATATTAATTAAAAAAGAATTGATAATCGACGCCGCAAAAAAAAGATTCGAAGCAGAATATGACAGCCTTTTTTCGAACGATAATTACAGGGGTTTCCTGGAACTGCCGGTTAACAACGCTTATCTGGAACTTTTCAGGTTGTACTATACGAAAGATAATTTTTATGCCGATCTTTACGAACGCTCGGGAAGGAATCTTTTTGAGTTTATAGCTGCGGCAAAAACAATAACAAGAAACGATGACCCAAGGAAACAACTGGAAAACGCACTTGCACATGCCCTTGCAGCGGAGCTTCCAGCGCTACGCTGAAACAGTTTGTCAGCGATAATAGAGTTCCCTGTAAACCGCAGCAGCGCCAAGAACTCTTTTGCCGTAATCTCTTGTTTCCAAAATTGGAATGGTTTCTGTAAAGAGGTCGGCAGGCAGTGTGCTGGCATTCAGCCATCGGCGGACACGGGTCATTCCGCCGTTGTAAGCCAACAGAGACAGGAGCATATCCTCAAAGCGCACCATCAGGTAATTCATGTAATAAGCGCCGATATGAACATTGGTTGCAGGATCGCGCAGATCGAGGCCGTTTTCTGCAGCATAATCAGGTCCGCCGCTGCGGCGGATGCGGCCTGCCATTTCTTCGGCAGTGGGCGGCATTAACTGTGTAAGACCGACTGCCCCGGCGCGGGAAACAACACTGCTTTGAAAAGCGCTTTCCGTACGGATTAAGCCAAAAAGTATATCAGGAGCAATTCCCGATTCTGCAGAATTTTTTTCTACCAGTTCAAGGAACGGCCTGGGATACAAAAGTTCCAAATCGCGCCTGTCCAGTGTGTACCCTTCCCTGTTGATATAACGGAAAACATGCCTGATGGTTTGGACATACATGCCTTCCTGATAAAGAGCAAGACCAACAGCACGTAACTCTTCGAATGAGAGTTCCTGTTCCATCCTGGATATATACCTTTGAACATGATCCGCCGCATTATTGCTGAAGAAACCAAGGAGAAACTCCAAAGCCGGTGAAAGCCTTTCATTCCTGCTGCGGCTGCCTGAAGAGGCCGGCGGCTGTGTAAACACAAGAAACGGCAGTTCCAGATACTCTGCGCTTAACATACGGTAATAAAGGGCAGATGTTATGCCATCAGAAGAGTTATACGCAATTTGATAGAAGCTCCGTTGCAGAGGGATATCTGCTCCGCTATTTAAATAGTATGCCGCATCAGCTGCAAGACGCATTTCTTCCTGTGAGAGATAACCTTCCTCAATAACGCGGGCAATTATCCACGCATAAGCGGCTCTATAAGGGCTTCTGCTGAATTTAAACTGATTAAAAGCGCCGATGATTTTTCCCCATTCCTGTCTGGAAACGCGGGCATGCAGAAACCTTTCCAGTATATCGTCAAAATAAGAACCGTTATAACAATAATGAACCAGCTGCCCGAGTCTTCTGATAAACACATCTGTATCATTTATAGACAAGTCCAGGATGTACCAAATGCAGGCGTCCAACTGCTCACCATCAGGCGCATAAGGCAGCGCCTGTTCAAAGAGAGAAACCGATTGATCAATGCGTCCGCTCCGGCGGGCAATCCTTGCCGCAAAAAATAAAAGGTTGTACCGTACATTATCAAAGCCGGCTGAATAATCAGTCAGGTTCTTTTCCCAATCAATAAAAAGAGTGAGCCCCTCTGTACCCGAAGATGTGTACTGAAACGCCCTGCCAAGATCGTTAATTAATACAGGGTATTTAATAAACATATCCGGTATTTTTTGCGGCCAGATGCCGTCTTCCATAAAATGGCGGAAGAATGTTAATGCAGCATTGTAACGTAATGCAGTAATTGCAAAATGCCCCTCTATTGCGGCAGCTTCGCTTTCATCAAAATTGATTCCCTTTTTTTCAAACTCCTGCAGAACATAAAGCCTTGCTTCATTTGAAGAGCCCTGTTCATGGCTTAAAAGAAATTCGACTGCTTTCTCTTTATCAGCATCATCAACCGCTTTAAAAGCAGCCGCCCATCTTCCGGAAGCTTCCCGGCGTACCCGCTGCACAGTGCCCGCAGAAAGTTCTGTTCCTCCCGCCATAAGAACGGCAAGTTCTTCAGCTGCCGCCTGCTTCATATATACATTGGAACTTGACAGCGCCTTTTCAAAATGGCTTACGGCATTGCTGCTGTCAGTTAAACCGCGGTAAAAATCATTTTGAACCTGCGGGCTGGCGCATGAAACGGCGCAGATAGAAAAAAAGAAAACTAAAACCAGCGAGTATTTAAAAAAAAGGGTAATTAAAGAACGGTATGTTTTCAATTTCTGGGAGGAATACGGATTGTACGGCCGGAAATAATCAAATTGGGATTTCGAATATTGTTATGCTGCGCAATCCTTGTATAAAGATGCGGATCGCGGTAAAAAACTTCGGAAATATCCCACAGTGTATCACCCCACCGGATAGTATAATTTACGCCGTCTCTCGGGATGGTTGAAGGAACATTGAAGGAGTAAACCGGAGGACGCGGACGAGCTTGAGGGGTTAAAGGCCTCGGTGCAGGAGCTGCAACAACCGGTGCCGGCGCTGCAACTGCGGGCGCAGGAGTCGCAACTGCAGGCGTTGTAACTGCCGGTGCGGGTTCAGGCGCCGGGGTTGGAGCAGGCGCGGTAACAACAGGAGCAGGTTCAGGCTGCCTGATTGGCTCTACGGGCTGCACAGCTTGTACGGCAGCCGGTCTTGCCAGCCTGGATAACAAGATATCCTTACCGCCCATCATGAACAGCCAAATTGCGGCAAGCCCCAGAAGGAGAATTAAAACAGCCAGAATAATAACCCACAACGGCAGTTTCCGTTGTGTCTTTCTATTATTCTGATACAGACCTGACGGTGTCTCCTCTCCCGAATCGAGTTCAAAATCCGGGATTTCCATTTCACGGGCCGATTCATCAAGCGACTTCAAAGATACAGTCAGAACATAGTGCTCGCCGCCGGATCCGGTTTCAAGATTGATGGCATCGGCAATTATATCTCCGTCTGAATTTGAAGAAATCACCATTTCTACAGAAGGCTCCCCTTTTGGCCGGGGCTTAATGTTTTCTACGACCAAACTTCCGATGTATTGAGCATCCGCCATCGTATTAATGGAACTTCTGAATAAATCAATTTGAACACTTGGCTGGTTATCGTGAACTGTGGTAAGAACTAACCTTTTCCTGACCAACGAATTCTCTTCGAGTAGGGGGTAGAAATCCCCGTTGGCAATTTTAATGCCAATATTTGATGCCATTGGATCAGCTCCTTTTATCCCGGTCTATTAAAACAAAACAGCCTATTTTAAAAATTTAAGCGTGGAATTTGCCTTTGTCAAGCCAGTTATGACTAATTATCGGCAAAACCAGTATCAAAAAACAAGAAAATAACCGATAATAGTAGATATGCTACCCATTTTACTTGGCGTTGTAGCCCTTGCTGTAGTTGGATTCGCTTTTTTCATGATGATGGGGCGTTCCCGCGGTTCTTCAATGAAAGGCGGAAAGGGGTCAAAGGATCGTGATGCCGCGATAAAGGAAGCAAACAAACGGCTCGCACAAAATCCAAGTGACCCGCTTGCTTTGTATACATTAGCCGGTGCGCATTTTGAAGATGAGAACTGGGACAATGCGTTCAGAACCTATGAAACCCTGATTGATCAAATTACGATAAGCCATGTTCAGGGAATCGACCGTTTTTTAGTCTTTTTAAGATATGGAGTATCTGCGCGTAAACTCAATTTGCTTGATCAGGCCTATAAAGGCTTTTCGATGGCAAGAACTCACAAGCAGGATAGTTTTGAAGTAAATTATGAGCTTGGCGCGCTGGAGTTTGAAAGAAAAAATTATGAGAAAGCAGTACAACTTCTTCAGCAAGCCCGCACCCAGGATCCGGAAAGCCCGGCTGCTCTTCGCTATTTGGGACATGCCCTATTCAGACTGAAAAAACCCAAAGACGCGGTAAACTTTATCCGCAAAGCAATTGACCTGGCTCCCGATGATAAGGAATCCCTGTACACGCTGGGAGAGTGTTATTATGAAGCCAATCAGACTGAACAGGCTTTGCGCATTTTTAACCATTTAAGAGCTGACCCAAATATGGGTCCGAATGCCTGTCTAATTGCTGGAACTATCCACATTGAAACAAGGCAGATAGAAGCGGCAGTTCAGGATTTTGAAATCGGGCTGCGTCATAACACCATTAAAGCGGATATTAAGGCAGAACTGCGGTACAAACTCGCCATTACATATATTCAATTGAATGACATTGGTAAAGCGATACCGCTTCTTAAATCACTGCAGGCGGACAACTCTTCATATAAAGATGTTAATGTCCTGTTAAAAAAATATATCGAATTAAATTCAAACCGCAATCTGCAGATATATCTGATGTCGCCTTCTGCAGACTTTGTAGCTCTTTGCCGCAGAATTGTAATGACTTATTACCAGAAAGCAAAAGTAAAAATTACCAATATTGCAATAACCAAAAATGATTGGGCTGATATTCTTGCGGAAGTTGATACGGCAAAATGGTCGGACCTAATTATGTTCAGATTTATAAGGTCTCAGGGTTCTGTTGGAGAACTTGTTGTAAGGGATTTCCATTCACACCTTAAGGAAGTAAAGGCAGGCAAGGGCGTCTGCATTAGCGTAGGTACTTTTTCCGAAGGAGCAAAAAGGTATACCGAAGCGCGTCTTATCGACCTGATAGAAAAAGACAAGCTGCAGGCAATATTGAATAACCTGGACGCCAAAACCGCAGCTATCAAATAGCAATCTTTAACACACCTTACGCATCTTGCAACGAAGTCCCCCGCGCACAAGACATGTTGTCCGTGGATTTACACGGATTAACACTTTATCGTAAATGAGAAAATCGCAAAAGTTTTTTCGATTTTTTTCTCATGGAGGCACGGGGAACACAAAGATGACGCGGTGGTAGATACCGGAGCTATGACTTTGGTAATTGGATATTGCCAGCCATCTTTAAAGTGAGCAGCAAGGGCAGATGGTCGCTGAGGTCTGCGCCGGTTCTTACGTTATACGCTGCCGGTTTCCCTTCGTTATTTGCAAAAGGCGGATCGTTTATAACCGCAGCACTGTCATATCTCCATCCCGTACTGCCGAAGAAATGATCCGAAATTAAAAAATGATCTATGGCTTCCCAGGAATTTCTATAAAAGTAAGAGCCGTTTTCCAGTTCGTGCATCCATGGCGAATATAGGGTTATTGACCCCAAAGGAAAGTGAACAGGTACAGGAGGTTTATCACCGCTGACTATGATGAAGTCTGTTTGCCTGCCGTTATCCGGGAATCCGGCCAGTTGAGCGCAACCGGGATCATCGGAGAGCAAAGCGTATACAATACTGCCGCTTCGCCTGTAAAACTCATCGTGGTTTACATTCAAATCACCGGCAACAATAATACCAAGTTCCGGCTCATATTCCCAAAGTTCGCGAATCCTGCGCAGGATTACTCTTGCAGAAGCTTTACGGAGATTTTCAGTTGCATCATCTCCGCCGGTTTTAGATTTCCAGTGACAGGAAAAAATTACGAATGCCCCTTCTGCAAAATTAATCCTGGTTTCAAGCACAGGGCGCGGAGTAGTTTCGTAATTAATTGAGATTGAATGAATACTGTTCTCTTCCAACGGAATACGGCTTAAGATTCCCAGCCCTAAAGACGCATCCGGATTATTGGCAAAGTGGCAGTACAAATAGCCGCCGCCAATGGAAAGCGCAATATCTTCAAGTATTTTTTCAGATTCGATTTCCTGGAACAGGATAATGTCAGGCAGGGGATTTAATGAGCCAATCGCGGCAGAAATGGAGTTTATTCTGCCGAGATATTTCTCCACCGACCAGCCGGCAGATTCCCGGAATTCAATGTACTCATTTCCGTTGTCCTTTCCGTCAAACAGGTTATGAACATTCCATGTCATCAGTGTAATGGAATGCTCAGCCGCATTTCCCTGTGCCTTCGATCCAGGAAAAGAACAGCCGGAAAGCAGTATTGCCGTAAGAGCCAGACTCCACAGGCAAATTTTAAGTTTCTTCACATCAACCCCCAAAAAAGTGTTATTTACCTTATATGGGTGTACAGATGAAGTATGCTTTATCGAAAATTGAGTAAAATGAAAAAAATTATCGAAAATTTTTCACACAAAGACGCCGAGGACAAAAATGGTGTCAGACAATAATTAATTCGCTGTGCGCCGAAACAAGACCCTTTCACCTCAGGATATTGTAACAGTAATGTATGCCTAAAGAACTTTATTGGGGTCCTGTCGGCTGGGAAGCCACGGGTTCGTGCAGGCACGCCCCATGGCTTCCCACCGACACCCCTCAAGTATTTAGATGGGCATACATTACAAGATATAACCGGGTTTACAACACCGTGCAATTTGTTTTTGAAATACTTTATTTTTGTTGTAGTAGAATACTGGATAGGTTAAGGGCATTTTGAATCACAATAACCTGTTTGCTTTTGGGCAACTTTTTAATACTTTGTATTAAAATTTTCATATCAGGATCAACCGCTGACAAAGCTTCTAAAGGTGAATTCTCTCCAGTAACAAGGTACTCAACAGTAACGCCAAGTACTTGTGCCATAATAGAAGCTTCGAGTGATGTTGAATTCTCAAGACAAGCAGCTCAGGATCGTGTGATAAATGAACTAAGAAATCGGGCTGCCAGATTAGGGGCTAATGGAGTTCTCTTATTATCTACAGGAAGTCAATCTGGTGATACAGTTGGTTTTTTCTCCGGTAATATGTTTTATGCTGGAGCAAGTGAAAGAATAACTGCCCAAGGCAGAGCCATATTTGTAATTCAGGAATGAGCAGCTTGTTAGTGCCGAACACCGCTTTCTTAAAATAGGGTGACTGTCACCTTTTTCTAATTAAAATCCTATTGTCTCAAATACAACAATTTCTGAATTGAAAATTGTCGAAAATGAGACGTTTTTCAGAATAGTAATAAGTGTGCATTAAAAATATTTATCTCTGTGGACTTTGTGCTCTCCGAACCGAAGGTTCGACGCCTCCGTGAGAAAAAATCGAAAAAACTTTTACGATTTTCTCATTTTCAGCAAAGCGTTAATCAGCGTAAATCCGTGGACATCTAACATCTTGTGCGCGGGGAACTTCGTTGCATGATGCGTAAGGTATGTTACTTACTTGGCTTGCCTGACTTTAACAGTGTTTCTATAAATCTGACTGTTTCCCTGCCCTGTTCGCCGGTGGCAGCGGGAGGCCGGTTATCCCTGACTGCGCCGCAGAAATCATCAATCTGACAGGTGAAAAAATACACAGTGGGATTAATCGTCTTAAAGAATGCTTCGTCATCGGCTCTGAATTTATCGAGCAGTTCTTTCTCTCCTTCTATTGTCCAGAGATCATTCAAAGGCGGCTCGGTAATATTACTCATGCCGGCGATAAACATCGCTCCGCCGTCTGTCTGTACTCCGGCTGACCAGGCGGAACTGCCATGGATGTGTACCTTCGCGTAAATCCCCGGTTTCTGAGAATTGCTTACGAGTACCGAACCGATTCCGCCGTCCTTAAAACGAATAGCTGCAACAGCGCTGTCCTCTACTTCAATATACGGATGATTAAAATTGTCCCAGAAGCCAAACATTTCACTGAAGGGCCCCATATACCAGAACATCAGATCGATCTGATGCGGCGCCTGATTGATGAGAATCCCACCGCCTTCGGTTGCCCACTTGCCGCGCCAGGGATCACTGTCATAGTAGGCCTTGTCTCTCCAGCCCAAAATCGTTACCTGTGAAAGGATTGGTTTACCCATTTTACCTTCGTCTATGGCATTTTTAATCCGCTGACATGCAGGGAACCATCTGCGCTGGCATATAACAGAAAGCAGCTTTCCCGCTTTTACAGACGCGGCAATCATTTCGCTGCATTCAGCTTCTGTAAGAGCCATTGGCTTTTCAACTAACACATGGACTCCGGCGGCAAAAGCCTCAAGAGTACCCTGGCAATGTTGCGGATGAGGCGTAGTAATAATGACGGCGTCGATTTTATCATGCTGTGCCATTTCTGCAATGTTTTCGCGGGAAGCAATCTTCCACTTTGAAGCAAACTCGTTGCGCCTTTGCGTGTTTCTTCCGCAAACAGAAACCAGAAGCCCGCCAATTGACGCCGCTATTGCCTCAGCATGAAGATGAGCTACTTTACCGTAACCAACAAGACCGAACCTAACTTTATCTTTCACAACTGCTCCTAAAATTAATCACGCGTGAGGTAATTATGGTTTCAGTACCACTTTTAACAAGTTATCTTCCCTGTTATAAAGTTTGTCAAACCAAATCTGCCCCTCCGAAAGAGGCGCAACCTTACTAATTAAAGATTTAACATCGATCTTTTTCCGGCTTATCAGATCCAGAGCGATCGGATACTCACCGCAGATAGCAACTGAACCCAGAAGGCTTATCTGGCGGCTGACTACAACCTGCAGTGGAATTTCTACAGACGGGCTGATGTTTCCTATCAATGTAACTGATCCGCCTTTGCGGGTTATGGAGATGGCTGTCTGCATTGAAGAAGCGGCGCCAACCACTTCAAAAGTACGGTCAATTCCGCGGCCGCCTGTCATCTCTATAATTTTTTTAGTACATTCTTTGTCCGCCGGGTCAAAGGCGGCATTCACGCCCCGTAAAAGAGCCGCTTCCCGCCGGGAAGGATCGGTATCAAGAGCAATTATCGCGCCCGAAAAAGAAGACTTAAGCACATCAATGAGCAAAAGGCCGATAAGACCGGCGCCCACAACCGCTGCAGATTCATTCAATGCTGCCGGAGTAATACGCATGGCGTGGGCTGCCACCGCAGCCGGCTCAGTTACTGCGGCTTCTTCCCAGCTAAGACCGTCAGGAAGGCGGTAACAAACCCGCTGCGGAACAACAAGGTATTCGGCAAAAGCGCCGTGACGACGGAATTCATTACAGGAGACGCCTATTACCATTCTGTTGTCGCAAAGGTTCACATAACCGCCCCGGCAGTAAAAGCAATCGCCGCAGTAAATGGTAGAATCAAATGTTATGCGATCTCCCGGTTTGAACATTTTTACGTCTGTCCCGATTGCTGCTACTTCCCCTGCAGCTTCATGACCCATAACGATGGGAGGCTGACGCCGTCCGGTTGAGCCGTCAAACCCATGCACATCTGAACCGCAGATTGAAACAGCTTTAACCCTGACAATGATTTCATCGGGTTTGGTTATCTGCGGATCGGGCATATCTGTGTAAGAGAGTTTTTTATATTCTTCCATTAATAAGGCTTTCATTCGGCGAATTCCTCCTAATATGTATATTGTTGCATGGAAAAGACTTTCTTAGCCAGTGGCTGCACCATTTTGCGCGTGTTTATCGGGTGCGCCGAAACAACGGCGGTATTCCATTGGAGACATACCGGTATGTTCCTTAAATTTGCGGTTAAAAAACGAAACCGAATTAAAGCCTGTCTCGTAACATATATCATCAACATAAAATTTACTCTGCTGAAGTAATTTCTTTGCCGTATTTATTCTTACCGAATGCAGGTACTCAACAACAGTCATGCCTGTCCGTTTTTTAAAATTCCGGTAAAAACTCTGAGGAGGCATACCTGCTGTCTTTGCCAAATCTTCAAGCCGGTGAGGTTCAGCGAACTTGGAAAAAAGATAATCGATAATCTCATCCATTTTATCGCCTTTATTAATATTTAGTTTTCCGGAATATTCCTGAAGGTTCTGCTCCCTAACAACGTGATCCTCAGGTTTAAAAGAAAAAAGTTTTTTTTGCTTGTCCTGGGAGGCAATGTAAAATGCTTCCAAAAGACATGTCCAGCGGAAAATCCCTTCTTGTTTTTGAGCTTTTTCCAGTGTTTTAACAATTTTTTCAGAAGCCTGTGCAGAAAACCTTAAACCGGGAGAAACGCGGTTTATCAGTTCGGCAAGAAAACGGCATTCGGGCCGGTGTTTGTAATGATCGAGTATCATTGGAGGAATCTGAATAATCCAGCCGTCAAACTGACCTTTACTGATAAATGTATGATCAGTCTGAGGAGCAATAAAAAAGACTGCAGGATTCCTGAACGAATGTATGATATCCCCGACATGGGCTTCTCCAGATCCGTTCCTGCAAACCGTAAACTCATATTCTGTGTGATGATGCCAATTATAGTGAAGTTTTCTGTCCTGAGTCATTTGAAAACAAAAGGAATAACCCGGCGTAGGATAAACAACTTCGGTATTTGAGTTCATTAATGCAATATAAAGCAATTATAAAATAGTGTAAATACGCAAAATAAAACTAATAAAATAGTGCCATAGCGCTTTTTTAGTGCGTATTAAAATGATGAATAAAAATTCTAGGAGGATTATTTATGAAAGCGATTAAAATCACAGTATCTTTGATTCTGATACTTCTTATCGCCGGAACGGTATTTGCCGGAGGAAGACAGTCACAAACATCCCGGGAATTAAACATTATGATGGCAAGTCCGATGCAGCCTCACGAAAGACAGTATGTCAATGACGTGCTTGTCAGAAATTTCGAGCGTATGCACGGGGTAACTGTCAATGTGGATTGGGTTGTACAGACAGACGGCATCACAAAGATCGAAAGTGAACAGGCTACGAGAAACATCATAACCGATGTTATTTATGCTGATACAGCGAACATTCCGCGTTACCTGGACGGCGGCTGG
>Ga0123356_10002096_pt1 | contig 21511 bp, 19 predicted proteins | sample TergutEmb28metaG_2_FD_92546 | JGI IMG/M metagenome (GOLD analysis project Ga0123356, IMG submission 92546) | Embiratermes neotenicus P3 segment gut microbial communities from Petit-Saut dam, French Guiana - Emb289 P3 | ecosystem: Host-associated > Arthropoda: Insects > Digestive system > Gut ... | reverse complement strand
GACAAGGGTACAGAGGGGGTGCGGTTTGATCCATCTGTGGGGGTGAAAAGCGCACCGCCTTTCAACAAGAACGCACATTTCGGTCGGATGCGACAGTGAGGCTGCCGCGCGACACCACAGCGCCGTGCGTCGCCTGCTGTGTCGACGGCCGTGCCGAGATCGATGTTACGACCGTGTTTTGCGCTTGCGTGGCCGGCCGCCGAGCGCGCCGTTGGCGCGGGCGGCGGCGGCTTTGGCGGGGGGTTTTGGCATTGCCGCCCCGACCGCCCAATTGGGCGGGCCATCCAGGCGTCGGACCCGAACACGCCTTTCATCAAGGTCAGCGTGTGCGTGCGGTCCGTTTTTGGTCATTCGCCTCGGTATTGCCATGCCCGCCTGCTCGTCCGCTATCGACAATACCCGACATTACCGACCGAGTGCTGGGGCGTAGATCTCGACCGACTAAGCGGCAAGGAAAGGGCGCGACAGCTGCTCCCTCGGGTTTGCCTGCACATTACTGGAATAAAGCGTAACCCATGTGCCCGGAACGGACCTGATTTTGCTGGCGGGCCACGGCCGATGAAGATGGGATCTATTGTTTCGCTACGACGCTATGATGCGGCACTTTAGACCACTCATCGGCTCGCTGTCGCAGCCAAAACCGATCGCGCACTCTATCGCGGCTTCGGGTGATCGTCGTGATTTTTGTGTCGTTTCCCGCGCTAGGTTCGAGTAACATCGCCCTTGAAAAGCGGAGTGACCCATCGACCATGACCGACCATTCTCGCATTTCGCTGGCCCCCGACGTGCTCGCCGGCAAACCTGTCATTCGCGGAACGCGGCTTTCTGTCGAATTCGTGATTGGTCTGATGGCCGACGGATGGCGTGAGGCCGATATTCTGGCGAATTACCCGGGCGTTACACACGACGATATTATTGCGTGTCTCGACTACGCGCGCGATACGCTGAGCTCGGAGAAAGTCTATCCGAGCGCAGCCTGACATGCGCTTCCTCGCAAATGAAAATTTCCCGGATGCAGGGTAAGCGCTCTCGAAACAGCAGGTCATGACATCGTTTGGGTTCGGACGGCCAGTCCAGGCGCGACCGATACAGAAGTGCTGGCGTGGGCTGTCCGAGAGCAGCGCATTCTACTGACCTTCGACAAGGACTTCGGCGAACTCGCCAGAGGATCGGCGCTGCCGCCGCAGTGCGGTGTCATCTTGCTGCGGATACCTATGCCAAAGGCCGGCGATGTCGGACGGCGGCTCGCCGAGCTGATAGCAGTACGCGACGATTGGGTCGGCAAGTTCTCCGTCATTGAGCCCGGCCGCGTTCGAATGAGATCCCTTGGGGCGGGCTCGAAGAGCGGTGGCAGGTGAACGGGGGGCTCCCAGCGTCCGAGCGCGGTCTGGCGTGGTTTGGTGAATGGCGCGGGTCTTCCGACGCGACCTGCCCTGTCGTCGCCCTGCAAACCTGGCTCAAGCTCGCAAGGATCGGCCACGGGACCGCTGATTCCTTTTGTCGATTTCGGGTTCAATGTGAGACTGGAGGGTTCTCCCGAGGATTTTTCGGTTTCAATTGGGACTGGAACTAATCCCAGTCCCAATTGAAACCAAAATTCGGCGCCGTCAGGCGAAAACGGCCTCTCGCTCAAGTGCGGGTTTCCAGTTCTCCACATCCTCGTCGGTGATTTGCTCCTTCCTCGATCGAACCGCTTGCGAGCTCGTTGAGCATGTTGAAGACTTTTGCGGTGATGCCATCCGTGGCCCGCGCGAGCGTTCGCAAGCTTTGAACCGATAGCACCGAAGGTCGCCGTAGCGGCAGGCTTCGAAGAATCGCGACCACAAGACTCTGAAACTCGTGTCGGCCCCACCGCGGCAACGCCATTTGATCCAGCCGTCTCGAAAGCTGAGTATCGCCGGCTATCGCCTCGCGAGCTTCGGCGATGCCAAGGAAGACCAGCGACGCCTTCAGCTCGTTGCTCAAATGCCGAAATAGCTGGAGAATGACCCGCTGTTCACGTGGGCTGCCGGCGAGCAAGTTATGGACTTCGTCGATGACGATGACGCGGACTTTCGACTGCTTCAATATCAACAGCGCGCGAACCTCCATTTCCACGAGTGTCATGGCGTGACGAAGGCTCGCCCCCGAACTGCTGAGCAGTTGCGCATAAATGCGCCGTTCGGAGGGTTTCGACGCCAGCGAAATCGAAAGGACGGGAACGGTCTCGGTGCCGGCGACCGTGTCGACGGTCGGCGGGTTCGTGCGACGAAACTTTTCGACCAGCATCGTTTTGCCCATTCCGCTATGCGCATAGATCGCAAGACCTGGTGGGCGCGTCGACGGTGGGTGATCGCAGAGGAACTGCAGCCGTTCGAGCGCGAATTTGGAGGCGAGAAGCCTATCCATCGTTCTGTTCGTGTTGCCCTGATGCGCAGATCATCCGTCATGTCCAGGAGCGCCGCAGCTTGAGGCGCAAGATGAGGATGATCCAAATTCATTCCCAGAACTCCAAGTCGTCCGCGCCGGGATATTCTTTCGAAGTATCGATCCCCGAGAGAGGCGTCGCCGTGCTCTGCTCCTTCGTCACGCGCGGCCGCCTCGCCACTTTTCGACGTGCCGCTGTGCTGTTTGCGACCGCATCATCCTCGATTCGGCGTTGCAGGGCGAGAGCGGAAAAAATCGCGTCCTCGTCGAGATCGCGCTTTCCTCGATCGAAAAGGCGACGCTTGGCGTTGCGCCACTCCCAAATCGTCACTGCGGGATAAGCGAGGTTCCGATATCGAGCTTCGATGTAGCTGCCGTCGGGACGGCGCACGAAGATCCGCGAAAGATCGCGCGGATCATATTTTATGAGCATGTCGCCACTTCGGCCGAGGTCTCGAGCAAGGACATCCGACCAGTATCGGATTCTTTCGAGATGGATGCCATCCTTCAGGAGCCGGCGCCGTGTTTCGGGTAGGAAACTCGTCCAGAAGGCCATGCGGTCCGGCGGCAGATCGAAACTCAGTCCACCTTGCGACTCTTGCCAGATGGCCAGCGGTGGGCGCAGCAGCGCCGAATGGATACGTCGCTGGTATACTCCGGTGATTTCTGCCGCGAGCCAACGCTCGAGTTCACGCAGAGAGAACACCGCGCGCTCTTCGGACGCGTAGCCTTCTCGAGCTTTCGTGTTACTGAAAGTCGTGCCCGGTAGTATGTGAACGGCTCCCATCATGGTGCCGATCAGCCGCTCAATATGACCGCCAAAACGCGGCGTCGCCGGCGGACGGTAAACGAGCTTGATTCCGTATTCGCGGCAGGCGGTTTTCAATGCTCTTGAGTGAAATTCCGCGCCGTTGTCGCAATGTAGGACCGAAGGTAGTCCCGCAACCGGCCAGGGATGTTCAATGCCGCGCTCCTGCAACCACGAGGTCTTGTCGTACACAGCGTGCAGGAGGCAGAGGCCCACTGAGGCGCTGCTGGGCGCATCGAGCGACAAGTGAAAGCCTGCGACCATTCGTGTGCAGATATCGACGGCGAGCGTCAAAAAAGGGGCGACCGATCGGCAGTCGCGTTTCTTCATCGACGACGATCAAATCGACGATCGTATGATCGATTTGCCAAATGTCGTTCGGCCGTTCCGCGTGGAAGCGGCCGGCGCTCGGGGTCACCGCGGCCTCCAACGAAACCTCGCCCCGCCTTCTTGCGGCTCCCAGAGCATCGAGTTCGTCAACGCGGCGCTGGATGGTGCTGCGATGCGGCGGCGGGAGCCCCTCCATTCGACAAGCTTCGTGCACGCGTTGGATCAAGGCTCGCATTTTCGGCTTTTCTTTTTTCAACCAGAAGCGGTCGATTTGTTGGCCGATTAGGCGTTCAGTCCTGATATCCAAGCGCTTCGCGCCATCGGGAGTGCCGCGGCCGGCTGGGATCAGACTTGATGCCTTTCGCGACGCGCGGAATCGCGCGATCATTCGGTAAACGGTTGATCGACCGATACGAAACTCGTTGCGAACCGCTTCGACGACCTCTCGCGTGGCCGTCCAGTCGTTCGCCTTCAACAAGCCGCGTAGGAAAATGTCGCGACGTTCGGCCTCAAGCCAACGCGGGTCGTTTGGGTCGTCGAGAAGACGCGGCATGCGTTCATCGTAGGGTCGATTACGCGGTAGATCAATCCCAATTGAAACCGAAAAAACGTCGATCCAGTCTCAATTGAAACCGAAAACGCAGCGGGACTCATTTCCCGTAACGCTTTGATTTCTCGAACTCCGCCAGTCCCACTTTGAAACCGAAATCGACACAAGCTGAACGTCGCCGCTTATGGCTTCCTTGGCGTCGGCGACGCCGAAGCAAACGATCGAAACTCGAAGCTCGTTGCTGATCGTGGCCGCGGCCGCGATGGTCTCGAGCTGGAGGGCGAGCGCGGGCGATGGTATCCACGATGACGACTTTCTAGATTGGGTGTATGAAATGCGTGTCGTCTCGTGGAATGTTGCGTTCAGCGGTCGTAAGACGGCGAAACGGCAAGGGGGTCTGCTGCGCGAACTCGCCCCGGACCTCATGCTGCTGCAAGAGGTCAATCCCGGCTCGTCGGATCTCCTCCGTGAGGGCGCTGGTGCCGATTGGATGGTCAAGGCGGTCGATTTGCGCCCCCAGGATCCGGACGGCTCCTCAGTGCGGTGGCGCGGTGTGGCCATCGCCGGCCGCGGGCTGCCTCTCCGCCGTAAGTGGCTGCTTCCCAGCCGTTGGTGGCGGCCCAATCAAATCCAGCGCGCACAGCCCGAGCGGATCCTGCTTATCGAGACACAGACGGGGGGAACGCCGTTTATCGCGGCGAGCTATCACGCTCCGCCGGGCGTGAGCTATAAAATCGTCAAGCCGCAGCAGGCAGTCGCCTTTGCTTCCTGGTTGTCTAAACAGAATGAGCCGTTGTTGTTCGGCGCCGACGCTAACACGCCGTTGATTGACGCGCCGGCTTCGCTGATACCCGGACGCACTGGCATTCGGGTGACCGGCGGCTGCGCGGAGAACCTGGCGATGACGTCCTTGTTCGGCTCCGGCAAGGTGCACGATCTCTGTGACGCGCTCCGCCGGTGGCTCGCCCTTCACCCCGATGAGATTGAAAGACTACGGGCCAGAAAGCCGGGCGGGCCTCTTGCCGTCACCCACAAAACTGGGCGGCGGAAGAACTCGCCGGGCACACCACGGCGCTATGATTCCGTCTGGGTCAGCCGCCACTGGGTCGTGCGGCACATCGAGCACCTTTACGAGAAGGGCAAAAGGGCGGGCAGCGACCACGCGCCCGTGAAAGTGGACCTCGACCTCTCGGCTTAGCGGTTGAGTATCCACAACGCTGAAGTCAAACGATCATGCCGCGGTGTGGAAAGTGCGTAGTCGAGAAGTTTAGCTTGGGCTTCAGTCACTTTCGAACGCCTGCTCCCCCTTTGCGGTCCACAGTCCTCGGGTGTGTTCGCTTTGATCGCTTTGGAGCTTGTCGGCCAGCGCGCCGTAGATCACGGCGCGATCATCGCCGTGGACCGGTCGGAGTAAACAGCGACCGAGCCTAGTGACGGCGTCCCGTTGCGAGCCGTCCGCCCTGAGATATTTGCGCCCAGCGGCATCGTGCCTGACCGGAATTTACACGGTCCACGATATCCCGCCACTTCTCTATGGAGCCGTGATCCTCCGGCTCGGACAGCGCAAGATGACCAGCATCGGCCTATCTGCACCGTACTATTTGCTCAAGTACTAATGAAACGGCGGCCGCCTTCAATATGCGCGCCCATCAGGGCCGAGTCCGATGAAGGCGATCGGGGCTCGGGTATCGTTCATGGTTGCTCCTTGTTAATATTAGTTTTGCCGCGCAACAGCGCGCGCAGATACGTCGGGCTCAACAGCTGGCGGTCCACGACGATGCCAAATGGTGCCAGCGCGTCGTTGACGGCACTCGGTAGTGCGCCTACCGCTCCCATCACGCCGCCTTCAGCCATGCCCTTGCTGCCCGTGGCAGTGCGGCGGCTCGGGGTGTGTTGCGAGATCACCTCAATCGGCGGAATTTCGACAGCAGTGGCGAGAAGGTAATCGGCAAGGGTGCCGGTACGGTTCTGACCCGTCTCGTCATAGACGATCTCTTCCAGCAGCACGCCGCTGATGCCCATGGCGATGGCGCCCTGCTGCTGACCGCGCACAATCGCCGGGTTGTAGACATTCCCGCAATCCTCGACGACCAGATAGCGCTCGATCGCGACATGACCGGTCTCAATGTCGACGCACACTTCGCAAGCATGCGTCGAGTTGGAGAAAGTCATCGGCGGCGGATCATACGCGCGGTGTGCCTCGAGGCCTGGCTCCATGCCGGGCGGGAGACGCAGTGGGTCAAGGTAGGCGACATGCGCGATGTCGGCGAGCGAGAGCCCGGCATCGGTCCAGGCGCCGCCGAGCCGGCGCTCGACGCGCCCTACGCGCAGGCGCAACTCCCCGCTGCTGTTGAGGCCGAGAGACGCGGCGGCTATGTTCAATACCTTGTCGCGTAGCGCTTTCGCGGCGATCAGCAGCACGCCACCACCCGCCGTGCCGCCACGGGCGCCGCGACTACCCATGCCGTAGGGCGCGGTATCGGTGTTGCCGAGATGGATCTTAACATCCGCGGGATCGGCGCCGAGCGGCTCCGCGACGACCTGCGCAAAAGTTGTTTCATAACCCTGGCCCGACGCCATCAGTCCGACCGATGCGGTGATAGTTCCGGAGGGCTCGATCTTGACCCAGCCAGCCTCGTGGCCCGAACCGGGAATGCCGGCCGCCTTGTAGAATGCCGAGCCGTAAGTCGTGGACTCGACCACGCAGCACAGGCCAAGACCGCGGTAGAAGCCGCGCCGCCGGTCTGCAGCCTGCCGCGTGCGAAAGCCTTCAATGTCGATTTTACGCAGTGCAGTGTCGAGCGTCTCGCGCGGGGTGACGTCCTCTATCACGAGCCCAGTCGGCATCGCATAAGGCATCTCGGAGACCTGCAACATGTTGAGGCGCCGAATTTCGATCGGGTCGCGGCCAAGGCGGCGCGCGACTGCCTCGATGGTGCCCTCCATCACCCAGCTGGTGATTGCCATGGGCGCGCGCATCGGGCCATTACCGCATTTGTTGCTGAGCGCGACTTTGACATCGAAGGCGTAGTTCTCGATCCGGTAGGGGCCGGTCAGGATCATCGCCACGACCCGGGCGAGATAGTTCGCGGGGTAGAAGCAGTAGGCGCCGAAATCCTCTTTGATTTCGAGGTCCAGCGCCAGGATGCGGCCCTCGCGGTCGACCGCGACGCGCGTGCGCGCGATGTCCTCGCGGGCATGGCTCGCCGCGATCAGATTTTCAGTGCGGTCCTCGCGCCAGCGCACCGGCCGGCGGAGCTCCCGCGCCAGCGCCGCAACGGTCAGCTCCTCGCGATAGAGCGCAATCTTCTGCCCGAAGGCGCCGCCGATATCGGGGCAGAGCACGCTCACCTGCGACTCGGCAAGGCGCATGCGGCGGGCAAGCTGGGTCCGAAACGGATGCGGCACCTGGTTCCCGATATGCATCGTCAAGTGTTGCCGGCCGTTGTCCCAGATGGCGCAGCAGCCACGGGTCTCAATCGGGGCATGAGTCTGCCGCGGCTGGCGGAACTGCGCCTCGACCACAAACTCGGCGGAGGCGAAGCAGCGCGCCGGGTCACCGGAGCTGAAGCTCTGATGAGCGATCAGGTTTGACGGTAGATCTTCGTCGACCCGCGGCGCGTCATGCGCGAGAGCGCGCTCAAGGTCGGTTACCGGCTCGAGCTCCTCATAGGTGATCTCCACCAGTTCGGCGGCGTCCTCCGCGAGATAGCGGTCAGTGGCGACGATGCAGACCACCGGATCGCCGATGAAGCGGACCTTTTCGATCGGCAGCGTCGAAAACTCGGTCGGCTTAAGGCCCTCGATTGGTGGGGCCATCCGCAGCGGCGCAGTCCATTCGGCGAGTTCACGTCCGGCGACGACCGCAATCACGCCCCGAGCCGCGCGCGCTGCCTCGTAGTCGACCGACATGATGCGGGCATGGGCATGCGGCGAGCGCACGAAGTGCGCATGCAGGCACCCCTGCACGGCAATGTCATCAAGGTAGCGCCCCTGCCCCGTGACAAAACGGTAGTCTTCCTTGCGCTGCAGCGCAGCGCCGATAGCGTTTTCACCGCTCATCGCGTGCCTCCAGGCGGCGCCGAACCGCAGCCTTGCGGATCGCGGTCACGATGTTGTGGTAGCCGGTGCAGCGGCAGAGATTGCCGGACAACGCTTCGCGGATCTCGATCTCGCTCGGCTCCGGATGCTCTCGGAGCCAGGCCTCCATGGTCACGACGATGCCCGGTGTACAGAATCCGCATTGCAGCCCGTGCTCCTCGTGCAACGCCCGCTGTACGGGCGATAGTCCACCATCTGCGGAAAAAGCTTCAATCGTGGTAATCTCATGGCCTTCGGCCTGAACCGCATAGATCAGGCAGGCGCGTGCGGGGCAGCCATCGAACAGGATCGTGCAGGCGCCACAGACGCCGTGTTCACAACCAACATGGGTTCCGGTCAGGCCACAATCGTCGCGCAACACGTCGGACAGCAACCGCCGCGGCTCAACTCGCACGTCATGATTGTAACCATTGACCATGAGGTTTATCTGAACGGATCCGCTGCTCATGACGCGCGCACCAACGCCTCATCGAGGGCTTCACGTGTTAGTCGTTGGGCCAGCTCGCGACGGAAGACGATCGGGATTCGTTCGTTCTCCTCGATTTCAACCGCTTCCGCTACTGCCGAAGCAATTCGCGTCGACCAGCCCTCGCTCAACGTGGTGGCGACTTCGCGCGGGACCAGATGATTGACGCTCACCGGCACTGGACCAATACCGCCGATCGCAAGACAAAACCTTTCGATCGCCGCAGCCTCGCCGCGCGCCAGCGTTGCCGCCACCGACACGATGGCGAAGTCGCCGGCCCGGCGGTTAAAAAGGCGAAAGCCCCAACCTTCCCGCGGGCGAGCCATGGGAATGCGAATTGCCGTGAGCAACTCGTTCGGCGCGAGCGCGGTGGTGAAGATGGACACGAAGAAGGTTTCGGCACCGACCGTACGGGTGCCATGTGACGACCGCAATTCGAATTTGGCGCCAAGCGCAAGTGTTGCGAGTGGAAGCTGCGCCGCGGGATCGGCGTGAGCAAGGCTACCGCCAATCGTGCCACGCTGCCGAATGGCGTAGTGCCCGATCGTTTCCGCAGCGTGTGCAAGCAGTGGCGCGTGGCGCTTCACGAGCTCGTCGCGCGCAAGCTGCGCATGACGCACCATGGCACCGATTATCAACCAATCGTCCTCGATTGTAATCCGGCCGAGTTCAGCAAGCCGATTGAGGTCGATCAGATGATCAGGCCTGGCAAGCCGCATGTTGAGCATCGGCGCGAGGCTCTGGCCGCCGGCGATCACCTTGGCATTGTCGCGCCATGACGCGAGACTGTTCAGCGCGTCGCTCAGCGTTGCCGGAGCCTCGTATGAAAACTTGCCGGGCTTCACGACACGCTGTCCTGGGCAAGCGTCATGCCGGTGGCCTTGTCGAACAGATGCAGCCGGTCCGGCACAAGACCAAGCCGGACCGCCGCACCCTCCCGGTGTCGAGCGCCCTTGTCGACGCGAACGAAGACGTCGCTCCCCTCGACCTTGAGGCCAAGGAAACGGTCGGAGCCGACTGGTAGGACGGAATCGACCGTGCCGGCAAGGCTTGGCCCCGCCCCCATTTCCGCACAGACATCCTCGGGGCGCAGACCGAGCACGACGTCAGAGCTGTGGCCGGTCGAAAGCCGCGCCGCGAGCTTTGGCGGCAGCGCAATTGCGAGCCCTCCCCGGCGAAACATCGCCGTGCCTGGCCCGGATTCAATGGTGCCTTCCAGGAAGTTGATGGCGGGATTGCCAAGGAAGGCGGCGACAAACATATTGCGCGGTCGCTCGTAGACTTCATCCGGGGTACCGATCTGCTGGATCACGCCATCCTTCATCACCACGATACGGTCCGCGAGCGTAAGCGCCTCCGCCTGGTCATGGGTGACATAGACAAAGGTCGTTTGCATCGCATTGTGCAGATGCTTGATTTCCGCGCGCATAGAAATGCGCAGTGCGGCGTCGAGATTTGACAGCGGCTCGTCCATTAGAAACACAGCTGGCTGACGCACCATCGCCCGGCCGAGCGCAACGCGCTGGCGCTGACCGCCGGACAGCTGGCTCGGCCTGCGCTGCAATAGATGCGCGATCTCGAGCTTCCTGGCCGCATCGCGGACGCGGCGATCGATCTCCGCACCGTCGACATCGCGCATGCGCAAGCCGAATGCGATGTTCTCGTAAACCGTCTTATGCGGATAGAGCGCATAGCTCTGGAACACCATCGCCACGTCGCGCTTATGCGGCGGCAGCGCGTTGACGATTTGTCGGTCAAACCACAACTCGCCTTTGGTGACCTCCTCGAGTCCGGCAATCATATTGAGTGTGGTCGACTTCCCGCAACCGGAAGGCCCGAGCAGCACGACGAACTCCTTGTCATTGATCTCGAGATTCAGATTGTTGACCGCAACGACGTCGCCGGAAAAACGCTTGGTTACCGACTTGAATTCAATCCGGGCCATATCGCTCTCACCCTTTGACAGCGCCGGAGGTCAGTCCGGCCACGATGTAACGTTCGAAGACGAGCGCCAGGATGACCGGCGGGATAATCGCCAGAACGCCTGCCGCGTTGATGAAGGAAAAGCTGATGGTGAAATCCGAGGTAAAGGATGCGACAATGATCGGCAGCGTCTGCGAGGCGGGTGTCTGCGTAAACATAAGCGCCAGCAGGAACTCGTTCCAGCTGGACAGAAATGCAAACAGGATGACCGCAACCAGGGATGGCCGCGCCAGCGGCAGATAGACCCGCAGCAGCGTCTGCAACCGCGAACAGCCGTCCACCCGTGCTGCCTTGTCAAGTTCGTCGGGCAGCGACTCGAAATAACTGACCAGCACAAAGACCGAGAATGGTACGGTGATTGCGAGATAGGTAATGATCAGCGACAAGAGATTGTCGAGCAGCCCGAGATTGCGGATGAAAAGAAAGAACGGCACCACAAGTGCAATATCGGGAATAACGCGCGTGGCGAGAATCCCGTAGATTGAGGCTTGCCGACCGCGAAAGCGGATCTTGGCCATCGCATAGGCGGCCGGCACGGCGACCAGAAGATTGAGGATCACGACGGCGATCGCAACAAGGATGCTGTTGCGCATCGCGGGCAGCAGGTTGGAGGCGGTCGAAGGAATAAACCCGCCACTCGCCGGGTCAGCCGCCTTGCGGGTCTCGTAGGTGACTGTCCTGTCCTTGGCGCTAAAAATTGCAGCAAAGTTCTGCAACGTAGGCGCTCGCGGGATCCAGTGCGGCGGCTTGGAAATGATCTCGTGCTCGCTTTGGATCGAGGACGACACTAGCCAGGCGACGGGCGCAAGCACGTAAGTAACGAACGCCAGCGAGGCGAGCGTCAACACAATCCCGCGGCCCACGCGGCGCAACGGCGAATGCGTACGGTAATGACGAACAGTTGAAGCCGGTGCGTTTGTGACCAGCGTCATGTCAGATCCTCTGAGCTAGGGCGCGAATGATCGCGTACGCCAGCGCCAAGGTTGCGAGCGCGAGCACATAGGCCATCGCCGCGCCCGTGCCGAATGACAGGTTGCGGAAGGTCTCGACATAGATCCTCCATGCCACCACGTGGCTGGCATCGCCGGGTCCGCCCTCGGTCAGGATGAAGAACAGGTCGAAGTGGCGAATCGCCATCATCATTTCGTAGATCGCGACAAGCGCGAACGCCGGCTTCAGCGATGGAAGCGTGATGTGAACGAAACGACGCAGGGAATTCGCGCCGTCGACTTTTGCCGCAGAGTGCAAGTCCGATGGTATCGTTTTCAGGCCAACCAGAAGCAGGATCGCGGCAAGCGGCACCTCCTTCCAGACGAAAGCATTGGCAATGAGTGGTAGCGTCTTGTCGGCGTCTCCGAGCCAGACCATGTAGGAGTTGATGAAATCGAGCTGATAGAGTAGCCCGTTGAGCGCGCCGTAATTGGAATCGTAGATCCACTTCCACATTAGCGCGTTGGCGACATAGGGAATCGCCCAAGGAACAAGCAGGATCGCGCCGAGCGCGCGACGCCCGGGAAAATTCTCGTTGAGCAACAGCGCCACGAGCAGGGCCAAGACCGAGATCGCAGCCACCGAGATGACCGAGAAATAAGCGGTACGCTCCACCGCGTGCCAGAATTGCGGATCGCTCAGGACCGTGGCGTAATTGTCAAGACCGACGAACGGCATCCGCCCCGGCCGCGTCAGCTTCAGCGTGAACAGGCTGATGTAGAAGGAATAAATAATCGGAAAGACCGCAACGGCGAGCAGCACGACAGCAAGCGGCGCGACGAATAGAAATGCCGCACGCTCATCGTAGGTCAGGCTGCCGCCCGTCCGCGGCTTCGCGGCGATCCCCGGCCCTGAGGTCGTGGCGATCGTACCAGCGGCCCCCGTCAGCCCTGCTTCTTCAGCTCGGTCCATTTCGCAGCCGAAGTGTTCAGTGCCTGTTCGACGCTAATCTTACTCATGATCGCCTGCTGCCAAGCGGTGCCGTTGACGTCGTTCCACTCGCCAAACCACGGAGTGACGACATCCTTCTTGCGCGCCAGCGACTGCTGTTTTCCGATAAGATCGACGTCGCCGTAGGCGGCATAGGCGGCGCGGATTTCGGGATCGTTGAACAGCGATTTGACGCCGAAACCGGAGCCGACGTCCTTGAACAACATCTTCTGGAATTTGTAATCCCCGTCGGCCTTCCCGCCGAACCACTCCATCAGCTTGACGGTGTCGGCAGCGCGTTGGGTGTCCGCCTGCGCGCGCGGCGTCATGCCATAAAAGCGCATCCAGCCGACGGTTGCATGGGAGCCCCTTTCCCCCTTCGGCATGAGCGCGATCTTCGCGCTCCCGGCGATCTTGCTCTGAGCCGGATCATTCAGAGTCCGTAGCCGGTATTTCGGGATCAGCCCAAAGGCATGCTCACCCGACGAGAATGCCTTCAACACCGCGAGTTCACCGGTCTCGACGCAGGATGGCGACAGGATACCATGCCTGTGCACGGCATCGACCAACCAGCGCAGCGCGGGCAAGGCGCCATTCGCCGGATCCTGCATGACCGCATTGCCCTTGTCGTCGGTAAAGTGGCCGCCGTTCGAGTAGACCATCGCGGTCATGAACTCGATCAACCAGCTCTCCTGGGCCATTGAGATTAGAAGCGGCGATTGCGCGAGTCCCTTGTCTTTGATGACCTTGCTCTGCTCGATCACCTCGTCCCAGCTCTGCGGCGGCGTCTTGAGGCCCGCCTTGGCGAGCATGTCGGCATTGTAGATAAAGGCCATGTAGTCGCTGTAATAAGTGTTGCCGTACTGCTTGGCGTTATAGGTCATGGAGTCGACGCAAAACTGATCGACGTCTGAATTGTCGGTCAGCGATTTGTACTGATCGACCGGCACGATCCAACCAGCATCCGCCCATTCCGGCAGCCAGCTGTCCGAAACCCAGAGCACGTCGATCGGCGCCTTGCCGATGAACCTCGTGATCATGGTCTCCCGGTACTGCGCCCAGGGACTATTGCTGTAATTGACCTTGATGCCCGTCTTGGCCTCCAACGCCGCAAGATGGCTTTTCACGGTATCGACCGCTGCGGACCAGGTGGCGAAGTTGATCGGCTCGGCGGCGCGCACCTGGCCCCCACCGGTCAGAAGAGGCGCAGCCGAGAGTCCGACTGCGGCGACACCGGAGGCGGTTGCCTTCAGAAAGGAGCGGCGGCTCAACGGGGCAATCGAAGTCATGGCATGATCTCCCAAGGAATAATCGTCCCCGGCTCACACCGGGTCGGGTCTCTCCGGGCCCTAAGGGAAAACTCTAGCACAACAAAATTAAGTCGCAAATTGACGACTTATCTGAGGGCCTGGGGCTTGTTGCGCGCGGCGTCATTGGACGATGTCAAAAGCTTTGCGCCTCGGCGGCCATGTCGGTAAGACCGGCGAGGAATCCGCGCACATGCAGCACGAGCACGCGCCGCTCGGCAACCGTCTGGCTCGCGCCATAGACGTGTCGGCGGATTGCAAGGTGCGAAACAGCGCCATGCAGCACCCAACCCAGTTCGTGCAGCAGTTCGGGATCGCTTGGCAGGTCGATCCGCTGCTCAAAGGCGGCCTCACGCACGATCGTTTCCAGGAGCTCGAACAAGATGGCCGTAATGTAATCGGGAGCCATTCTGGCTTCCGCGAGCGACGCATACAGAAATAATCGCAGCCATTTCCGCGTCAGAACGGTGTCGTAGTAGCTGCAGTAAAACTCGAACAGCCGCCGCTCGAATGGCCGGGTCCGGTCTTTCAGCTGAACCAGCCAGACCGCCTGGAAGGGCGAGACGATCGCCTCGCGATAAACCTCATCTAGCAGCGCCGACTTGGAGGGGAAATAACGATACAGCAAGCGCTGCGCGATGCCGCAGGCGGCGGCCAGTGCCCTCGTCTGCCCCGTGAGCCCGTATTCAGCAAAGAAGTCACAGGCCCTGGCAAGAATCAGTGCTCGGCGTTCGGCCGGCGGCAGCCGCGGGATCACGGCCACCTTTCCGGACGAGCGGCCTGCCTTCACCGGCGGGGCCCCCGGCCTTCCGCTGAGGAGTTTGGATCGCTCCCGCATGGCGACACAGCTCGATTAATCGTCACCTGACGACAGACTACGCCCGCCATCGCCCGGGAGCAAGGGCGATGGCCGGCGCTATGCCGATGGAGCCGCCGCAGCAACGACGAATTCAGATGAGGCTCACGACAAAGCGCCCCGTTCAACCACCATTCCAGCCCCAACGAAGCGTTTGGCCTCGCAACAAGAGATCACTGCGCCACTCAGACCTTGCACATTCCAAAGGCCGCCCTCTCTAATGACCTGTGAGGGATGATATTTCCCGAGCCAGGTTTCTGAGGGGCCACAATCCGGACAGGCATAAATCGTCGAAAGAAGGTTTTTCTCGTACTGGAGCCGGTCTGCCTTGTCATCGAAGTGCAAGACAGCGAAGGAAAAATTTTCCACCATGTACCGCGTCACGTCGGCTTCAACCTCCTGCAATCGAACTTTATCGACCTTGCCTTCATTCAGGAGGCGCGAAGCTTTGGACGTGAGATCTAACTCCCATCGGGAGAGAAACGGATCACTTGTTTTGGCAAGAAGGCAGCGTCCGACGTGCTTGCGGAAGATGCTGCGATCCTTGTTGCGCTTGTAGAGATGTTCACGTATGCGGCCCGGAAGTTGATTATGGCCGCGGTGTGTACCGATGCGGACGATGCGATCACCGTCATGCGCCGCCTGACCCTTCTCGAATAGAACATAAATGCCGTTCTTGGGGACCCGCGCCAGGTCCTCGCGCTTGAGGCGTGGGAGACTTGAAAGAACGTCATGAAGATACTGGCAAGCCTCGGTCATGAAATATGACGTTCCAGCCATTGCAGTTGCTTACCAAAGACAAGCCCTTCCATCGGCACTGTATAGTGCTTGATGTGCGGTACGATATTCTGCCGATAGGCGTCACCTGCGGGAAAGACGAAGGTATCGGTCCATCCCGCATCATTTCGCAGATGGTAGGCTCGGGCAAGTGTCAGCTCCGGCCCCTGGTCTGCCTCCGCTTTCGCGAAGACGCGCGGTTGCCATCTTTCAGCTCAATCCACACTGGCGCATGGTCGCTGGCATTATCGACGCCGCGGACCGAGCGATCCACGCTCGCGGCGACGAGCCGCCGCGCGGCTTCTTCGCTCAGCAGCAGGTGATCGATGCGCAGCCCGGCGTCGCGCGGCCAGCGGTTGCGCCCATAACTCCAGTGCGAATACATCGGCGCGTCGGGATGGAGATCGCGGATGGAATCGCGCCAGCCCTGGCGGAGCAGTTGCATAAAGCGCGTACGGCTTTCCGACTGCACCAGTGCATTGCCACCGTACGATTTGGTCCGGTAGATATCGCGGTCGGTCGGCACCACGTTGAAGTCGCCCGCAAGGACGACGGGAACGCCGGCGGCAAACAGATACGCCGCATGCGTCGCGAGGCGCTCCATCCACGCAAGCTTGTATGTGAATTTCGGCCCGGGCTGAGGATTGCCGTTGGGCGCGTACAGTGAGGCGATCAGCACGCCGTTCACGGCCGCTTCAATGTACCGCGCCTGCACGTCATCAGCGTCGCCGGGCAGTTCGCTGCGCGTGACAATCGGATCGCGGCCGCGAGCGAGAATGGCGACACCGTTCCATGATTTCTGCCCGCGCCACACTGCGCTGTAGCCGGTCCTGGCAAGCGCGTCTTGCGGAAATCCCCGGTCGGTCGCTTTAAGCTCTTGCAGGCAGACCACGTCTGGCTTTGTCGCCTTCAGCCAGTCCAGCAGATTAATAAGCCGCTTGTTGACGTTGTTGATGTTGAAGGTGGCGATTTTCATGGTGCGCGGCAAAAAGCTAGGATGCCGCCTGACAAACCACGCGGTCCAACCCCGCGCAAGTCTTCAGCGATACCGCGCGCAGCACCAGCGCTCCGCTCGTGGCCGAGGCGGTCCTGCCTCGCCCTGATGCTTTTGCCTCTGCTCGGAACCGACCAATTAGGCCTTCTTTTTCAACCCTTCCAGAACCGCCTCGGCGGTGATCGGCATATGGCGGACCCGTACTCCGACGGCGTTGTAGATCGCGTTCGCAACCGCCGGCGCCACGATTGTCGATGCGGGCTCCCCAACTCCGCTTGGGTGATGGCCTGAATCAATCAACTCCACATCGATTGGCGGCACGTCCGCCAACCGTATCGGCGTGTATTCGTGGAAGTTGCTCTGCTCGAATCCGCCGTCCTTCAAGGTCAGGCGCTCGGCCATGACCTGGCTTGCGCCCCACAACGCCGCGCCCTGAATCTGCGCGGTGGCATTGCGCGGATTGATCACCGTGCCCGGGTCCATGGCCACCGTGAGCCGGTTGATTTTGTAACGACCCGTCTTGGAATCGACGGTCACCTCGGCGACGCCGGCGACCCATGTCGGGCTCTGCCGTTCCTCTGCCGAGGAAACGGCTACGCCAAGCCCGGTGTTGGGCGGCAGCGTCCGGCCCCAGCCTGCCTTTCCGGCCGCCACGCGGAGGCAGTTGGCAAGCCGTAGCGCGCCGCCAACCGTGGTCGACTCGTAGCTCGGCCACGAATTGTCGGTCGCCCACGGCAGGGATATCCACAGTCGATCCATGTAGTAGTCGGATGGCGTGGCCGGTGCATAGCCGGTGTTTGGAATTCCGCGGCTACTACCTTTGCCGTTGAGCATGGCCAGTCGAAATTCTACCGGATCGCGGCCGAGCGCGTGCGCGACTTCGTCCATAAACGACTCGACAACAAACATGTTGTATGAGTTTGAGACGGTGCGAAGCGCGCTTGCTTGCACCGCCCACGTGGTTCGATCGCTGTTGAAAGCGCGTACCCGCTTGTTCTCGACGTCGTACCAATGGTCACTGCCACCAATCGACCATTGATCGATGTCCTCTTTCTTTGCATCCCAGGAGTCAAGCTGCAGCCAGTCGCTACCGAACTTCTTGCCCACCGAGAAGCGGGGACCCATCCAGCCGCAGCAGATGTCCTGGTTCATGGCGACGAGCTGACCATTTTTCAGGGCAGCTTTCACCTTGTGATAGGTTGGGGTTCGCGGGAAGCTCGTTGCGAACGTCGACTCTCGCGTCTGGATCAGCTTGACCGGACGTCCGACTTCCTTGGCGCAGTAGGCCGCCGCGAGGATTTCATCGTAGTCCTGCTTGCCGCCGAAGCCGCCGCCGACCAGACTTTCATGCACGAAGATCTTTAGATCCTCGGGTTTTTGGTTGAGCACCTTCGCCAGGTAGGCCGTTAGCGTCATGCGCGCGAACGACGTGCTTTGTGTTCCGCTATAAATGTGCCACTCGCCGTTGACGAACTCGGCTGTCGCATTGAGCGGCTCCATGGTGGCGTGACATACCATGTCAGTCGTGTAGTCCACCTCGAGGACCTTTTCGGCGCCGGCAAGGGCCTTGTCGACATCGCCTTCAAGCACCCAATTAGCGCCAGCCTCCGTGTTCTTCGTGGTCTGTGCGTATTCGGCGAACAGATCCTTGAGGTTAAGCCCGCCGTATGGGCCTGGTTCGACCTCGACCTTCAGCGCCTTGGCAGCCTTCACGGCGGCGGGGAATTTCTCCGCCAGGGCGACGACCCAGCCGGTGCACTTGCCCATGCTGTCATCGATCTTAACGGCCTTGACGAAGCCTGGGATCTTGCGCGCCTCGGAGTCGTCAATATTTTTCACTTTTGAGGCGTAACGCGTGCGCGGAATGACGAGCGCACCGTACACCATATTCGGCCGGAACACGTCGATGCCGTACTTCGCCTGGCCGTTGGTCTTGGCCGGGATGTCGAGTGCCGGAATCGACTTGCCGATGATCTTGTATTGCCCCGGCTGTTTGATCTTGATCGCCTTGAAGTCTTCCGGATAGGCGAACTTGCGGTCGATCTTTACCTTTTGAATGATTTCGCCATAGCCGATCGAGCGGCCGGAGGCGTTATCGATCACGCGGGAGTTTTCGGCTCTGCAGTCAGCCGCATTTGCGCCCAGCACCTTGGCACCAGCCTCGACCAGAGCCATCCTGCCGGCGGCGCCGGCGCGTGATATGCGATCGAACTCGGTCGTAACGCTGCCGCTGTTGACGGTGTAGGCGAGACCGTAAATGGCAAAGTTCTCGACGCTCTCGAGCGGCGTGTCGAGGCGTACGTCGTCCCAGTTGACCTCCAACTCCTCGGCGATGACCTGGGCGAGCCCGGTGCCGATGTGCTGCCCCATCTCGCACTTGACGATATGCATCGTCACCTTGCCGTCAGGTGTGAGTGTGAACCAGATCGAAGGCGTGAAGCTGGACATGCCCTCGGCCTTTGCGGCATTGCTGCTGAGAGCCGGAAGGCCAATGCTCATGAAGGTGCCGGCTGCGGTGGCTACGGAGCGGACCAAAAACTCGCGTCGGCTGGTCTTTGCTTGGGCTAGGTTAAGCATGACGGCCTCCGTCACTCATGATCTCGGCCGCGCGCTTCACGGCACCGACGATCCGCGAATAGGTGGCACAACGACATATGTTGCCTGTCATACCGTCGACGATCTGCTGTTCGGTCGGACGAGGATTCTTCGCAAGCAAGGCCGCGGCTTGCATGATCTGGCCAGACTGGCAATAGCCGCATTGCGGCACCTGATATTCGATCCAAGCCTGTTGCACTGGATGCGCGTTGCTTGGATCGAGGCCTTCGATGGTCGTGATGAGTTTGCCTTCAACGGATCCGACCGAGACCGAGCAAGAGCGCACCGCTTGACCATCAACATGAACAGTGCAGGACCCGCACATTCCAATCCCGCATCCGTATTTGGTACCGGTGAGCCTTAGATCCTCCCGGATGACCCACAAGAGCGGGATGTCAGGAGGCGCGTCGGCGAAGTAGCTTTGACCGTTGATTGTCAAGTTCGGCATGGGTCATTTCCTCCTTCATCAAGGATGGGACGGACACCAGTTGTAGCGGCATAACCGCCTATCGTTGTTTGACCAGCGGGCAGCCTCCTTCGTCTAAAGGACGAAATGCCTGGTCGCCCGGAATGGTCGACAGGATCTTGTAGTAGTCCCAGGGGCCAGACGATTCTTCGGGAGTCTTGACCTGCACGAAATACATGTCGTGCACCATGCGGCCGTCTTCGCGCACCCGGCCGTTTTTGGCGTAGAAATCATTGACCGGGATTTCACGCATCTTGGCCATCACTGCCTTCGCCTCGTCCGTCCCAGCCGCTTCGATCGCGCGCAAATAATGTCGAACGGCCGAATAGATGGCGGCTTGGGCCATGGTGGGCATGCGCTTATGACGCTCGAAGAAGCGCTTCGACCACGCTCGGCTCTCATCGTCGCGGTCCCAGTAAAAAGCTGTTACGAATGTCAGTCCCTGAGCAGCCTTGAGCCCAATGCTATCGACGTCGGTGATAAAGGTCAGCAGTGACACGACGGTTTGGCCCGAGCGCGTCAATCCGAACTCGTTTGCCTGTTTGGTGGCATTGGTCATGTCGCCGCCGGCGTTCGCCAACGCGACAACCTTTGCTCCGGAAGCCTGTGCCTGCAGCAGGTAGGCGCTGAAATCGGCAGTGTTGAGAGGATGACGGGAGCTGCCTAGGACCTTTCCGCCGTTTGCAACAACGGCGGTCGTAGCATCTGCCTCCAATGAATGACCGAGGGAGTAATCGACAGTGATAAAATACCAAGTATCTTGGCCTCGCTTTACCACCGAACGCACAAGTGTGTTCGTCAGCGCGTAAGAATCATAGACCCACGCTGCTTCGTTGGGTGTGCAAGCCTCGCCGGTGAATGCTGAAGTGCCAATGGCGCCAGCAATGGCAACGCGATTTTTCTGAAACGCAACCTGCTCAACTGCGAGGGCAACTGAGGAGTTGTCGAACCCGATAGCCAGATCGACTTTTTCGGAATCGAACCATTTGCGGGCGATCGCCGCTCCCACGTCCGGTTTGCTCTGATGGTCGGCCACCAATATGTCGATGGGTTTGCCGAGCACCTTGCCACCGAAATCCTCGATCGCCATTCGCGCAGCGACAACTGAGCCCTGACCGCCGAGATCGGCATAGACGTTTGATTGATCATTGAGGACGCCGATCCGTACGACGTCATCCGAAATTTGCGCGCTTGCCCTTCCGCTGCCGATGACAGCCGCTGCCAGCAGGCTCAAGGCAAAGGGGACATCAAGCCGCATCACTCCCTCGCAATAAGACGCTGTCTTCTTTTACAAATTATAATTCATATCCCGTACGACGAGTCAAGGAATGGCTGGACTGACGGTATTGATAAAAAAATCAGCTGGTGCCCAAAGTGCTGGCAACCTCACCAGGCGCGGTTTGAAGCGGCCGGAATTTCTCATCGTCGATGGTTCGGCGGAGCTCGACAGCGCCATCGCCGCAGTGTGGGGCTGATCGGGCTGTGGTGGCTGGCCAAGATTTTCTATCCCAATCAGAGCGGTGGCATTGGCGTTGGGCGTAATCTCGGAGCGTGGCCGGTTGCCGGAGCCGAGGTGCAAATCATCATCTGGTGGCGCCGGCCGGACCGCCGGGCCGCCGACCGGCAGACATAACTTCAGAATGTTGATTTCGAGGGCCGGACGAAGATGTTCGTCTCGCTATTCCAGATACGGCGTCAGCACATCTTCGATCCATTTCATGAATGCGCGGACTCGGCGAGACAGATTCCTCCGATGTGCTACGACGAGGGACACGGCGATCGCCCGGCGACGAAATTCAGGTATGATCTCCACAAGCGCTCCGCTCTCTAGGTATTGGCCAATCCCCAAGAGTGGCGCCTGAATCAGGCCAAGGCCGGCGAGGGCAGCGGCGTCGTAGGTCTGTGCGCTGTTGACGTGTAGCGCACCTGGCAACTGAAGCGTTGCGTAGCTG
>Ga0123356_10002095_pt1 | contig 21512 bp, 23 predicted proteins | sample TergutEmb28metaG_2_FD_92546 | JGI IMG/M metagenome (GOLD analysis project Ga0123356, IMG submission 92546) | Embiratermes neotenicus P3 segment gut microbial communities from Petit-Saut dam, French Guiana - Emb289 P3 | ecosystem: Host-associated > Arthropoda: Insects > Digestive system > Gut ... | reverse complement strand
TGGACCGTAGAATTCATCTGGACTGTTACAATCTTTTAGCAGTTCATCCAATACTTCTTTTGTTATCGCCATACTATCCTCCTTGGTAGTATAACGCTTTACACAAAATTATTTATATGCTCACTTATACAACGGACTTAGCGCTCCAAGATACTTTGAATAAACCGCATAAGCTTCGTTGTACAATGCCACGCTTTTTTTATCGGGTTCTATTGTAGCACCTAACTTGACATGTTCGTCTGCCAAAGTTTCGATAGAGCTTTTCTTGCCTTCAAATGTCTGCAAACACCAAAGCGCCTGAATAACGCCTCCCATCGCGGCGGCTTCCGAGCCTGTTAAAATACGTACAGGAACATTCATCACATTAGCCGCAATTGTCTGCCACAGTGCGCTTTTTGAACCGCCGCCGGTTAGTCTAATCTCTTTTGGTTTAAAGCCGAGCTCTTTAAAACCTTCAAGCCCGATTCGCATTCCAAAGACAGCGGATTCCATCGCCGCGCGCATTATGTTTTGCTTGTTAAAATTGGCGGCAGTAATACCATTAACACTCGCTCTTCCGTTTGGCAAATTGGGCGTTCTTTCGCCGTTAAAGAAAGGCAGTATCACTACGCCGTCCGCGCCAATGGGGGCTTTTGTTGCTTCTGCGTTTAGGGTTTTTATATCCATTCCCAAAAGACCGCGAAATTCTTCGCTTGCCACTGTGCAGTTCATCGTGCAGAGTAACGGCAGCCAGCCTCCGTCAGCACCTCGTGCTGAAGAGGAACAGAACGCGGCAAGGTTTCCTGTCGGGTCAATTACCGGCGTTTTTGAAAAGCCAAAAAGAGTGCCGGATGTGCCAAGACTCATTGTCAGAAATCCGTCGCGGACGGCGCCGGTGCCGATAGCAGCCATCATATTATCACCGCCGCCCGAAGAGACAAGAGTTCCTTCGTTGATGCCGTAAAGTTCTGCAGCGGCTTTATTGACTCTTCCGGCTGTTTTTTCGGAAGAAGTAAGCGGCGGAAGGTATTTTTCTACATCAGGGGAAATAAGCCTGCAGACTGCAGTTGACCACTTGCGCTGCCGGACATCAAAGAGAGCCGTACCCGACGCATCGCCGTACTCCGCCCAGTATTCACCGGTCAATAAAAAATTGACGTAATTATGAGGCAGGAGTATATGCCGCAAATTTGCGAATGCTTTGGGTTTATGTTTTTTTAGCCACAGAACCTTGGGAGCGGTATAACCCGGACGCATTGGAAGCCCTACTTTGGCGATTAGTTTCTTTTCGCCGCCGGCTGCCTTTGTCAGTTCATCACATTCTGCTATTGTGCTTGTATCGCACCAAAGTTTTACATTAAAAACAGGCTTTCCATTGTCATCCAGCGGTACAAACCCATGCTGCTGACCTGAAACACCTATCGCTGTTATATTTTTTTTGACTTTTTTATCGATTTTATCAAAACAGGTTTTTATGGCTGTATCATACCATTCTGCTTTTTGCTCCCTTGTCCCGTCATTTTCTGCAATAATGTCCACTGGAGCCTGTGATTCGGCAATAATAGCCTTTTTTTCATAATCATAAACTAGCAATTTACAACTCTGGGTTCCCAGGTCAATTCCGCAAATAGTCCGCATATCAATCTCCTTCTGGTAAAATATTCTATTGCACAAATAATGAGTTGTCTATATTTTTTTTGTACCCCTATTGCATACGGTATTTATTTTTCAGTAAAATTAGATAACCAAATTAAATATTTTCTATAGTAGGAATATATTTATAAAAGCAGGAGGAGTTCACATGGCAGCAAAAGGCAAAATAACCATTGATTTCGAACTTTGTAAAGGATGTAATCTATGCGTTGACGTTTGTCCCCATAAGATTATTGGATTATCAAAAGATCAGTTTAACAAAAGGGGGCATCATCCGGCGCTAGTTATGGACATGGATAAATGTACCGGCTGTGCATTGTGCGCAACCATCTGCCCTGACTTGGCGATTACTGTTTATAAGGAGGCTTAAAAATGAGTTCAGAAAAGGTACTAATGAAAGGAAACGAAGCTGTTGCGGAAGCGGCTATTTTATCAGGCTGCCGCCATTACTTCGGTTATCCCATTACACCGCAAAATGAAATTGCGGCATATATGTCACGGCGCATGCCTAAAGTCGGCGGCGTTTTTTTGCAGGCGGAAAGCGAAATTGCTGCGGCTAATATGCTGATCGGCGCATCCGCTGCGGGAGTCAGGGCGTTTACAACCAGTTCCAGCCCGGGCATCTCGTTAAAATCCGAAGCTCTTAGTTACATTGCTGGCTGCGACATCCCCGGCGTTTTAGTTAACGTTCAGCGCGGAGGTCCCGGGCTTGGCACGATTCAGCCGTCACAAGCGGATTATTTTCAGGCGGTAAAAGCCCCTGGTCACGGCGATTTTCACATGATCGTACTTGCGCCGAATTCTGTGCAGGAAATGGCAGACTTTACCATGGACGCTTTCGGTCTTTCTGATAAATACCGTATTTGTGTTATGATTTTAAGCGACGGGCTTTTAGGCCAAATGATGGAACCTGTTTTATTTGATAAAAACAGAATACCTGCCGAGGTAATAAAAGATTGGGCAGTTACTGCCGAATCCGATAAACGTCCCAGAAGAGTAATTAATTCACTTTATTTGGTGGCAGAAGAAAACGAGGCGGCAAATAAAAAACGCTTTGCCAAGTATGCAGAAATAGAAGCGGCAGAAACCAAATGGGATGAATATTTAACAGATGATGCGGATGTCATTGTCACAGCTTACGGCATCGCTGCCCGTGTAGCACGTAACGCTGTTGACGCTGCGCGCGCGCAGGGTTTAAAGGCAGGATTGCTTCGCCCGATTACACTTTGGCCTTTTCCAAAAGCGGCATTTTTAAAAGCAGCCGACAAGGTAAAAGGTTTTGTTGTTGTAGAAATGAACATGGGTCAAATGAAAGAAGATGTGTTACTTGCAACAAACTGCAAAAAAACAGTTTCTGGTATTAACCGCCCGGGCGGAACTGTTCCGGAGCCGGGCGAAATATTGGAAGCTATAACTAAAATTGTTAAATAAGAGGGTATTATAGTGAATATTGTATTTGAAAGAACCAAAGGCCTTGTTGATCGCCCAATGCATTATTGCTCCGGCTGCTCGCATGGTATTGTACACAGGCTTGTTGCCGAAAGTTTAGTAGAATTATCCCTTTTGGGCAAAACAGTTCATGTAGCGCCGGTCGGATGTGCTGTTATGGCTTATGATTATTTTAATACTGACGGCGTACAGGCTGCGCACGGCCGTGCACCTGCGGTTGCCACAGGTCTTAAGAGAGCTAATCCTGACAGTTTTGTATTTACATATCAAGGTGACGGAGATCTTGCCGCTATCGGAGCTGCAGAAATGCTTCATGCTGCCGCGCGCGGAGAAAACATCACCATTATTTTCGTGAACAATGCAATCTACGGTATGACAGGCGGGCAAATGGCGCCCACTACATTGCCGGGTCAAGTTACCCACACCTCTCCCTACGGACGTGATGTGATACAAGCCGGTCACCCGATAAGAGTTTGCGAACTTTTGGCAACGCTGGAAGGAACTGCGTATCTTGAACGTGTTACAGTTGATACTGTAAAAAATATCAATGCGGCAAAAAAAGGCATTAAAAAAGCATTTGAAACACAGATAGCAAAAAAAGGTTTTTCGTTAATCGAAATTGTTGGTATTTGTCCGACAAACTGGGGTTTGAATGTTCAGGAATCTATTAGTTGGATGCAAAAAAACTTGCTGTCATATTACCCGTTAGGTGTTTACAAAGACAAGACAGGGGGAGTCTAATGCAAAAGTATAACATAACTGTCGCCGGATTCGGCGGACAAGGCGTATTGTTCACAGGTACGCTTTTGGCTAACATCGGCTTGATGCTCGGCAAAGAAGCAAGCTGGCTGCCGTCTTACGGACCCGAAATGCGCAGCGGTTCATGCAATTGCGGTATTGTTATCAGCGATGATAAAATTGGTTCTCCTGTTGTGTTTAACCCGAATTTGCTTGTTGTTTTTTCTCCGCCGGCGCTTGCTAAATTTGAAGCACGTTTGGAAAAAGGCGGTTTTCTTTTTTATGAATCGACGCTGATTCCGGTAAAACCCACACGCGCGGATGTCACCCTCATTGATATTCCCGCAGCGCGTCTTGCCAACGAAGCAGTCCTTAGCGGGTATGCCAATGCGATCATTGTCGGGCATGTGATGAAAAAGACAGGCATTTGCGATATGACTATAGGTAAACGCGCTATCGAGGCAACTGTCTCCGAACGCAGAGCAGCAGACATCGATAAAAACATTAAAGCGATGGAAATTGGTTTTAATTACTGAACACTGGATCCAAACAGAATAAATTTTCTATATCCTGAAGCTGCGGCGTTAGGTGAGACATAACACAAGTCGCAACAAGAGGCAAATTACTGCCTTGTGCCAGTTCGTTAGCAAGAGGCAATTTACGGCGTACGTCTTCTGCAGTTGTTATGGTACCCAAGTTAGGGTTATACAAAATTCCGGTAAAAGGTATACGGGAAACTATTTCAATGCCTTGAAGTAGTTCCTTTGTGTCCGATACAGTCTGCGTTAACATGCGATACGGGTTAAAAACAAGATAAAATTGCCTGTCCGCGACGGCCAGTATTTCTTCAGCGTATCTTCCCAAAACCGTCGTCCCGGCTTCGTCGCCGCCAACATCAATTATAATTTGCCCGCTTGCGGAAAAGATTTGCTCAACGGATTTTGGCAAAGATGGCGCTTCCAGGCCGGATCCTGCATATTCTGACGAAATAAAATTGATACCTGCCTCTAAAAGTGCTTTTTCGGCGTCTTTGCTGCGAAAATAGGGGTTTACAATGTCCAAATCGGCAAGTAAAACGCCGTCAAATCGATTTTTTTCCTGTTTCCCCAAGAAAAGGGCGGCGTTTACCGCAATAGTAGTCTTACCACTGCCGTTAAGCCCAGCAAAAATTGTTAATTTTGAGCCAAATACCATAGAATTTCCCTTTTTTTCGCCGCGCTTTGCACACTGCAAAGCATCATAACTAACAAAGGCAGTAAAATCAACCGATATCGAAGATATCCTTAAAGTATTGACATTTGTTTCTATATCTGGTAAAATTACTGGATATAGCAGGAGATTGAATGGCTTCGGTTCATGAGTATAAGCGCTTGGAAAACAGGCTTGTTCAAAAGGTGAAAAGTGCCGCAAGTGTTGTGGCTGGCTTGATTATCAACTTTTTCAAGGCTTTTGGAAGATTTCTTACAAGGCGTTATACATTAGTTTTTGTACCTCACTCTGAAAAGAGGGTATATAATCTTCATTTAACTATACTGTCAATTTTTTGTTTTTTACTGGTAATTTTTGGCATTTTTGGGTCGTTCTTTTGGTATGGTTCTTCATACAGCGATACAATGAATAGAATAGCAAATACTGATGGGCGGCTGCGTGATACACAAGCTTCGCTTGACCAAATGCGGGATGAAACAGTAAATCTTCTTAGAGAAGCCCGTAGTTTTGAAAATGCCCTTTCCCGTGTTTTAAGTGTTTTGGGTATTAGCGGTAATAATAATTTTCAGCAGAATATTGCAGGGGATTTAAGTTCTCTTGTTGGTGTAAATACGGCTCCCGAAGGATATTTACCGGAAGTTAATGAGATTAGACGGCTTTCCGCATATCTTTCACAGGCTGTAGATCCTATTTTAGAAATTAGCAGTATTCTTGATACGCAGCGCGCACTTCTAACAGAAATTCCGAGTATTTGGCCGATCAGGGGAGGACAAGGAACTATTACAATGTTCTTTGGGCAAAATATTCATCCCTTTTATGGGCAGTGGTATGTTCACAGAGGTATTGATATTGCCACTTACCGTTACGGGGATCCAATAGTCTCAACTGCAGACGGGCAGATAGTAACCGCTGAATTTGATGCAGCTTACGGCAATTATGTAATTATCCGGCATAGACACGGTTATTATACTCGTTATGCGCATATGAGCCGTCCTACCCATTTACCGGTCGGGCAGCGTGTTCAGCAGGGCGAAGTAATTGGTTTTATTGGAAATACCGGTCTTTCTACCGGTCCCCATCTGCACTATGAAGTTCATGTCGGGTCTGACGTTGTAGATCCATTCAGATACATTACCATGCGTTCCAGCCTGGCCAGGCAAAGACGTTAACGGTTCAACGAGTTTGAAATGGCTCAAGACAGGAATAATGATTTTTCAATTAATACAATTATAGGTCCCAATACCAGTTTAACAGGTGATGTTGAAACCGGAGGTTTTACCCGTATCGACGGAAGTATCCGCGGAAACGTAAAAGCCAAAGGCAGAGTAGTAATAGGGGAACGTGCCAGAATGAAGGGTAATGTAACTGGTACAAATATAACTGTTGGCGGGGTTGTATTTGGTAATATTATTTCGGATGGGCATTTAATTATTCTTTCAACCGCAATTGTTATTGGAGATATTATCACACGCCGCATTCAGGCAGATGATGGATGCTTTATCAACGGTAAAATAGCCGTATGCCAGACTGACGAAAGCTGGCCAAAGGCTATGTCTGAACATCAGGATGCGCAGGGTATCAAATCGGCTTTACCAATTTTCCAAGGGGCTTATGGCTAAAGTAGACGGAACAGATACTTCTTTTTACATGAATCCCGCAGCCTATACCCAGGTAAAAGATGAGAAGAAAAATAAAGGTGTCCAACGAGGAAGTCCTGTCAATTTTTCCAAAATGTTTGATGATCTTAGGGGTAAAACTGCAAATGATCTGGGACCGCTTCAAAATTTGCCGGTGTCAGAAGAAACAGTTAATTCTTTAATGGATGATGTCCGTGATGCAGGCGATATTTTAAAAAATCGTCCTCTGCCTGAAGAAATCATGCGGTATAAGATGGCAGTGCGTAACTTTATCAACTATGTTGTACAAAATTGTTATTCATTGGAATATGAAGAAGGTCTGCCGAATAAATTAAGACCGGATTTTAAGGGACGACGCACTTCTCCCGGGCGGATAAAGCAAAATTACATACAAAAATTTCTGTTATTGACAAAAAACTGGAAGATTTGGCAGCTATGCTTCTTTCCAGCCAGGCGCACCAATTGGAGCTGGTTTCACGTCTTGAGGAAATACGCGGTCTTTTGGTAGACTTATTATTATAAAGGTAAAAAAAAGTGAGTGATTTTGATAGATTTGAAAATTTAGAAGAAGATGATATTTCCGCCCTTGAAGATGATCGCCATGAAACGAAATTTCAAGAGCATAATGTTATTACCGGAACGGATGCAGGAATTGAGTCCATAACCCCGGATACTCCTATTTACAGGCTTCGCCTTTTGTATTCCCAGGAAACTTTCCTTGCTGTTTACCGTGAAGATACCCTAAGTCCCGATACAAAGGTTATTGTGCCTACCCGTTATGGACGTGATCTGGCACAGGTAATTGGTCCTGTGTGCGGTAAACTTCCCCCTGTTTCTGAAATTGCCTGGATTGACCGGGTTGCGACTGATGAAGATTTGGAAAAAACGCGCAAAAACGCCAAGCTCGAAGATGAAGCATTCGAGATTTGCAGAAAAAAAATATTAAATCATAAACTGGAGATGAAACTGGTTCTTGTTCATTATCTTCTGGAAGAGCCAAAGATTCTTTTTTTCTTTACTGCCGAAAATAGAGTTGATTTTAGGGAACTGGTAAAAGATTTAGTCAGCGTATTCAAGATGCGTATAGAACTCCGTCAGATTGGTGTGCGTGATGAAGCAAGAGTGATTGGCGGTTTGGGTGTTTGCGGCAGAGGATATTGCTGTCATAGTGTCTCCGATAAACTCAAACCTGTGTCAATCAAAATGGCAAAGGATCAAAAGCTCTCACTTAATTCGGTAAAAATTTCTGGTCCCTGCGGACGGCTTTTATGCTGTCTTTTTTACGAATACGGCTTTTATGCCGAGCAGCAGCGTAATCTTCCTCAAGAGGGAATGCGCATCAACCACAATAATGAGTCATGGAAGGTAAACGAGACAAATCCAATCACTTGCCAGATCAAAATGGCTACAGACGATGGAAGACAGATGACTGTCCATGCGTGCAAGTTTGAAAAAGTGGATAACTACTGGAAGATAAAGAATTAGGAGTTATGGTTTATTTTGTAGGAATAAAAGGTACAGGCGTTTGCGCTTTAGCGGAACTTATGTTTGATTCCGGAATAAAAGTTGAAGGCAGCGATATTCCCGAAGTTTTTTATACAGATACAATTCTAAAAGAATTAAAAATTCCTTACTATGAAAATTTTGACGCAACGCGCATCACAAGCGAAATCGACATGGTTGTTTATTCTGCCGCGTATAATGCCGATACAAATCCCGAGCTTGCTAGAGCGCAGGAACTAGGGATCCCCATGTTTAAATATACCGATGCTCTTGGCGAATGGTCCAAAAAATTTGATTCAACCGGTATTTGCGGTGTTCACGGAAAAACTACCACTACGGCTCTTTGCGGTGTGTGTGCCAGGGCTGCAGGTCTTCCTGCTCAAATTCTTGTTGGCAGTGCAGCCATTGATTTTGGCCAACCACTGGCGAGTGGCCGTTCAACACTCACCCTTGGGGATAAATATTTTATCGCAGAAACCTGCGAATACCGCAGGCATTTTTTGTCGTTTCATCCCCAGCGGATAATTCTTACTTCTGTAGAAAGCGATCATCAGGATTATTTTCCTGATTATGAGTCTATCCGTGATGCGTTTATCGAATACTGCCGTTTGCTCCCTAGCGGGGGGCAGCTTTTTTACTGCGCCGACGATCCCGGCGCAAGCGAAGCTGCGGATATTATCGAAAAAGAAAACCGTGGAATTGAACTTATTCCCTATGGATTTACTGCGTTAGGTGATTACAGAATTGTCTCTTATGACGTTGAAGGTGAAAAAGCTGTTTTTTCCATTGCAGGTATTCCTGGAGAGATAAAAATATGTGTTCCGGGGCGCCATCAGGCGCTGAATGCTGCAGCGGCTATAGCTTTGACAAATGCGCTTGCAAAAAAAGAATTTGGCTCATTAAACGAAGAAAAAATCCAATCCATAAAAACCGCATTGGAAAATTTTAAAAGTACAAAGAGACGCAGCGAAATAATCGGCGAAACATCCGGTATAATTTTTATGGATGATTATGGACATCATCCTACTGCCATTAAAACAACATTGGAAGGATTAAAGAGTTTTTATCCAACTCGCAGGTTGATTGTCAGTTTTATGCCGCATACTTATTCAAGAACAGCCGCCATGCTTGAAGAGTTTTCCGCATGTTTCAATGATGCCGATGTTCTTTTCCTGCATAAAATTTACGCGTCGGCCAGAGAAAATTACGATGTTCCTCTGGGGCAAGGCGGCGTCAATGGAGAAACACTGTATAAAGAAATTTCCGCAGTTCGCGCTGCCTTAAACACCGCATCCAGCGAAAAGGAAACTTACTATATAGATGAACCGGACGATGCTTTTAAACCATTGTGCGGGATGTTAAAGGATGCAGATATTTTTGTCACTCTTGGCGCTGGAAACAACTGGCCGCTTGGCGAAAAACTTTATACTTATTTTAAAGAGGTGAAACATGGTTAGCATGACAGGTTACGCATATCGAGAAAAAACCGGACAGGATTTTTCGGTAACAGTGGAGATTAAAGGCTGTAACAACCGTTATCTGGAAATATACGTGAACCTTCCGCCATGGCTGTCAATGCTGGAGACAAGAGTCCGGGAAAAAATTTCTTCATGCTGCGGCAGGGGAAAAGTAGAGGTTTTTATCCGTGTGCGGGAACATAATGCGCCTGTTAATATCACCATAAACAAAAACGCAGCAAAGGCATATTTTGAAGCAATTAATGATATTGCAAAAGAACTTGGAATTAATGAGAAAGCAAGCCTTGTTACGCTTTTGGAAATGGAAAGCGTAATGGAGGTTGAAAAAAACCGTGATGAAGAACGTCATTGGCAGGAAATTGAACCGTTATTAAATGAAGCTGCAAAGGTTTTCTGCCATGAACGTGAAAGAGAAGGGAAACATACCGAAGCTGATATACTTTCTAGCCTGGAAAAAATTGAATCCTCGTTAAAAACTGTTTCTTCTTTCGCTCCTGTAATAGAGCAGACAATTAAAGATAATATTAAAACACGTTTTGCTGAATTGCTTGACAATCAGGTCGATGAGAATAGAGTACTTGCGGAAACGGCGGTACTTTTGTTGAAGCACACTATTTCCGAAGAAATTTCGCGTCTTGTTTCCCATTTAGATGAATTCAAAAAAGAAACTGAAAAAAACACACGACCCGGAAAAAAACTGGATTTTTTGTGTCAGGAAATAAACCGGGAAATAAACACAATTGGTTCAAAAAGCGCTATAATAGAAGTAAGCGGCGAAGTTGTAAAGATGAAAGAAACTTTGGAAAACATCAGGGAGCAATTAAGAAATATCGAGTAGGAGATATTGCGTGAAAAAAAATATAAAAATCGCTATTTCCGGAAGAAGCGGCTGCGGAAACACAACAGTCAGCAAAATGACTGCCGAAGCCCTCGATTTAAATTTTATCAATTTTACATTTCGTTCTATTGCTCATGAACGCGGTCTGGAATTAAAGGATATAATTGAACTTGCGGCAAAAGATGATTCTGTGGATATAGAGGTAGATACACGGCAGGTTAAGCTTGCCCGTGAAAGCAGCGGCTGCGTACTTGGTTCGCGTCTTGCTATTTGGATGCTTAAAGAAGCGGATTTGAAGGTTTACCTGAACGCAGAAGCGCAAACAAGGGCAGCGCGAATTGTAAACAGGGAAGGCGGCAATTTAGAAGAAGTATCTGCTTTTACTGCTTACCGGGATAAACAGGATCATGGCAGGTATTTGCGAATTTACGATATTGATACGGATGATTACAGCTTTGCAGATTTAATAATTGATACTGATAATATTACACCCGAACAAATTGTTGAAATTATTGTAGGGAGGATCAATAGAATTTAACCACGAACCACGCGAACCCACACGAACTTGTAGTTCGATATCTTATCAGTGGTTCGTGAGTGTTCGTGTTGTTCGTGGTAAAAATAAAAATGATTAATAAAATAATAACTAACAAGACAGCGTCTGAATTGCCTGCAAAAAATACTGCTGCATCAAACTCCAAGTCGTTAGCTCAACCTTCAACAATAAAATCTGCTGTTGATGCTAATGTACCGCGTTCTGCTGCTTCGATGGCAGCAGCGGCAGGACTTCCTGCGGATAGACTGTCTTCTTCTATTGTTTCGTTTGCGCGTTTTTTTTCATTGCCGTTAAAACCCCAGTTGTTAGCTGATATACGCCGTCAGGCTGCGCATTTTGTGCCGCAGCCGGCACCTGTTTCTGTTCCTGCAAGTCTACCTGTGCCTGGAGGTATATCTGCCGCTTTAGCTGCAAAAATGCGTGAAGCGTTTTTGCTGACTGCAGCCGAAAGCAAGGGGGTGGAACTTCAGCCGAAAGGACTTGAATTTTATACCGAAGCTGTAGACCCTGATTCCCGGCGGCAAAATGAGGATCAACAACGCAAGCGGCGTTATAGAGAGCAGAATGAACAGGCGGAAAAATTATCCAAAACAGAATCTATCACAGCGGATAATCTAAAAAAAATCGCTTTTGAATATGCGGAAAAAAATCCTCTTGTTGATATTCTTAACAAATTGCCCGGGAAAAACGGACAGCGTTGGATTGTATTTCCATTTGATTTTGTACAAGATGACAAAGAGTTCAGGGTTTCCATGAGGATATTGCTTGATAATGTTAAAGGTTTAAATCGTGCTGTTTGTATGGCGCTTGATATAGCCATCGGAAATGAACAACGGCAGCTTTTTGTTCTGGAATATGCCAATGAAAAAGCTGTTAGGCTTACTGTTTATTTGATGCCGGTTGCAAATCAGGTTGATTTTTCACAAAAAGTTCATTCTCAAATAAAAAAAGAATTGTCATTGCTTATGGAAATCCCTGTTGAGCGGATTTCTATTAAGTACAGCGAAGAAGTTTTTCCCCATGAGGTTTCCTGCACAGAACAATTCCCCTTGATTGATGAGGCGGTGTAATATGAAAAAGAAAAAGATTGCATCTGCAATTGGTTACTCACCGGAAGACCCCGCGCCCATTTTGTTAGCTTCCGGCAGAGGCAGAGAAGCCGAAAGAATAATCGCCATTGCGCAAGATGCAGGAGTCGAGATAGTTGAGGATGCTGCGCTGGCGGCCCTGCTGGACACAAGTGTTAACCCCGGTGATTTTATCCCTCAATGGTGCTGGGAAGCTACAGCGAAAGTACTAACATTTGTAATAAAACTCGACAAAAAATAATATTTTGACCATCTCTTGACTTTTTCTGCGGTTTTTGTAAATATCAATATATAAGCGGCTGTCGTATAATGGCTATTACCCTAGCCTTCCAAGCTAGAGACGTCGGTTCGATTCCGATCAGCCGCTTAATCCCAAACAGGTAAATAAATTCTTTCTTAGCAAGATTAATCTACATATTTTCAATAATGTTGGAATCGAAACGAAGCCGCGACCTCGAAGACACGAAAGTGTCTGAGAGGTAAACCGTCATGGATGACGGTTTAGCGGCGTAGACGGCCTGGAAGGAGCAAACAGGATGTTTGCGACTGGAAGGCGATTCCGATCAGCCGCTGAAGAGTAGCGTCTGCCTTCGATCAGCCGCTGAAGAGTAGCGTCTGCCTTCGGGCAGCCGCTGAATCCTTTCTTTTTCAGGATCGCGTGTAAAATTAAGCAGAAATATCGACTTGGCTTCCTGTGTTTTCCGGAGGCGGTACTGGAGCCGGTGCCGGCTGCGGGGCAGCTGCTTGTGGTTCCGGCGGTGGCGGCGGTGGCGGAGCAACCGGATTAACAATTTCGACGGTGGTATTAATATTGTTTGCTTCCATAATTTCTTCTCCTTTAACTTTTGTCTTTAGCAATTATACCCCTTTAGTGTTAAAAACGCAAATGTGCGGTTGAACTATAGACTTGACAGTTTTTACTACGATTGGTAGGGTAGAGTTAGGGCGCATAGCTCAGCTGGTTAGAGCGCTTGTTTTACACGCAAGATGTCCCTGGTTCGAATCCGGGTGTGCCCAGTTTGAAAACTAATACTTTTGTTCCTGCAATAATTGTATTTTTCGCTTTCTTTGCCGCTGCATTGATTCTCCTTTTAATTGGAAGAAATCCATTAGGTATGTTTCAGGTTATTTTACAAACGGCAAGCGGTTTTGATTCGACCCGCGGCTGGAATGCCCGCTTTATCGGCGAATGGCTTGTTCTTGCCATTCCGGTTATTCTATGCGGTTTGAGCGTGGGATTTTCTGCTCGCTGCGGGTTATTCAACCTTGGCGCGGAAGGGCAGTATATTGCAGGGCTTACTGCGGCTCAAATTATCGCTTTGACTTTTCCGCAGATTTTTGCCCTTCATTTAGCTGTTGCAGTGTTAGGCGCAATTATTGCAGGAGCGGTATGGGGCAGTATTGCCGGTTTATTAAAAGCGCGGTTTAAAGTTTCAGAAGTGATTTCTACAATCATGATGAGTTATATTGCCCTTCATATCCATCGTCTTGTTACAATTAGGATTCCGGGCAGCAGTATTTTTAGGACATCTGATTTTCCCGGTACTGTATCACTTTCCAATTCAATACTGGCAGCTATTACCAATAATTCTAGACTTAATAATGGTCTTTGGTTTGCTTTCCTGGCTGTTATATTTTATTGGCTAATTATGAAAAAAAACACGCTTGGTAAATCTCTGCGTGCCGGCATTCGCGTAAAAACAAATATCACAATTGCCATGGCAATTTCCGGAGCATTTGCGGGACTTGCAGGCGCTGTTGTAACTTTGAGTATGTTTTCTTATGGACGTGTGTTGACAACATTTGACGGCTATGGTTTTGCCGGTATCGCGGCAGCGCTGGCTGGTAACGCTTCTGCGTTAGGAACCATGATTATGGGGCTGCTGTTTGGGATATTAAAATCCGCTGAGCCGATGATGCCGTTCCGGCAAATTCCGGGAGAGATTATTCCTGTAATCACGGGATTGATTGTGGTTTTTGTTTCAATGCGGCCTGGAGTAAAAATAATCAAAAACTGGTTAAAAAAAGTAAAAGTAAGCAAGGATGAAATATGACAGAAATGTTTTCCTCGATATTGATAATTGTTTCGCCCATTTTTATTGCTGCCATTGGATGTTTGATCTGTGAACGTGCCGGTGTAAGAAATATAGCGCTTGAAGGGCTTATGTCCATAGGCGCATTAGCTGCAGCGGTTACACATATACTATTGGAAACAAGGATTGGTTTTTCAATTCCGCTTGCGTTGATTTTTGCGGCTTTATCCGGCGGTTTATTTTCGCTTATTCATGCATTCGCATCTGTCACAATAAAAGCAAATCAACTTATTTCCGGTACCGGGATAAATCTTTTTTCTGCCGGAATAACTGTATTTATCTGTCAGGTAGTATTTCGAATGGATCGTACTTCCAATTTTATAGAAGGAATGAGTCCCTGGTTTTTTGGGATTTATCCAACTTTTTGGATTGCCATTGTAATTATTGCGGCTTCTTTGTTTATGTTTTATAGGTATCCTAAGGCTTTTACAGCGAGCCCTTTTATTGCAGTTTTAATTTCCGGTTTTTTTGCAGGTCTTGCAGGAGCCTGTGTAGTTTTAACGCAGGATACTCAATTTACCATAAATACAATCAGCGGAAAAGGTTTTATAGCCCTTGCTGCGGTATATATAGGACGAAAACTTCCGTTAGGTGTTCTTGGCGTTAGTTTTTTGTTTGGGATTTCAATAAGCTTTGCAGCAAATGTTTTTAATATGAAAAGCCTTGATAATTTATCTTCTGATATATTAAATATGCTGCCGTATTTATTTTCTCTGCTTGCCCTTGTAATCTTTTCAAGTAAATCCCAATTATTTTTACCACGAACCAAACGAATAACAACTGGATATCGGAGCAAAGGTTAGTTGGATTTTGCGCAGTCGTGGTTAAATTCTTGGTATATTGACTGTCAAATTGATAAACTGTAATCTAAATCCATGTACAGTACTTTTATTGCGTATCTTCTCTTTTTTCTTTCCGTTTTTGGAATCCTTGGTTTTCATCGTTTTTATCTGGGAAAAATCGGTACCGGATTTATGTGGATATGTACATTAGGATTATTTACGATTGGTTCATGGTACGATTTTTTTACTTTACCAGAACAGGTAAGAGAAGCGAATATTCGCCAAGCTATTTTAGATGATAGAATAAGGCGAAAAGCAGCCGGAAATAGCTCATGCCGCAATATAGATGACGGAGAAGCCCGGATAGTTCACAAAAAAGAGCCTGTTGAACGGGTAATATTGAAATTGGCAAAAGCAAACAAAGGAATCCTTACAGCGAGCGAAGTTGCGCTTTCCGCAAATATTTTCATAGAGGAAGCAAAGAAAAATCTTGATGCCATGGTTGACAAAGGTTTTGCAGAATTGCGTGTGCGTCAATCAGGAGCATTGGTTTATACGATACCGGATCTTCTGGATAATAATGAGCCGCTTGTTGATTAATGCCAAGATGTTAGAGGTTAAATTCTAAAGTTTTGATTAAAAAATAGTGAAACACATCCTTTAGATTTATATTTATCAATATCGATATTATAAAAAAACAGGATATTCATATATCCAATAAAAAATATTATGTGATAATTGCACAAATTTTGTATTTATGATATACATATTCATTAAGGTTTTAACTTATCTATCAAGATAAATAAATATAGAATTTTATGGAGGATTTTATGTTTTGTTCAAAATGCGGGATCGAAATAAATGATGATGCAGTTTTTTGTTCAAAATGTGGTACAAAAGTTGGATTAGCCAGTGAAGAACAACAAGTAATACATCAACAGAAGGAAAACAGGCCGGTACAAACACAAGTATTAGCAATGCCTACCGGAACAGCAGCTTTAATATTGGGACTTTTAGGAATGTTTGGCGGCTTGCTTCCTATTGTAAGATATATAACATTAATTTTAGCAATAATTGCTATATTTGTCGGTTCAAGCCAGCGGAAAAGGTTAATAGCTGCTGGTTTGCCCAGCGGCAAAGCTACTGCAGGTTTGGTATTGGGGATAATCGCAGTTATACTTACTGTAATCATAATAACTTTTTCTGCAATGGCAATAGGATCGCTTTTTAGCGGCGGCTCATCTAGTAGTACAATTAGAATTAATGCTTTTACCAATAATTTGCCAGAGAGAATACAGGGTACAGTGTGGACGAATGGTTACGAAACTGTGGAGTTCGGCAAAAACAGGGTTAGATTAAATGATGAGTGGTTTCGTGTGCGAAAAATAACCAGAGGAAATTTAACAACAAACCGTATGTTTACTTGGGTAGAATTTGGTAATAGATATGTTACATTACAAAACAACATGTCAAGTGGACCGGAATTGACTAGATTATATCGTCAAGGTGCAAGATCAGATAACTATATATCTGGTTTTATGACTCCTGCTCAATATGAAATAGTTTTAAAAGAAAGAGAGAGAATAGCCAATGAAATTCTAGGTGTTTGGGAAGGTAGTATTTCTTTTAGACCAGGAGGAATGGAAACTCTAACTTTAAATGCAGATATTACTCTTGATATTACTTATCAAAACAGACAATTTCAAGCGGATATGAATTTTTTAATTACCAACATTAGGGGTATGTATGCTTCTCAAGCTCCCATTAATACAAGAGGGTCATGTATATTGGATATAACACAGAGGGAAAATGGAGAATATCTTTTTGTATTAAGTGAATGGTCTACAGGAACCAAAATTTTCCATAGTGTATCTCTAAATGGTACAGTTAATGGCAATGTATTAAGTGGTGGTTCAAGTGTTTCATTTATGGGGTCTCCTTTTCCTAATAGAGGTACTTTTAGAGTTAGCAAAAAAAATTAAAAATATTCTGTTATTTTACATAAACGCAACCGTCGCTTAACAGAACGTTATGTGCAATATGAACTGGTGATAAAACTAAAATATTTTAATTATCTTAATATTGACAATTTTTATAGAATAGGATATTTAATATTTAGAGGTGTATTATGAGAAAATCAATTCAATTTATAATTTTAACCTGTGCAGTAAGCTGGATTATTGCAGGAATAGCAATATTACTGGGTTTACGTGATACAAAAAGCTGGATATATACTGTTTTTGCAATGGGATATATGTTATTGCCGGCAATTTGTGCAATTATTCTGCAAATAATTCACAAAGAGAAACCATTTCGTAATTTAAATATATCATTTAAATTAAATTTATGGTTTTTAATAGCTGGAATTGTTCCAATAATTACTGCATTTATGGCATTAGGAATTAATCTGCTTTTTCCAAATGTTTCTTTTTCTACAACTTTAGAAAATCTATTGCCATTTTTAACTGAAGAACAAATGGAGCAAGCTTTTGAACAATTCTCACGATTTCCGCCTGTCATTTTAATATTAATACAGATTATAAATGCATTAGTTGCAGGATATACAATAAACGCAATTTTCGCATTTGGTGAAGAACTTGGGTGGCGTGGATATTTACAAAAGGCATTACAAGAAAAAAAATTAATGCCTGTTTCTGTAATTATTGGCACAGTATGGGGACTTTGGCATTTTCCTCTTATATTAATAGGACATAATTACCCGGAACACCCTATTGCCGGGGCAGGTATGATGGTAATATTTTGTATTTTACTATCGCCTATGATGACATACATTGTTATAAAATCTAAATCAGTTCTAACTGCAGCGTTTTTTCACGGAACATTAAATGCCATCAGTGGAATTAGTATAATATTTCTTGCAGGCGGCAATGATCTTACAAATGGAATAACTGGATTGTCTGGTTTTATAGCTCTTGGCTTGGTAAATATTATCTTTTATATTTATGATAAGTATATTACAAAAGAAAATATATTCACAAAAATAATTGGAGAATATTAAATTGTGTAAATAAAACAGCTTGCCGCCGCGTAGTCACCTGCAGCAAGATTATTAACAAAATAAAAAACCAATTACTGGTCCCGCAAATATTGCGATATAAACCAATGAAATCCAAGGTTGATAATCTATATAAAATCCTTTAAACGTTAAACTCCAGGGATGTTTTATTATTACCCACCCAAATACATCAAATACAATACAAAGCCCTGCCCATATTGCACCTGTTATTAAAGCTTCTTGAATTGACGGGTTTTGAAGTCCGTTCATATAAAGCCAGCCAAAAAATGTAAATAAAATGATATTATATATTGGATGCCATGGTTTTGTTTTTTCATATGCTTCGCCCATTCCATCTTTATCCATAGGTTTCATATGTAATACATAAATATTAAATACCGTATGGAGTATACCAACGGCGGTAACAATAAAATAACATATCCAAAACCACAACATAGACATTCCTATATTTTGCATAAAACTTTCTCCTTTTAACCTCAAAAAATTATGTAATGACATCAATCTCTAAAAGCTCTTTTTAGTTTTTAGAGATTACCATATTAAATAAATAATAACAATAAATTTTTACCCTGAAACTGTCAGGCGTATTTATAATGAAGGGCATACCATAGTAAATCATGGTTTTTCTGATAAATTAGCATATTTTATGAATGATAAAGAGTTCAGAAATAATCTTTACATGGGTAAAAAAAACAGAATGGTGGTATTATTAATGATATGAAAAACACAATAAAGCCATACAGCGAGGTCAAGAAAAAACTTGGGAAGGCCGGCGCTGCTTGGGAGAAATTGACAGGACATATTCGTTTCTATTATGAAATGGACGAATTATGGGAAGAAGGCAATCCAGCGCACAAGCACCACAGCAATTTGAGATTTCGCCGTGGTGGGAAAACGCTCATCACCCTTTGCATTCGTGAGGGATACTTTATTGCTGCTATAGTGCTGGGAAAGGACGAGAGGGATAAGTTTGAGCAACAGCGGAAAGAATTTGGCAAGAAAGTACACAAAGAGTACGATGATGCGGAAGTTTTTCACGATGGCAAATGGATTGGTTTTGATGTTAACGATGAGTCGTTGATTGATGACATCATCCGTTTGCTTGAAATTAAACGCAAGCCAAATCGCAAAATCATACCGAAAAGTTTAAAAAGCTGCGGGCGTCTTGACATAGGCTTGCCGCACCAGGAAATCACAAAAATTATTGTTAGTTGAAAACTAATAATTACCTTAACACCACTTCCGTTCTGCCGAATCCCCCGACTTCCGGCCTTGAAAAATAATAGTCTTCTACCGCAGGATCACTTTTTAAAATATCATGAACTCCCTTTTGTAAGATGCCATAGCCTTTACCGTGAATAATGGCGAAGTTTTTGAGCCCGGTAAGAGTTGCAGCTTCGATTTGTTTACGCACCAGTTCCATTGCATCTTCAAACCGCATGCCGCGAATTTTTAATTCGTAGACCGCATCGCTGCCGGAACCGTATTCAGCCGACCACGACGCTTTTGCGGTTCGCTTTGTTTTTGTCTGAGCTGCTGGAATAAGTTCGCTTTCCGGGAAACTTATTTTTAATGAGCCGATTTCTACCAGCCAGGAAGAACCTGCCGTACTTTTTTTATCAACACGGATGATTATACCGAGCTGTTTTGAGCGGCCTGCCATAACTTCCATTCCAGGGGCAAAAGCGCCGGGCGGAGATTTTTTATCAATTTTTAATAACTTTTCCCGGATAACACCTTCTTCTAAAGCAAGTATTTCGCTTTCATTTTCAACATTACGCGTTAGTTCATTTAAAAAATCTTTTACTTTTAGCGTTTTACTTCGATCTACTTCGCCTTCTTTCAGCTCACGGACAAGGTTTTCCAGGGTTTTACGGCTTTCACGCAAAAATTGCTGAAGTTTTCCCACGGATTCGCGTTTTAATTCCGCTTCCTTTTGCCGTAACTGCAATTCCTTTAAATCCGCTTTTCGCCTTTCTTCCTTCAGATTGTTTTGCTCTACTGTACTCTTTTTTTCCAGCCCGGCAAGCTCTCTTTGTTTTTCTTCCAGACCTTTGATCATTTCACTCACATCGGATTTTTCTTCATCAATATAATTTCTTGCTTTTTCTACGATTGTATAATCAAGACCGTTTGCTGCTGCAATGTCAATTGCTCTGCTTTCGCCGGGCAATCCGTTAATGATTTTGTATGTAGGCGAAAGCGTTTGCGCGTTAAATTCCACAGATGCATTTTCTACACCTGGCCTTGTATAGCCGTAATGTTTTAAAATTCCATGGTGTGTAGTAATGATCATACAAGCGTTTTTTTCGATCAAGTAATCAAGGACAGCCATCGCAATCGCGCCGCCTTCCTGCGGATCCGTTCCTGAACCAAGCTCGTCAAGCAGAACGAGAGATTTTTCGTTTGCAGCTGCGGTTATTGCAGAAATGTTTGTGATATGAGCGGAAAATGTTGAAAGAGACTGATTGATGGATTGTTCATCACCGATGTCGGCATATATTCCGTCAAAGACAGGCAGGATGCTTCCCTCGTTCACGGGAAGAGCAAGGGCGCTCTGATTCATCATTCCTAACAATCCTAAAGTCTTTAATGCTACGGTTTTTCCGCCTGTGTTGGGGCCTGTAATGATTAATGTGCGTGTATTATTGTTCATTTCTATATCGATGGGAACCGCTTTTTTTAACAATGGATGGCGTGCCTGTTTTAATAAAAGACTTTGGCTGTTTGTATCTTTGGCATCACGTGCAAAATGCCCTTTTGCCGCTATTGAATACTTTGCTCTTGTCCTTAAACATTCAAGTTCAATAATAATCTGGTGAAATATTTTAAGGTTTTCTGAATAAATAGAAATATTTTCTGTAAGCTCCCGCAGTATTTTTTGAATTTCTGCATCCAGATTTCGTTTTTCCAGAATAATTTCGTTGTTTTTTTCGACAACGTCCAATGGTTCGACAAAAACAGTTTGGCCGCTTCCTGAAACTTCATGCACAATCCCCGGAATTCTTCCGCGGAAATTTGCTTTTACTGCCAGCACAGTTCTTCCATCCCTTTGCGAAGGAAGAGGTGATTGCAGCATTCGTTTGTAATCATCATCAGATAAATAACGGGAAACTGCGCTTTTAAGGTCTTTTTCCAGGCTGTTTATTCGTCTTTTAATGGCGCGTAACGCAGGAAGGTCACGTAGATTTCCTTCTCTGTCGATTATCTTAAAGATTTCTGTCATAACATCGCTGCAATCTGGCAGGTTATCCAACATGGAAGACAGTATTTCTTTGCCGTTTTCCCGTTCTTTACCAAGCCATTTTGAAAATTCTAAACCGCGCTCAATAAAAAGCCCGACAGCGAGAACTTCGTCTAATTCCAAAACAGTACCCTGTGTTTCTATTTTTGGAATGAGAAAGCCTATGGAAGGCAGCCAGGAATGCGGTTCATCGCTGCGCTCTTTTATCAATGTATAAATAGCCCATAC
>Ga0123356_10002094_pt1 | contig 21517 bp, 21 predicted proteins | sample TergutEmb28metaG_2_FD_92546 | JGI IMG/M metagenome (GOLD analysis project Ga0123356, IMG submission 92546) | Embiratermes neotenicus P3 segment gut microbial communities from Petit-Saut dam, French Guiana - Emb289 P3 | ecosystem: Host-associated > Arthropoda: Insects > Digestive system > Gut ... | reverse complement strand
GGAATTTGAGCGGCGGTAAAAGCCACTACCTTATACGCGTTGTTATCGCGGTAAAAAGTGTTAAAGTTGTGAAAATCCCTGCCTGCCGCTCCGATGATAATAATTTTTCGCTGATTCATGTCGTTCTCCTTATATAAGATAATACCCTAAGATAATAACCGATTTATTCGTTTTATAAAATCCGCAGGGTCTTTAAGTTTTATGCCTTCAACCAAAAGCGCCTGATCGAGTAACACACCCGAAACATCCGCGATGCGTTCTTCGTCGTCGATGTCTTTTAAACTTAAAACAACTGGATGCTCTCCGTTTACTTCAAGGATTGGTTTAATGTCCGGCATCGAGGCTTGACCCATCGCTTTTAACATTTGCGCCATTTGCATTGACGGATCGTTTTCGTCTGCGACAATACAGGATGGCGAGTCATGAAGACGTCGTGAAAGTTTTACATCTTTTACACGGTCGCCGAGCGCCTTTTTAATTTTCTCGATAACAGGTTTCGCTTCTTTTTCGGCATCTTTATTTTTCTTTTCGCCAAGTTCTTCATCGGCGCCCGCTCGGTTAACAGCTTTTAAATCCCAGCTTTGGCTTTCTGTTTTGCCGTCCGCTCCCGGAGTTTCTTTTTTATAACTATGCAAGGTTGGAATAATTAAATCGTCGATGTCATCATCCATGATAAGGACTTCGATTTCTTTCGCGCGGTACGCTTCCAGTAACGGAGAGGAACGCAAAGTTTTTTCGTCCGTTCCGGCTCCGGCACCGCCTGTAATATAGTAGATATGTTTTTGATCGCTTTTCATGCGGCTTACATATTCGGCAAAACTTGTCCAACCGTCGGCTGTAGTACTTTTAAAACGCACTAAATCCTGAATGGTGTCGCGGTTACCAAAGTCCTGATAAAGCCCTTCTTTTAAAGGTCTATTATACTGACTAATAAAAGTTTCCCATGTTTCTTTCGCCTCGTCTCCGCCGGAAACAGCGTTATCCGCCATTTGTTTGATTTCCGAAAGCAGTTTTTTTACAGAAGCGTTTTTAATATTGAGCAAAATTTTATTCTGCTGTAAAATTTCTCTGCTTACATTTAACGGCAGGTCTTCAGAGTCGATAACACCGCGAACAAAGCGAAGGTATGTCGGCATTAGTTCTTTGTCGTCATCTGTAATAAAAATACGTTTTACATAAAGTTTAACACCCGGTTTGTAATCGACATTGTATAAATCGAACGGCGCCTTTTTTGGAATGTAAAAAAGAGTTGAATATTCAAGCGTTCCTTCGGCTCTTGTGTGAATGTAGTGTAACGGCGTTTCGCTGTCATGACCTAGTTGTTTGTAAAACTCGTTGTAATCTTCTTCTTTAAGGTCGGATTTCGCTCTTCGCCAAAGCGCTGTACCTGAGTTTATCCTGTCGGTTTTGGTTACGCTGCCTTTTTCTTTACCCTTGTCGTCCCACTCTTTTTCGTCGTAGGTAAGATAAATCGGGAACGCCACATGGTTGGAATAACGCTTTATAATATCTTCGATAGACCAGCGGTTTGTATATTCGGTTCCTTCTTCAGTAAGGTACATGATAACCGTTGTACCCTGGCTGTCCCGTGTTGAGCTTTCAATTTCAAAACCTTCTTTGCCGTCACTAGACCATTTCCACGCCGCGTCTTCATTGGCTTTGCGGCTTATTACATCAATTTTTTCGGCAACCATAAACGCCGAATAAAAACCCACGCCAAACTGACCGATAAGGTTGGAATCTTTTTTCGCGTCTTCTGCGAGTTTTTCCAAAAATGCCTTTGTCCCCGAACGGGCGATGGTTCCAAGCGAATCGATTAAGTCCGCTTCGTTCATGCCGATTCCGTTATCGGAAATCGTAAGTGTTTTCGCTTCTTTATCGAAGGAAATATCGATTTTGGGATCGAAATTGATGGATTTGTAAGCGTCATCGGCTACAGTCAGGTATTTTAGCTTATCCAAAGCGTCGGACGCGTTGGAAACAAGCTCGCGAAGGAATATTTCCCTGTTTGAATAAAGGGAATGGATAATAAGGTGCAAAAGCCGGCTTACTTCGGTTTGGAATTGATGTTGCGCCATGTAGGGCTCCTTAAAATGTTTTGTTTGTTGTTTATAGTATAAAATTGCGGGAAAAAAGTCAAATGCGCCACGCATATCAACGCCATATATAGGTAACTTTCCTTTTGGGGAAAGAACAACTTTTTATGTTAAATATATTCTAAATTTTTCCGGTTAGTAAATCGTAAACTTGCTGAGGGGTTTGCGCGGACAAAAGGGAATCCCGCAGTTCCTTGTTTTTTAATTTATTGCTAAACCACGAAAGTGTCTGTAAATAATATACATGTTGGTTCTGCGCCGCCGCGATCATGAAAACCAGCCGTACAGGTTCGTCATCTAATGGATGAAAATCAACTATATTTGTCTGGCTTATGCCGACAGAAACAACCAAATCAGTAATTGACGAAAGGCGTACATGAGGAATGGCTATCCCGCAGCCGATCGCGGTACTCATCAATTCTTCGCGTTTTAGGATTTCTGCTGACAATTCCTGCCTGTTTTTAACCTGAGGAGCGGCGGAAAGGTTTTCTGATAACGCTAGAAGAACATCCTTTTTAGCGGAATGGTTTAAAAAAAGTATGCGGTGAAGTGACAAAATCGAGTTGATATTTACCTGAGAAGCCTGCGGATTATAATGAGTTGATGTCAATTTTTCGTTGACCCATCTGTCAATTTCGGATTTTTTAAATCTCCACGCTGTTCTTATTTTGCCTGCCGGAATTTCACCTTTCTGGGCGCAGTCATAGACAGTTCTTTCCGATATTCTAAGATATTTCGCGACTTCTTCAAGAGTAAGTATATCATCTTCCGTCATATGCTAATTATTGTACGATACGGCAATAAATGTCAACAGATTCTAACAAAAATCAACATTATTTCCTCAATTCATGCAGTGAATCGAAGGGTAAAAGCTCACCCATAGTGGTATTTACCTGTTTTGAACAGTTAGCGCCAAAAATAACCTGGGCTTCGGCGGGCATAAACTCACCCATTACCTGACGGCAGGCTCCGCAGGGTCCTACAGGTTCTGCCGAATCCGGCGTACAGATGGCGATTGCTTTAAAACGCGAGTTTCCTTTTGTAACAGCCGAAAAAATTGCGTTTCTTTCAGCGCAGACAGTCAATCCGAATGAACGATTTTCTACATTTACCCCTGTTATGATGCTATTATCTTCGTTTAATAACGCCGCTCCGACTCTGAAATTTGAATACGGCGCGTAAGCTTTATGCGCTATTTGCGACGCTTCATTAAATAATTTATCCATTTGTTCTTTATTAATCATGCTTGCCTCCTTTTTTATAGTATAATATAATATAGTAAAAGGCGAGGTCGTGGCTCAGAAAAAGAAAAGAGTTAAGTTTATAATAATTTTTTTGGTTTTTGTTGTTTATTTTCTTATAGCCGCAAGACCTATCCCCCGAGAAACAGTGCTAACGCTTAACTGGATTAGTTCGGCATCTTCATCAAGTGAATCTGGAAACTTTTCAAACAATCTTACCCCCTTTACTTTGGGTTCTCGTTTTGGTTATGTCGATTCTACAGGGCAGTTTGTCATAAACAGAGTAAAAATAAATGATATTTATTTAAGTCAAAATATGTGGACAGAATATAACGCAGAACCAGTTAATTTAATTATAAATAATGTATTTAATGATTTTGAAATTAATATAGAAAATCCGCAAGGGTACCCTGTTTTGCTGGATAACAGAATTTTTATACTTGGCAGTGAGCAAAACTCGTTATCTGAAATTGACAATAACGGAAATATTAAATGGACTTATGAATTTGGCGCTCCGCTTACAAGTATTGACGCCGCCGCGGGTCTTGTAGTAACCGGATCTCTTGACGGTATGATCGAGGTTTTTAATTCTGAAGGAGAGCGGATTTTTAATGAATCAATCGGCGGGTCGCGCTATTCAGTAATTCTTGGCTGCGCGATTTCACGTAACGGTTCGAGGATAGCCGTAATCTGCGGTATTGATCAGCAGCGTTTTTTGCTTCTTGAACGCTTTGGCGCTTCAAGCGGCGAATACAGAATTGTTTACCATGAATTTCTGGAATCAGGATTCAGACGGCCTGTTCGCGTTTTATTTATCGATGATGATCAGCGCGTCATTTTTGAAAGGGAAGGCGGTATTGGCTGTTATAGTATAAGATCCAGACGCACGATTAATATTCCTCTTGACGGAGAAATTGCCGCGATTGACGAGTCGGGCGGTAACGGTTACTTTTTTATTGTTACATCAAATTCATTCTTGCAAAAAAATATAATTGGAATCAGGTTTCCCCCCGACAGGTTATTTGGATCTTCAAGGACGGCGGCGGCGGATTCAATTTTTCTGAAAGCTCCGTTTAAAAGCAGTGATGTTTTTTTTGGAAGGACAGATTCGACAATTGTTATGGGTGGAGGAACCGTATTAATTTCCTTTGATATGGAGGATAAATGAAGTTGAATAAATCGCGTATAACAACATTAGTTTTATTTCTTGTTTTTCTGGCTATTTCTGTTTCTGATTCCATTGACGCGATGAGCTGGCCGTCAGAGGACGCGGTTCTTATACGAAATTTCGGCGTAAACAATGGTGGAAAACCTGTTTTGGGGATCATTTTTGAAGGCGAAACAAATGTGCTTGCCGCCGAAAGAGGAGAAATTATTTTTTCGCGAAATAAAAATGATCCCGCGTCCCGCCTTCCTTCTCCGCTTGGCGCGTGGACTGCTGTTGATCATGGTGATGGATTGATAAGTATTTACTGCCGTTATAACGATCAATCTGATTTAAAAAACGAAAATCAGGTTAATAAAGAATTATCAATAGCAGTTTCGGGTATTTCTGGCTGGTCATCCCGCGAAGGTTTTTATTTTCTGCTTTTTGACAGGCGCGAGCGGCGATGGATTAATCCGGCGATGATTATAACCCCGGCGCGGGAAACAAGACCACCGCAGATTATTTCCGTTACTTTAAGGAATGAACAGGGACTTGTTGTACAATCAAATAATCTTGTGCAGGGACGTTATACGGTAGTTGTAAATACAACCGGAGGAATCCCCGCTAATCTTAGAACGAATCCTTCCGTACAATACGCGCCGCAAAGAATTCTTTGCTCCATAAACGGCGCGGAAGTAGGCTCTCTTAATTTTGAAGCGGTTTCCGCGAGGGACGGTATTCTTATGGTATCGCGTAACGGTCTTGTTCCGGTAAAACAAATATACGCGAACGTTCCGGCTTACGAAGCCGCCGAAGTTTTTTTGCCGCGCGGACAGGCAAGACTTGAAGTTATCGTGCAGGATATAAACGGTAATTCAAGCAATATAGTAAGTCAATTAATTGTAAATTAAAATTTATTTAATGAAAACATGGTCAATGCCGGCAAACGGCGGAGAAAATACAATAATTTCCTGTATTATTTGCGGCGGTTTGGTATTTAAACCCGCGCTTGATTGCGAGAGTTTTTCATTTGTTCGCTGCGGGAAATGCAGTCTTGTTCAAAGAAATCCCAGATTTTCTGAAAAAGAAATAATCGAGCGTTACAGTAATAAATATGGACAGGACTATTTATCGTATGAGCTTGAAAATGAAAATGTTTTTTTGGAACTTCAAAAACTTGCTTTAAAGGATGTTGGTTTTTTAAAACTACAGGAAAATATTCTTTTAAAAAATAGTTCCGCGAAACTTTTGGATATTGGCTGCGCTACAGGCGCTTTTTTAGCGTTATTACAAAATAATGGCTGGGATGTAACCGGCGTGGAAATTTCCCCGTGCGCCGAGTACGCGAGAGAAAACCGAAAGCTTGATATTAAAAATATTCCATTGGAAGAATGTAATTTCGCGTCCGGTATTTTTGATGTTATATTGGCTTCTCATCTTATTGAACATTTAAACGATCCGCGTAATTTTTTACTTGAAGTATTTCGTATTTTAAAAAAAGACGGATATTTTTTTGTTACAACTCCAAATATCAGCGGGTTTCAGGCGCGTTTGTTTGGAAGCAATTGGCGTTCCGCGATTTTTGATCATCTCTATCTTTTTTCCAAACGTACTCTTTCAAAATTATTGAAAGATACAGGTTTTAAAATTGAAAGCTGCCGTACATGGGGAGGTCTGGCTAAAGGCCTAGCGAGAGGCAGCGTTCCATCCTGGATAAAAAAAATAGTTGACAAACATGCCAAAGTATTCGGCTTCGGCGATGTTATGATTTTTCGTGTTAAAAAATAATTCGAATATTTTTTATTAGTAATCCGGTCCTGTGAAAGTTTCTTCGGGTGTCCATTCGCGGCTTTTCCATAATTGCTGTTCTTCCTGTCTTAATAAATCAAATAAAATTTCTTTTTGTTGTGTAAGATTATCCGAATTATTTTCTGTTTTTGTTTCCGTCATACTAATCGAAAGTAATGTTAATTCCAGATTCCGTTTAGCGTCGATTCTTCTTGGGTCTACTCGCAGAGCTTCTCTAAATTCCAAAGCGGCGGAAGTATAATTTTCGTTTTCAAATAATATAATTCCTGAATTGTAATGATTCCTGAAACGAAGTTCGCGGTGTTCGCTGCCGGATAATGTTTCAAGTATTTTTTTTGAATCATTGTATCGTTTTATCGCTTCTTCGTCATGATCGAGCAGATAATATGTTAAACCAAGTCCGTATTCGGCATAAGGAGCCGCGTCTTTGTGGTTTAACGCTTCGTAATATGAATTTAAAGCTTCATCGTATCGATTTTGTGAATGTAAATAATTGGCTTGAATTAAAAGCAGTTTGCCTTCCGAACATGAAGAGAAAAATAATAAAAAAACCGCGATTGAAACAAGCGGAAGTATCTGAGCGGAACGAGGATTTTGCCTTGATTGTCGTGTAACAAACTTTGAAGCGCCATAAGCGAGTATCGCCAAAATGATAAATAATGTACGGCGCTGTTTTGGCTCTTTTCTGCCGTCATCATCAAAGTTAAACATATTTTTTCCCTGTGTTATTGATAATAAATGAGAAGAAAGTAATGAAGCCGCGTCAGAGCGGTTCGCGTCAATGTAAATGCCGCCTGTTCTTTCAGCGGCTGTCCGCATAACCAAAGAATCTCTGCGGCTTAAAACCATTGGCGCGTCGGGATCATTTAATCTTTCCGGAACAAGCTGGCCTTCGTCGCTGCCAACCGCTACAGCGTTAATAATAATTCCTTCTCTTAAACAATTATTAACCGCGTTTCTTAATACTCCAAAATGTGATTCACCGTCAGATATAAGAATGATTATCTTTTGCGCCGCGGAAGTATTTTGAAACGCGCCAATCGATACTTCTACAAGAGTTTCAAGATTAGTGCTTCTTCCCGTCATGGAAGAGCCGTCTAGCGTTTCAAGGAAAATCATAGTCGCTTCATTGTCGTAAGTCAGCGGAATGGCAAGATAACCCCTTGAACGTCCAATGGCGGCGGCGTACCTGGCGCCCGCGACAGAAATAAGAGTTTCTTTCGCTATTTGTAAACCACTTTCTAAGCGGCTTTGTTCGTTCGCGTCACGAATGTCCATACTGCGCGAAACATCAATAGCGAAAACAATATCAAGACCACGCCTGTATTCTGTAGGTACATATTCCAAACCCCAACGCGGTCCCGCGAGCGCTATTATTATAAAAACTAAAAATAACCTGAAAAACAATTTTGATGTTAACAATTTTCTTTCAAGTTTTTCTGTCATTTTTATTCTTTTTTTTGTACCGATTATATCAAAGATAGTTAATGGAATAAAAATAAAAAAACCAATTAATAAAAATGGGTAGTCAAATATCATACTATTGCCCCCAAAAGAAAACGTCTTATAAATTTTACAGTTGTTAATAAAATTACCGCGCTTATTAAAAATGGAAAAGCGTAAGAAGATAAACGGCTTACGATCCTGGACCTTTGTATTATAATTTCGTTATCATCAAGGCGGTAAAATGCCGCCGCGAATGTATCCGCCGAAGGAGCGATAATAAATGTTCCCGCGCCTATTGTTGTAAGACGGCGAAGGCTTTCTACATCGTAACGTGAATCGAAAATACCTCTTTGCCGTATATTTGTAAAAGGATCGACATAATCCAAAAATACCTCTCCGGCAGAACCAACCGCGATAACCCAAAAAGATATTCCCATTTCTTTTAATAGTCCAGCCGCTGTTTCAGGATGAATCGCGCCCGCGTTATTTTCGCCGTCTGTGATTAAAACCGCGACTCTGCGTTTCGCGTTTGATTTATCAAGGTGATACGCCGCTGTCGCGATCCCCATGCCGAGCGCTGTTCCGTCTCCAAGTTCTCCAATTCTAAGCTGTTGCAATCTGAGTTTTAAAATCTGTCTGTCTGTTGTAGGAGGCAATAAAAGAGCCGCGTCTTCGCCGACTGCTACAAGACCGATACTATCCGAAGGTCTTTTATCCGCGAATTCTATAAGTAAGTTTCTGCCTGTTTCAAAACGGTTTTTTCCGTCCATATCGACAGCTGCCATACTTGGGCTTACATCCATTATGAACATAATGTCCGCGCCCCTGTTTAACCATACGGTTTCCAGAGTTTTAATTATTGGATTCGCGGCGCTGAAAAATAATAAAAAAATTCCTGTTATTTCAAGGAATTTTAAAATTTTTACGATTCCAATCAACTGTGTTGTTTTGTACGGAACACCGCCGGGCGCTCCCAATGGAATTGCCGCGACAAACGGATTTTTCATGCGCGAGAAAATAAAAGCGGCGGCAGGGATTAATAAAAACGCGGATACCGCGATAAACGGATTATCAAAACTAAAACCCACGTTTACTCCTTCCCGCGTATATTAAGTTCGTTTATAAAAACTTTTAAATCGTCTAACAATTTTATTATATCCCGCGAATTAATATTAACGCCGGAAAACCTAAACCCATCGCAGCTGCGGAAAAAATCCCCAAACCCTTTTAATTCTTCTTGACTATCAGACAATAGTTCAAATTCGCTTGCTGTCATGGAACGGCAGTTGTTTCCGCTTAAAACAGTAAGAAAATTTCTGGTTTCATCCGAAAGTTTGTCAAGAATTATTCTGTTATTTGTTCCTTTTATAATAGACTTGCGAAGACGTTTTTCTGTATTGCGTATTATTGTAAAAAGCCTTTTACGATTCCATTTTTCCAATAATTTTTTTAGTATTAAACGTCCTTTTGCGAAAAACCATATTGATAAAAGGATTATAAAAACAATTATAGCTATTGTTCCGTAAAGCATTAACGCCGTACCCGGCATAGCGAGTGTAGACGCTGTTCCTGAAAAAGAGCGATCGGTTCTGCCGTCCAAAATAGAATTTACCGTGATAGATAATCCTGTAAATGATTCTCCTGTTATTTCTATTGCGGGAAATTCATGAATACCCGGAGAGAAAGCTGTAAATTCAATTACAAGTCTGCTTCCCGTAACGCGCCGTTCATAAACTATACGATGAAAATCGATATTATCATTTAATGGCAGGTTTTCTGTAATTATAATGTCTGGATAATTTTGTTCTGTTGCTTGTAATGGCAGAACAAGCGCGGCAGGATCTCCCACATAAATAACACGCGGAACTAAATACGGCGCGCTCTGCGCGAAAGATACATTATAGATTAATAAGAATAATAAACCCAAGAATATTTTCATTTTTTACGAAACCTGTATTGACCTGTGTTATGACGGCTAAAAAATTTTATTAATGATGACGCGGCGTCCGTTCCAGTAGATAGATCCAGATATGACGCTCCGCTTTTTTTACACTGCGATTCCCAGTTTATTGAACGCTCTTTGTGCCAGTATGACCAGCTTTCTTTAAAAGAATCCAGCCCGGCGGGAGCTTCTATTCTTATACCAGTTTCTGGATCTTCCAGAGTTACAAGTCCTTCAAATGAGAGTTCCTGATTGTCGTTAATTCTTATCGCTATGCAGTCGTGTTTGCGGCAAAGATTTCCCATTTCCTGTTCCCAGTTAATGCTGTAAAAATCGGAAATTAAAATTACAAGAGATCTTTTTTTTAAAAGTCGCTGCGCTCCGTTTAAAGCCGACGCGATATCACTGCCATATTGAGTCCTGCGTGTTGTAATATTGTTTTGGTAATGTAAAGCCGCCATTACAAGCGCCATTATGGATTTGCGTCCTTTCCTTGGCGAAAAAACTTTTTCTATATCTCTGTCAAAAAATAAAGCTCCAAGCTGCTGTCCTGTATGTTCCGCGGAAAAAGCGATCAACGCGGTAGAAAATAGAGCTTGCTCAAAAGGACTTAAACCATGTTTTGCCATGCTGCTCCTGTGCATGGAAGGAGATACATCAAGTAAAATTAAAGTTGTAAGTTCGCGCTCTTCGCGGTACATCTTTACAAAAGGGTTTCCAAACCTCGCGCTCGCGTTCCAGTCAATCGATCTTATATCATCTCCGGGTTCATAATGACGCGCTTCGTCAAACTCCATCCCCTGACCTTTAAAGATCGATCTAAAATTTCCGGCAAGCATTTCTTCGGCAAGTCCGCTTGAAAACATCGGAAGGTTTATTATATTTCGTAATAACTCGCTTGTTTCCATAATGGTTTCCTGTTACGGAACTGGAACATGGCTTAAGATTCTCGCGATAACAGCGTCGGTATCCATATCTTCGGCTTCAGCTTCGTAACTGAGTACGATTCTGTGCCGTAAAACGGGCAGAGCCGCTTTTTTTACATCTTCAGGGCTTACAAAATTGCGCCCTTCAAACATAGCCAATATGCGGCAGCACCGGTAAAGAGCGATAGAAGCTCTGGGAGACGCGCCGAATGACACATAACGGTATACGCTGTCTGACGAAACGGTTTTCGCGCTTTCCGCCGCGGATTGTTTTGTTTTTACATGCGAAAGCCTTGTTGACGCGGGGCGTGTCGCTGTTACAACCGAAACTATATATTTGCTTATTTCATCGTCAACATGAATCTCGTCCGCTATGCGTCTTAAATAATTTAATTTTTCCATGTTTAGAATTGGATTTAATGGGTTTCTAGTATTTGATGAACCGCTTGACATATCCGGGCTATTTTTTACGATACTAAGTTCTTCTACAGGCTGCGGATAAACAACAAGCAGCTTCATAAGGAAGCGATCAAGTTCCGCTTCCGGCAGGGAATAAGTTCCTTCGTGTTCAATTGGGTTTTCTGTAGCGAGAACAAAAAATGGGTCGGGCAGGGGATGAGTTTCGTCTCCGATTGTTACCTGTTTTTCTTCCATCGCTTCTAAAAGAGCGGATTGCACTTTTGCCGGAGCGCGGTTTATTTCGTCCGCGAGAATTACATTGGCGAAAACAGGTCCGCGCCTAACCGAGAATTTTCCGTTTGCCTGTTCCCAAATCATTGTCCCTGTTAAATCCGCCGGTAAAAGATCGGGTGTAAATTGAATTCGTTTAAAATCAAGTCCCGTAATTTCCGCGAGGCTTTTTACCGCCAAAGTTTTCGCTAGCCCCGGTACTCCTTCTAAAAGTATATGCCCGCCTGCCACAAGCGCGGAAAGTAGACCGTCTACCATTTCCTTTTGTCCGACTATCCTTACAGCCATTTCCTTTCTGCAAGCCGCGATTAATGAGACACATCGATCTAAATCTTCTTTTTGTACCATGTTTTTATATAATATACCGGAACTACGGTTAAATCAATTGTAAATCCTAACTATTCCCAGACCAAACAGGCACAGATAATTTTGATGGAAATGGATTAATTCGCCTAAAATCAGGAAGCCATTCTTTTCCTGTAACAAGCTCTTGACAAAAACCGTCTTCAATTTCAAATTCTTCAAGCCAGCCCATTACAGTATCATAATCATTTTTACTTACATACCGCGTTGGCGCTTTTCCTTTAATACCGGGAATTGGCGTATACTGAGTCATAATAGAAAGCAAGGCTTTATCTTTCGCGTTTTTAGCGAACCATTGTATAACTGATTTTGTTGATTCAAGGAAACCCGGTAAAATTAAATGGCGGATAATTACTTTTTCACAAGCGGATTCGGGATATTTTTCCTGTACGATATCGATCATTTTTTTTATAGCCGCTTTTGCTACATCGGGATAATCAGGCGCGTTGGAAAACTTAAACGAAATTTCGCTGTCCAATGTTTTTAAATCGGGAAGAAAGATATCAACATGTTCCTTTAAAAGATCGAGAGCTTCAAGGCTGTCGTACCCGGATGAATTCCAGAGAATCGGAATATTTAAACCTTTCTTTTTTGCCGCGATAAATCCTTCGATGATACCAGGTACAGCGTGACTTCCTGTTACTATATTTATATTTTCCGCTCCATTGTCGCATAACATTAAACAGATGTTTGCAAACTCTTCTTCGCTAACGGTTTTACCGATTGGCGGCTCTTTATTCGCGCCTTGCGAAACTTGGTAATTTTGGCAAAAAACACAGCCTAAATTACAGCCGCTTATAAAAATTGTTCCCGAGCCCCCTGTTCCGATTAAAGGCGGTTCTTCCCCGCGATGGATGACCGCGGTGCCGATTCGCAGTTCCGCGGTTTCTCCGCAGAAACCTGTTTTTCCCGCGAACCTGTCAACCGCGCAATTTCTGGGACATAAAAGGCAGGATTTATAAATGTCTTTCATTATTCCCTGAATTATATCAGAAAATAATACATAATTACCTGACGCAACTATGAAAAATAAAGCTGTGTCTAATGGATATCTATGTTTTTTACATAGTTGTAGGTTCCCTCTTGACATAATCAAGAAAATTATAAATACTGGGAGAATGACAAGCGTGACATTTATTGCGTTTTTGTCATAATAAAGACATGGCTATTGAAATTATTGGAACTGGAAGAGCTGTACCGCCCAAAAAGGTTAGTAATGATGATTTGGCGGCTCTTATTGACACCAGCGATGAATGGATAAGGTCCCATACAGGGATTGGAAACCGTCACATAGCTGATGAATCGGTAGCATGCAGCGATTTAGCGGTAGAAGCGGCTAAAAACGCTCTCGCGATGGCTGGCGGTTATACAGGAAACGATCCTGATCAAAGGGATAAAGCCGCCGAGCAGGCAGCCGCTGCCATCGATGTGATTATCCTGGCGACAGCTACCGCCGATTTCTTTGGTACTCCGTCTACAGCCTGTGTTGTGCAAAGTAAAATCGGAGCGCTCAACGCGATGGCTATGGACATTACAGCGGGCTGTACCGGTTTTGTTTACGGTCTTGAAACCGCTTCAGGGCTTTTAAGTGTCAATCCGCTGCGGAAAAGAGCGCTTGTAATTGGTTCTGAAATTCTTAGCAAGATGACAAATTGGGACGACAGGGGAACTTGTGTTCTGTTTGGCGATGGCGCGGGAGCTGTTATAATAGAAAAGACTTTAGATAATCGCGAAAGCGGTTTACTTTATAGTCTTTTACGCGCCGACGGCAGCGGTAATGAAAGCCTTGTGATGCGCCGCGGAGGAAGCAGAAATCCTTATAAAAAGGGTGAGGTAGTTGATACCGGTATCTGCATCGAAATGAATGGGCAGGAAGTGTACAACTTTGCCGTAAAGGCAATAACTGACACGCTTGAGACTTTAATGAAAACAAAAATTGAGGGTTTGGGTGATATCAGTATCGAGCGGATCGCGAGGATTATCCCTCATCAGGCAAACGCGAGGATTGTTCAGGCGGCGGCGAAAAGATTGCGTATTCCGATTGAAAAGTTCTACTTGAACATCGAAGAATACGCGAATACATCATCGGCGACAATTCCAATCGCGTTAGATGAACTAAATCGAAGCGGTCAGCTTAATAAAGGTGATTTAATTTTGACCGTAGGATTTGGCGGTGGTCTTACTTACGGCGGTAATATTATTATTATATAAATATTATTATATAATAGAAGAAAATGAGGATTTATGTATAAAAATGCAGCGTATTTATTTCCGGGGCAGGGAGCGCAATATTCAGGTATGGCAATGGATTTATTATCGTCAGCCGCTGTAAGCTCCCTTTTTGATACAGCGTCTGAAATACTTGGTAAAGATGTAAAAGAGCTTCTTCAGTCTGATGCCGATACTTTAAAACGAACTGATGTTTCGCAGCCCGCGATAACTGTCGCCAATTTAGCGGCGGCGATTTTCCTTGGCGAAAAAGGTTATACTCCTTCTGTTTGCGCTGGATTCAGTCTTGGCGAATACGCCGCGCTTGTTTCCGCTGGTATTATAGAAATGTCCGATTGTATACGTCTTGTAAAAATTAGAGGCGAGGCGATGCAAAAAGCCGCCGACAAATTGCGCGGCGATGGTGATATTTCGGCAGCGCCAGGCATGGCGGCCGTTGTAGGACTTGATCCCGCGCAGGTAGAAACATTAATCAGGCAATGGAATACTGACGGTTTAAATGATCTTTACGCGGCTAACATCAATTCACCCAAACAGGTTGTTGTAAGCGGAACCGCCGCCGCGCTTGATGAAGCTCAGAACCGTTTTAAAGAAGCGGGAGCGAAACGTGTTATAAGATTGCAAGTAGCCGGTCCTTTTCATTCGCCTCTTATGGCAGATTCAATAACAGATTTTGTAAAAGTTCTTGAAACAGTAAACTTCCGCGATCCCGCGATAACAATATTTTCCAATGTTACAGGTAAAAAGATTTGCTCAGGAGCGGAAGCGAAAAAACTCGCGGTACAGCAAATTACATGTCCTGTCCGCTGGGTTGATGAAGAAGCCGCTGTCGCGGAATACGGAATCGATGTTTGTTTTGAAGTTGGTCCCGGAAAAGTTTTACAAGGCTTGTGGAAAGATACAGGAAGTGAAATACCAATACTTGCCGCGGGTACGGCAGAAGATATAGGGAGAATATAAACCACAAAGTCGAAGAAGGCGCACGAAGGAGGATGATTTAAATCTTCTTCTCTTTTACCTTTGTGCGACTTTGGCTCCTTTGTGGTAAATAAAATTGAAAATGTAAGGAGTAAGATTGTGAGACTGGAAGGAAAAAAAGTTTTAATTACAGGCGCGTTAAGAGGAATCGGAAAAACAATCGCTGATTTATTTATCGCGGAAGGCGCGGAAATTTGGGGATTGGATTACATGACCCCCGAAGATCTTAGCGCCAGAGTAGAAGCCGCGAAAGGAAAACTCCACTGGATACAGTTGGATCTTAGCGCTCTCGCTTCGATAGACGAAGTTATTGATAACGCTGTAAAAGATTCAGGCGGCTTTGATGTTCTTGTTAATAACGCGGGAATCACAAAAGATAATCTTTCGTTTAGAATGTCCATAGATGAATGGCAAAAAGTTATCGACATAAACCTTTCCGCGGCGTTTTTTGTCGCGCGTTCTGTCGCGAGAGATATGATCAGGAAACGTTCAGGTTCAATTATAAACATGGCAAGTGTTATCGGCATTCACGGTAACGGCGGACAGTCAAATTACGCCGCGAGTAAAGCGGGTTTAATTGCCGTAACAAAAAGTCTCGCGAACGAAGTAGCGTCACGAAGTGTGCGCGTTAACGCGATAGCTCCCGGTTATATTGAAACAGATATGACAGCGGCAGTTCCGGAAGAAGCCAGAAAAAAAATGATGGATGTAATTCCTTTAAAACGTACAGGAAAGCAGGATGATGTCGCGAAAGCGGTATTGTTCTTCGCGTCTGACGATTCTTCATATATTACTGGGCAGGTGCTTCCTGTTGACGGCGGAATGTTCTTCTAAAACGTTGAACAACAATCGGAGGATATATTTTGAAAAAGAAAGTGGTAGTAACAGGAATGGGAATTATTTCTCCCATCGGCAGCAATGTCGAAGATTTTTGCGCGGCGTTAAAGGAAGGAAAAAGCGGCATCGGACAGATTACATGTTTTGATACCACGGATTTTGATGTAACAATAGCCGGTGAAGTAAAAGATTTTGATCCTACTTTATGGATAGATAAAAAAGACGCGAGAAAAATGGCGCGTTTTACCCAGCTTGCCGCGGCCGCGACTGCGCAGGCTTTAATTGACGCGGGTTTAATGGGTGAAGTTGACGCCGAAGGTAAAAGACCTGTTAAATGTAACGCTGAAAAAACAGGTATAGTGATGGGTAATGGTATCGGCGGATTTGAAGTCGTGCAGGAATCCATGAAAAAGTTATTTGATAATGGTCCCAAAAGAATGTTTCCTCTTACAGTTCCTTTGATGATTCCAAACGAAGCCGCGGGAAATATTTCGATGATGTTTGGCACAAAAGGTCCCGCATACACTCAGGTTACAGCATGCGCCGCGGGTACAGATGCGTTGGGGCAAGCTCTTGATTTAATTCGCAGTGGAAGATGCGATGTCGTAATTTCCGGCGGAACAGAAGCGGCAATTACAGGGTTCGCCATCGGCGGTTTCCAAATGTTAAAAGCGCTTTCTACAAAAAGATGCAATGAACCTACAAAAGCGTCGCGCCCGTTTGACGCGGACAGAGACGGATTTGTAATCGGAGAAGGATCGGGCATTTTAATTTTAGAAAGCGAAGAACACGCGAAAGCGCGCGGCGCGAAAATTCACGCGGAACTTGCGGGTTACGGCGGAACAGCGGACGCGTTTCACATAACATCACCTGATCCTTCAGGAAACGGCGGAGCGAACGCCGTTAAAAACGCGCTTGCCGACGCTGACATGAAACCCGAAGAAATACAGTACTACAACGCGCACGGTACATCAACAGAAATTAATGATCCTACAGAAACTAAAATGTTAAAAATCGCGTTCGGTGATCACGCTTATAAAATGAAAGTATCCAGTACAAAAGGTATGCACGGTCATTGTATCGCGGCAGCCGGCGGCATCGAAGCTATCACATGTATACTCGCGATGCGTGACGGTTTTTATCCGCCTACGATCAATTTGGACAATCCCGATCCTGAATGTGATTTGGATTATGTTCCCAACAAAGTTCAGTATGGCGAGATTAATGCCGCGGCTTCAGGTTCGCTTGGTTTTGGCGGACATAACGGTGTAGTTGTTTTTAGAAAATATAAATAAAATTTGGAGGAAGATATGAATGAAATAGAAAAATTGTTACCGCACAGGGAACCGTTTTTATTTGTAGATGAAATTGTAGAAGCTTCAAACGAAAAAATTGTCGCGAAGCATGTATTCGCGGAAAGTGAATTTTTCTTTAAGGGACACTTTCCTGAATACCCTGTAGTGCCCGGTGTAATTTTAGTAGAAACAATGGCTCAGTCTGGCGGCGCGGGACTTCGCAAGCTCGGCGTAATGGGTGACGGATCGCTTTTCTTTTTGGCGACAGTGGACAAAGTAAAGTTTCGCCGCCAGGTTCGTCCCAACGACGAAGTGCGCAGCGAGATAACAAACTTGCGTGTTTCTCCAAAAATGATTAAACAGCAGGGTAAGGCTTATGTCGGTGATGAACTTGCCGCCGAAGCCGAATGGATGTGCTTGGTTGGATGATAAAGAGAAGAGTTCACGCCAAGACGCAAAGAACGCAAAGAACGCAAAGTTTTTTAGGAGTTAATTTATGTCGATAAAACCTATGGTTAGAAATAACATTTGTTTGAACGCGCATCCGTTAGGGTGCGAACAAAATGTTAAAAACCAAATTGAATATGTAAAAAAGAATTTAAAAACCGTTGATGGCACGCAATGCGCGGCGCCTAAACTTGTTTTGGTTGTAGGCTGTTCAAACGGATACGGGCTCGCGAGTCGTATTTGCGCGGGCTTCGGTTACGGCGCCGCTACTGTCGGGTTATCATTTGAAAACGAACCATCAGAAAAAAGATCTGGCACACCCGGTTATTACAACAACAAAACATTTGACGAAGAAGCGCGAAAAGCGGAACTTGTTTCCATTACTTTAAACGGAGACGCTTACTCAAACGAAACAAAAGCCGCCACAATACAGGCAGTTAAACAGGCAGCGGAAAAAATTGGTGTTCCCGCGAAAATCGATTTGTTTGTTTATTCACTTGCTTCTCCTGTTAGAACAGATCCTAAAGACGGTGTTTTATATAAATCCGCGATAAAACCTATTGGCGGCTCTTTCTCCGGCAAAACATTAAATGTAATGGACGGAACATTTAGCGCGACAAATGTTGAACCCGCGACAGAAGAAGAAATTCTTAACACCATTAAAGTTATGGGCGGCGAAGATTGGGAATTGTGGATGGAAGCGCTCGAAAGCGAAGGATTACTTTCACCTCAGACTAAAGCAGTCGCTTATACATATATAGGTCCAGAATCATCATGGGCGATTTATAAAAACGGAACAATCGGTAAAGCCAAAGAAGACCTTGAACGCGCTTGCCGCCAAATAAACGATAACTTTACCGCTAAGGGAAAAATCGGCGGCTCGTGGGTTTCTGTGAACAAAGCTTTAGTCACCCGTTCCAGCGCTGTAATTCCAACCATTCCTTTGTATATAACCTGTCTTTTTAAAGTGATGAAGGACATGGGACTTCACGAAGGCTGCGTCGAACAAATCGCTCGCCTTTACCGTGAACGCCTTTTTACCGCTGACGGAAAGGTGCCTGTAGACAATGAAAACCGCATCCGCATAGACGATTGGGAAATGCGAGACGATGTTCAAAAAGCTGTAGAGGAACGAATGAAAATAATTACCCCCGAGAATGTATTTACAGAAACTGACATTGAAGGATTTAAACATGACTTCCTTGAGGCGCATGGTTTTGATGTTGCAAATGTTGACTATAATCTGGATAATTAGTGTCATCCATAAAGTCGGTTACTTTATGGATGACACTAGCATTTTAGCAACCTTTAGGTTGCGAAAATGCGTATTTTAAGGTAGTCTGTCTAAAATGCTCTGCATTTATAGACAGACATTAAGTGAGGTAATTTTATGGATGACAAATTTTTCCTATCAATGGTAGATAAGTTCAACTCTTCTAATATTTCAGAGCTTGAATTTAACGATGGATCTGTACGTTTTGTACTGCGAAAAGATATTGTTGGCGGTGTCGCTCAAGCGCCTGCCGCGAAAGCTTCGGCTGCGCAAAGCGCGGAAGAACATTCAGTGCGGCTTGGTATTTCCTCCGGTGACGGTGAAAAAATAAATAGCCCCATAGTGGCGACTTTTTATTCTTCTCCAAGCCCAGACGCTCCTTCTTTTGTAAAAATCGGATCAAAAATTAAAAAAGGACAAACTCTTTGTATTTTGGAAGCGATGAAAATGATGAATCATCTTGAAGCGGAATTTGACTGCGAAATTGTCGCAGTCCACGCGTCAAGCGGAGAGCTTGTAGAATACGGACAGGAACTTTTTACAGTTAAAAGAAATTAGGCAAAAGGAGTTTTGTTTGTTGAACAAAAATAAACCGCAAGCAGGTGTAAAACGAATTTTAATTGCCAACCGCGGAGAAATTGCCGTACGTGTTATTCGTACCTGCCGGGAAATGGGTATAGAAACAGTAGCTGTGTATTCCGAAGCGGATAAAGATAATCTTCATGTACGATTGGCAGACAAAGCGGTCTGTATAGGTCCAGCTCCTTCTTCAAAAAGTTATCTTGTTATGCAAAACATTGTTATGGCGGCGCTTAATACAAATAGCGAAGCGATTCATCCCGGCGTTGGTTTTCTTTCTGAAAACGCTGCTTTCGCCCGCCTTGTTAAAGAAAATGGAATTATTTTTATTGGACCCGATCCAGATGTAATTGAACTTTTGGGTGACAAAGTAAAAGCAAGAGAAACCGCGCAAAAGTACGGGCTTCCCATTACACCCGGTACAGGAGCGGTAAACGCGAAAGACGGTAAAGCAGTAGAAGCCGCGATGAAACTTGGCTTTCCTGTAATTATAAAAGCCGCGGCAGGCGGCGGCGGCAAGGGTATGAGAATTGTCCGCAAGAGCGAAGAACTTGCCGAAAATATCAGTATCGCTAGCCGTGAAGCGGAATCAAATTTCGCGGACGGAACTGTATTTATAGAAAAATATCTTGAAAACCCCCGCCACGTTGAATTGCAAATACTTGCGGACGGAAACGGAAATGTCGCGGTGTTAGGTGAAAGAGACTGTACGGTACAAAAAAATCATCAGAAGTTAATCGAAGAAAGTCCTTCACCCGGTGTTACTGAAAAAATGCGAAAGGCAATGGCTGCAGGCGCTGTTCCAATGTTTAAAGAATTAAAATACCGCGGAGCCGGAACTATCGAATTTTTAGCGGACGGTAATAATTTTTATTTTATGGAAGTAAATGCCCGCGTTCAGGTAGAACATCCTGTAAGTGAATATGTCACAAATGTTGATATTATCCGTCAGCAAATCTTAGCCTGTACGGAAGGTCGCATGGAGATAAATCCAAACGCGATAACATTGAACGGCTGGTCAATTGAATGCAGGATAAACGCTCTAACTCCGGGCGCGATTACACGGCTTGAAATCCCGGGCGGCATCGGCGTGCGCTTCGATTCATTTTTATACAACGGATGTTTTGTTCCGCCTCATTATGATTCAATGGTCGCGAAACTTATTGTACATGGCACTGACAGAAATCACGCTCTTGCGCGTATGGACAGGGCGTTGCGTGAACTTGTTATCGAAGGAATTAAAACAAACATAGAAAGACAAAGATTTATTATTAATCATAATGTATTTCGTTCCGGTGATTTTGGAACATCATGGTACGCGCAAATAGAAAAGGAAGTTGAAAATGGCAGATAAAGAAAAAAAAGCAGATAACGAAGTTTGTCCGCAGTGCGGTATCCCTTATAAAAAAGAAGAAGTAAGCGCGGCTTTAAATACATGCACGGGATGCGGCTTTCATTACAAAATGGAACCTATGGAGCGTATCGCGTATCTTGCCGACGAAGGCAGCTTTGTCGAGTTTTCTGGTAATTTACGCTCACTCAATCCTATTGATCTTAGCGGCTATGAAGAAAAGTTATCTGTAGCGGAAGCTAAAGCGAAAATGAAAGAAGCCGTTATTACAGGAAGCTGTACAATCGAAGGAAAACCAATAATTATTGGAGCTATGTCATTTAATTTTATGGGCGGCTCAATGGGATCGGTTGTTGGCGAAAAAGTAGCCCGAGCGATTCTTAAAGGAGCCGAAGAAAAAAAACCTGTGTTAATTTTTACAACATCGGGCGGAGCCAGAATGCAGGAAGGGATTTTTTCTCTTTTACAAATGGCAAAGACATCCAGCGCGGCAGCAGAGCTTTCAAAAGCCGGTGTGCCGTATTTTGTCATGCTTTGCGATCCTACTACAGGCGGAGTTACCGCTTCTTTCGCGATGTTAGCTGACGTTATTATGGCGGAACCCGGCGCTTTAATCGGTTTCGCGGGACCGCGCGTTATCGAGGGTACGATCAGGCAAAGCCTCCCCGAAGGATTTCAAAGGTCGGAGTTTCAGCTGGAAAAAGGTTTTGTCGATACTATCGTTAAGCGAAGTGAACAGAGAAAAGTTATATCGGCGCTTATCGATCTTCACAAAACCGACAGTTTTAACAACGAAGCAGCAAGGAGTCTTTCATGAACGATCTTAACAATAAAATAGAAGAAATAAAAAAATTAATAAAAGAATCCG
>Ga0123356_10002092_pt1 | contig 21522 bp, 19 predicted proteins | sample TergutEmb28metaG_2_FD_92546 | JGI IMG/M metagenome (GOLD analysis project Ga0123356, IMG submission 92546) | Embiratermes neotenicus P3 segment gut microbial communities from Petit-Saut dam, French Guiana - Emb289 P3 | ecosystem: Host-associated > Arthropoda: Insects > Digestive system > Gut ... | reverse complement strand
TGTGCAATATTCCCCACTGCTGCCTCCCGTAGGAGTCTGGGCCGTATCTCAGTCCCAGTGTGGCCGGTCGCCCTCTCAGGCCGGCTACCCGTCAAAGCCTTGGTAGGCCATTACCCCACCAACAAACTGATAGGCCGCGAGCCCATCCCAGACCGCCGGAGCTTTCCACCTACCACCATGTGGTGGCAGGTCATATCCGGTATTAGCTACCGTTTCCAGTAGTTATCCCAAAGTCCAGGGCAGGTTACTCACGTGTTACTCACCCGTTCGCCACTAATCCTCCAACCCCGAAGGGTCAAGATCATCGTTCGACTTGCATGTGTTAAGCACGCCGCCAGCGTTCGTCCTGAGCCAGGATCAAACTCTCCATGAAAATATAGAAAGTGAACCTGGCCACAACAATATGTATGGCCAGTCACAAAAAACTGGCACCAACACACATCCACATCCACACTGTTGAGATATCAAACAACCAAGCCTCGAAAGGCACGCCCCACGTCACAGCGTCTCCGCTAGGTCCGTGATGGGCAACTTACCTAGCCTACCCTAGATTCCAGCGGTCTGCAAACTAGCAGAGCCTTGTGGCGCCGATCCGGCCCGACACGTGGCATAAGGGCAGGTCAGCTGACCAGGGTGGCAATGCATTGGCGGGCATTAACCCGCCAGCACTAGTCTCAGAGTCAACCCAGCGATGGTCAAGTCCATTCCCTCCTGGCTTGGTCTTCAGAAGGCCCACGCAACGGTTTTTCGAGCGTAGCGAGGAACAGCCGGCAAGCCTTGTTCACCAGTCGTGTTAGCAGTAGAACACCAGCCCAAGAGCGCTAATGGCGATGGAACTGGGCCAGGCTCGTCGGTGCTGGGCAGCGGGCCAAAATCGACCCATTCAATTCAAGTTCCTATTACGCTCCAAGCACCATTGCCAGAGTCAACCGGGCAACGCAGGGCGCTAGAAGCGCAGGAACACCGGGCTTGAGGTGGAGATGGGGCGGTACTGCACCACGGTGCCGGTGTGTGGCGCATCGATCTGCATGCCATCGCCGGCGTAAATAGCCACGTGACCGGGATGCCAGATGATGTCCCCTGGCTGGGCGTTTTCCCGCGAGACAATGGTGGCGGCGTTGTACTGCTGACGGTCAGTCCGGGGGATGGATTTACCCGCCTGGGCATAGACGTACTGAGTAAAGCCGGAGCAGTCGAATCCTCTGGGGGAAGAACCACCGTAGACGTAAGGCACACCGAGGTATTGCCAGGCAATCTCCAGAACGGTGTTGCCTTGGACACTTTGGGGTGGCGCGGTGGCCGCCGGCGCGGGAGTGGTCGCTGCGACGCGCTGAGCCGGTGCCGCAGCTCTTGGCTGTGGCCTTTCGACTTGCCTGGCTATTGGCGCGGACTGCTGCGGTTCTGGTGGCGGCTCGGTGAACTTCACCGACGGCACATCGAGTGACCAATCAGCGTCAGCTGGCGCTGAGGCCAACGATCCGGCCCCAATCACATCCGTGGCTTGTTGGCTCAACAATGACCCGGTACCAACCAGGTCAGTGGCGTATTGGTGGTTGTACTGGGTGGCGCCTGAAGGGCTCAGCGCCGCAAAGGCGGGCACTGCGGCCCCAGCGGCCAACATGCCAGAAGAGGCCAGTACAACAACGGTTTTGCGGCCCATTCCTTCAAAGGAACTAGCCAAGGGAGTCAAAGCAGTAGCGGCCCGGCCATCGGCTCGATGCCTGGGCGTGGCCGTTTGATTTGTCACGTATCCTTCTCCATTGCCTGCGGAGTGAGCTGTCGGGTTCGGGGGGGAGCGCCCCCGGCCACCTCACCAACTGGCGAACTGGCTTCACCCCAAGACCTCGGGGAAGTGAGGTCAGAAAGTGGTTCCTCCGTTCCTGCCTGTTTGTTGTCCACATCGATCCGGCGGCAGGATTCGGCTTCCGCTCGATGACCACCAAGAGGAGGGCTCAAGGCGGCACCATCCAGGCTACTAAGTCAACCGCTAAATGTCACGTTTTGGTCTCGGTCAACGGGTGAAGGCTTTGTGAAAAAGTGCGTTAGTGCAGGCTGGCAAGGCTAGGTAACTGGTGTTCAACACCAGTTACCTAGGCCACACACTATGCTTGCCACCGCGTTTTCGCAGGTGACGCTCGCGCCACCTTGCGTGCAACACGGCCGGGGCGTGGTTATTCACCACGCCCCTAGGCGAGGCGCTCGACAAAGAGGTCGGCGATGGCGACCAAGGCTGCCTTCACCGGCCCGTCAGGTAACGGCTCGAGCTGCCCCACAGCCCGGCCCGCCCACTGGCGCGCCAGTACCCGGGCTTGATCCATCGCTGGGTGTTCTTGCAGCCGCGCCACCACATCGGCTAGCACCTGGTCAGCGGACAAATCCTGCGCAAAGGCTTGGGCTAACTGCACCGACGGGCTGTCCAGCCGGCCAGCCGCTAAGTCCTGCTGGGCGGTTTGTTCGACCAACAGCTGCGGCATGGTTGGCACTTTCTCCCGCAGGTCGGTGCCAGGGGTCTTGCCCGTTTTGGCCGCCGGACCGGTCAGATCGATGATGTCGTCCGTCAGTTGGAAAGCCACCCCTACCGCTTCACCAAAGCCCACTAGTGGCGCAATCAGGTGGTCCGGACAGCCTGCCATCATGGCTCCAAAACGGGCTGATGTGGCAATCAAAGCGCCAGTCTTGTCGGCCAGCACCCGCATGTGATGGGCCACCGGGTCCAGCTGGCCTGGACCGTGGGACTCGTAAATCTGCCCCAGACAGAGCCGCTCAAAGGTATCTGCCTGGATCCGCACCGCCTCAGGACCCAGGCCGGCAACAATCTGGGAAGCCTTGGCGAAGAGCAAGTCCCCGGTCAAGATGGCCACGGTGGGGCCGTAGACCTCATGAGCGGCTGGTGCCCCTCTTCTCAAAGGGGCAGCGTCCATGACGTCGTCATGGTACAGCGAGGCTAGATGGGTCAATTCGACCACCGCTGCGGCATCCACCACGCGCTGGTTTACCCCCTCACCGAGCTGGGCACACAGCACCGTCAGCATGGGCCTAAAGCGCTTGCCACCAGCCTGGAGCAGGTGGCGGGCAGCGGCCGCCGCGAACTGGTCCTCCACACCCACGGCCTGAGCCAATCGGGCGTCCACCAACTCCAGTCCAGCCTGGACCGTACTGGCCAAATCGCTATCGGTTAACGTTTGACTCAAATCAGGCATGGGCCAGTAGCTTAGCCGAACAGCTAGCTGAACACCTTGGCGGCAAAGTCCAGCAACCAACCCGGCAGCACACCCACTACCAGCGTGAAGCCCAGCGACAAAGCCACAGCCACTTGGGTCAGGCCTTTGGTGCGCACACCACTGCCATACCCAGCAGCCACCACGTCACCAGGTTCTCCGGAGAAGAACATGGCCACGATCACCCGGGCATAGAAGAAGGCGGCGGCGGCCGAACAAGCCACGCCAACTAAACCTAGAGCCCAAGCACCGGACTGGAAGGCGGCACCAAACACCGCGAACTTGCCCACAAAGCCAGCTGTTAGTGGAATCCCAGCGAAGGCCAGCAAGAAGACAGCAAACGCCCCGGCTAGCAACGGCGAACGCCGGCCCAAGCCGCGCCATTGGTCTAGTCCCGTGGCCTCAGCCTTGATGTGCCCCTCCAGATCAATCTCGCGCACCAGCGCCATCACGCCGAAGGCTCCCACCGTGGCAATCCCGTAGGTGAACAGGTAGAACAAGGCTGCCCGGAGGCCCTCCGCGTTGAAGGAGACTAGACCGGTTAAGACAAAGCCACCGTGGGCGATGGCGGAGTAGGCCAACAGGCGTTTGACGTCCTTTTGGACTACGCCGACCACCGTGCCAATCACCATGGTGGCTATGGCCACCGTCCACAGCATGGCTTTGAGGTCGCTTTGCAAACCCGGCAGCACGCCATACAGCACCCGGATCAAGGCGCCGAAGGCGGCGATCTTGGTGCAAGCCGCCATGAAACCAGTCACCGGGGTGGGGGCACCCTGGTAGACATCAGGCGTCCACGAGTGGAATGGCGCAGCCCCGACCTTGAACAGCAGCCCTACCAACACCAGTACGGCGCCGGCTAGCAAGAAACCGCGGTTCGAGAACGAGTCAGACTGGATCTCTCTGAAAATTTCCTCCAACTGCAACTTGCCAGTGGCGCCGTACAACCAGGCACAACCAAACAAGAAGAAACCAGAAGACAGCGCGCCCAGCACAAAGTACTTGAAGGCCGCTTCCTGGCTGAGTAGGCGCCGGCGTCTTGCCATGCCGCACAGCAGGTAGAGCGGCAGTGACATAACCTCCAACGCCACAAAGAGCGTCAAAAGATCACCGGCCGCTGGGAACAGCATCATGCCGCCCACTGAGAACAGCGCCAACGGGTAGATGTCGGTCAGTACTAGACCAGCCTTAGTGGCCTGTGTCTCATAGTCAGATCCAGGAATGGCCGCCACCTGCGGTGAGAAGGCATCCTCGCCCTCGCCCTGCACCACTCTGTCCGCCATGACAAGCAGCGCCAATAGCGCGGAGATGGCAATAGCCGTCTGCAGGAAGGCCGCGAACGGGTCAGCCAGGTAGGAACCCTGAGCGGTGACTTCAAGTGGCCCAGCGTCAATAGCCCGCTTCAGGGCAATCCCGCCACCGACGGCCACCACTGCCAACGCCCAGGTCACCTGGATCGGCTTGCGGACGCGACGGTTGCGCAAAAAGGCTTCAATCAGCGTAGAGACCACCGCGCCACCGAGGACCACCACCACCGGCAGCACTAGACGCCACTCAATTCCCAGGTCCAGCCATGAACCATCTTGAACAATGGCGTTGATCATGACCCGCCTCCCTTCTGACCAGCTTCACCAAATAAGGCGGCTGCCGCCGTACACTGCTCGGCCTCGGGTTGGCAACCCTCGTGGCTAACCTGCTGTGAGATTGACTGCTCCACGCCAGGGGCAATCACATCGACAGCCGGCTTGGGGTAGAAACCAAACACCAGCATCAGGGCAATCAGTGGCCCGATCACCCACAATTCACGCCCGGACAGGTCCTTGGTACTGGCTAGATCATCGCGGACTGGTCCGGTGAAGATCTTCTGGTAGGCCAGCAAAATATACAGCGCCGCCAGCACCACCCCTAAGGCGGCCACCACAGCGGCCGCCCGGGTAGCCGAAGCCCCGAAGGAACCAACCAAGACCTGGAACTCAGAGACAAAGGTGGACAAGCCCGGCAACGCCACGGCTGACAAGCCAACCACCAGGAAGGTGCCGGCCAACAGCGGTACGGTGCGTTGCAGACCAGGTCCCATCTTGGTCAAGTCCTGGGTGCCACGCCGGGCAATCAAGAAGCCGGCCAGCAAGAACAACCCGCCGGTCGACAAACCGTGGTTGACCATGTAGAACGACGAGCCGACCGCCGCCATCTGGGTAAAGGCAAACACACCCAGCACAATGAAACCGAAGTGGGACACCGAGGTGTAGGCAATCATCCGCAAAATATCGGTTTGAGCCAGCGCCATCAGGGCACCCCAAATAATCGAGACCACCGCCAACACCACAATCCACGGCGCGGCCCAACTGGCCGCATTGGGGAACAACGGCAGGCAGAGCGTCAACATGCCAAAGGTGCCCACCTTGTCCAACACGCCCACCAGCAAAACTGAAGTGCCTGGCTTAGCCGCCTCTGCGGCATCGGGCAACCAAGTGTGCACCGGCCACATCGGTGCCTTGATGGCAAAAGCAATAAAGAAGGACAAGAAGATCAACCGCTCGGCGGTCGCAGAACCCCAGTTAGCGCCCGTTAGGGCGTCCACTGAGTAGCCCACGCCAACTTGGGTCCACACCGCGATCACGCCAGCGAGCATGATCAAACCACCGGCCAAGGAATACAGCAGGAACTTCAGAGCAGCCTTGCGGCGTTTTTCACCGCTGCCGAACGAACCAATCATGAAGTAGACCGGGATCAGCATGGCTTCGAAGATGATGTAGAACAAGAAAACGTCACGCGCGGCAAAGATGGCCACCATGAAGCTTTCTAGCCACAACACCAGCGCGGCGTAGTTGGCGCTCCGGGAGGGCGTTTCTTGTTCGCGCCAGGCCGCCAGCAACACCAGTGGGACTAGCAACACTGACAGCAGGATCAAGGTCAAGCCAATGCCGTTGACGCCCACCTCGTAGTTGATCCCAAAGGCTTCAATCCAGGTGTGCTTCTCGGTGAACTGAACGCCATCAGACGGTTTGAAGCCCGCGGCCATAATGACCGCCAGCACCAGGACCACCAATGACCAAACCAAGGCCACTTGACGGGCATAGCGCCTGACAGGACCAGGCACTAGCCAAACCACCAGCGCACCGACCGCAGGCGCTGCGATCAGCAGAGTCAACCAGGGGAAATCTTGCATCATTCGCCGCCTCTCACAAAACCACTGCTATGGCAATGGCTAACAAGATCACCACGCCAGCCACCATGGTGGCGGCGTAGGACCGGGCGTAACCGGTCTGGACCATCTTGGTGAACTTCCCGGACCGCAGCACCAGCCAGGCCAGGCCTCGTACCGAACCGTCCACCACGTTTTCGTCTAGCACCGAGGCCACCTGGACCAGGCCTTGGCCTGGCCGTACCAGCAACCCGTGGTTGACTTGGTCTTGATAAAGGTCCTCGCGGGCCGCCGCCACAATCCCGTTGGCGGCAGGCGCCAAAGCCGGGATGACGGCGGACTTCCGGCCAAAGCGAAGCCAGGCTAGGCCAGCACCCAGCACCACCAAAACCAAGGTAATGGCCATGATCACCATGGCCGGCATGACCGTTTCAGCGGCGTGTTCGCCATGCCCAGCTTGGGTGACCGGGGCTAGCCATTTGTCGAAACCGACCCATGCCAGGATGCCGCCCAAGCCGACCGAGCCCAAGGCTAGGATCACCAGCGGGATGGTCATAATGGGTGGCGATTCGTGGGGGTGTTGGTCATCTGTCCAGCGGGCCTGACCAAAGAACACCATGAAGAACAGGCGCGACATGTAGAAAGCCGTAATGCCCGCGCCAATCATGGTCACCAAGCCAAAGACCCACGGCTGCCAACCGGTGCCCTCGAAGGCCACCTCAATGATCTTGTCCTTGGAGAAGAAGCCGGCAAACGGCGGGATCCCCAAGATGGCTAACCAGCCGCAGGCGAAGGTCACAAAGGTAATCATCATGGACTTGTACAGCGCCCCGAAGCGGCGCATGTCGACTTGGTCGTGCATGGCGTGCATCACCGACCCGGCTCCCAAGAACATCCCAGCCTTGAAGAAGCCGTGCGTCACCAGGTGCATAATGGCGAAGGCCGCGCCCACTGGGCCCAGCCCGGCCGCCAGCATCATGTAGCCAATCTGGGACATGGTGGAGGCGGCTAGCGCCTTCTTCATGTCGTCCTTGGCGCAGCCCACAATGGCACCAAACAGCAGTGTGATGGCGCCAATGATGACCACCGCCAGGCGGGCGTTTTCAGCCGCTTCGGCGTAGAAGATCGGGCCGGAGCGGACCACCAGGTAGACACCGGCTGTCACCATGGTGGCGGCGTGGATCAGGGCACTGACCGGAGTGGGGCCAGCCATGGCGTCCCCCAGCCAGGATTGCAGCGGGAACTGGGCGGATTTACCGCAGGCCGCCAGTAGCAGCATCAAGCCAATCCCTGTCAGCAGGGCGCTTGAGGCCTCGGGCGCTTGGCTGAACACCTCGTTGAACTGCACCGAGTGGAAGTTGGCGAACAGCAACATCATGGCTACCAGCAGGCCGATGTCGCCCACCCGGTTGGCCACAAAGGCTTTCTTGGCCGCCACCGCGTATTCGTCGCGTTGGTTCCAAAAACCGATCAGCAGGTAACTGGCCAGGCCCACACCTTCCCAGCCGACAAACAGCAGCAGGTAGGAGTTGGCCAGCACCAGCAGCATCATGGCCGCCACGAACAGGTTCAGGTAGGCGAAGAAGCGCCGCCGGTCTTTGTCGTGGGACATGTAGCCCACCGAGTACAGGTGGATCAACGAACCGACAAAACTAACCAGCAGCACAAAGGTGATGGACAGCTGGTCAACCTGCATCCCGACGGTGGTAGCGGAGCTTTGTCCGATGGCGGGCAGGAAAGTAAACAGGTCAACGTTCAGTTGGCGCTGGCTTGCGTCCAGGCCCAACAGTTGAAAGAAGACAGCGGCCCCCACCACGAAGGTGGCGCTGGAGGCCAGCACACCCAACCAATGGCCCCAACGGTCAGACACCCTGGCCATCAGCAGCAGCAGACCGGCGCTGACCAGCGGGATAGCCACCACTAGCCACACCATGGAGGCGGCGCCGGTGGCGGTAGCAATTTCTCCAGAGATAGCCACTGGATCGCCCGAGCTAAGCATTGAAGTAAACATGATCAGTGCCTCAACAGACTTGGCTCGTCGGCACTAACGGTGTGCCTGGTGCGGAATAGGGTGATCACAATGGGCAAGCCCACCACCACCTCGGCGGCGGCCACCACCATCACAAAGAAGGCGAAGAGCTGGCCGTGTAAGTCGCCCCACATCCGGGCAAAGGCTACAAAGGACAAGTTGGCTGCGTTGAGGGTGAGCTCCACCCCCATCAGCATCAAAATGGCGTTGCGTCTGGTTAGCACGGTGATGGCGCCAACCACAAACAGCACCACGGCCAATCCCAGGTAGGCGGTCACATTCATGGCTGGGCCTCCTCTTGGCTAGCCGCTGGACGATCCACGGCGGGGGGTGGTCCTTCGGTGCGACGATTGGCCGGCAACTCGTGGACCAGGTCTTCGCTGACCCCTTGCAGGCGGTAGACCTGACCGCGCATCCGCACCACGTCTGCCACGGAGGCCTCGACTGGCTGGCCGTCAGCATCAAGGGCTGGCACGTCCAGCGCGTTGTGGCGAGCGTAGACACCCGGGCTGGGCAACGTGGTGATCCCCACACCCAGCTTGACGGCTCGCTCGGCCCGCTCGGCTTGGCCAAAGACTCGGGTCAAACGCTGGCGGTGGGTCAGCACCACCGCACCGACCGCGGCAATGATCAACAGGCAGCCGGTGACCTCCATGGTGAAGGCATGGTCGGAGAACAGCACCTTGGCCAACCCACCTGGGTTGCCGCCATCGCCAGAGTTCATGGCCTCCAAGCCCGCGGTGCCCGACCAGGTGGCCCGTAGCACCACACCACCCAGCACGGCCAGCAGGCCAAGCCCCAAGACCAACGCAATCCAGCGTTGACCCCGGATGACCTCGATAAATGAATCGGATATGTCAACGCCCACCAGCATCAACACAAAGACAAACAGCATCATGATGGCGCCGGTGTAGACCACTACTTGGACTATCCCCAAGAATGGGGCGTCCAAACCAACGTAGAGGAAGGCCAGACCCAACATGGTCAACATCACCAAGCCAGCGGTGATGACCGCCCGCTTGGAGAACAACAAGCCGAGGGAACTGATCACCATGATTGGCGCCACCGTCCAGAACAACACGGCTTCAGCGGTGGACATGGCTAGCGGGTCCGAGGCTGCCGCTAGCAGCTGCGAGCTCATGATTCACCCTCCTTCCGGGCGGAGCCGGTTATCTTGCCCAGGTAGTAGTCCCGGACGGTTGACCCTGGCGCCATGGGGTGAGGCGGCGCCTCCATCTGGTCGCTGAGCGGGACCAGCAACTGGTCTTTGGTGTAGATCATCGATTCGCGGGTGGGGCCAGCCAACTCATAGAAAGTGGTCATGGTCAGCGCCCGGGTGGGACAAGCTTCAATGCAAGTACCACAGAAAATGCAGCGCAGGTAGTTGACCTGCCAAACCCGGCCGTAGCGTTCTCCAGGCGAGTAACGCTCAGTTTCGGTGTTGGCAGCACCTTCGACCAAGATGGCGTCAGCTGGGCAAGCCCAAGCACACAGTTCACAACCCACGCACTTTTCCAACCCGTCGGCGTAACGGTTGAGTTGGTGCCGGCCGTGGTAGCGCGGGAACGGCGGTGGGTACTTGAAGGGGTATTGCTCAGTGGTGGGCTTCCTAAACAGCGTGGAGAAGGTCACCCCAAAGCCCGCCCAGGGGGCAACACCGTGGGCTAGCCAGCCCTTGGTTTTGCGACTGGGGTCAAGTGGCTTGTTCTGCTTGCTCACTGTTCCTCCTGAGGGCTGGACGAGGCGGCGGCCCCGGCGCGAACACCGCGCGGGGATTCGGGCAAGACCTGACCGGGCAAAGGCGGTACCGGGAAGCCGTCCTGATAGGGATCAAAGGGTTGGGCCAGTTCGAGGTCACGTTGGGCCTGACGGGCCTGGGCGTCCTTGGCGGACTCCCGCACCGGCCAGTACCACAGCACCACCAACACAATCGCCGCTAAGGAAACCAGCGGTACAGCCCACTCGTTGAAGCCAGAACCGAACACGTCAATGAATTTCACAGCCGTGAGCACCAAGATCCAAGCCATGGCGGCTGGTAGTAGTACCTTCCAGCCCAAGCGCATGAATTGGTCGTACCGGAAACGCACCACGGTGCCGCGAATCCACACAAAGAGGAACATCACTGCCCACAGTTTGATGAGGAACCACAACACGGTCCACCAGCCGGTGTTGAACATCCCATCATTGACGGCGCTCAATGGCCACGGTGCGCGCCAGCCACCAAGGAACAAGGTGACGCAAACCGCCGAGACATTCATCATGTTGATGTATTCGGCCAGGAAGTACCAGGCGAACTTCATCGAGGAGTATTCGGTCATATAACCGGAGACCAGCTCACCTTCGGCTTCAGGCAGGTCGAAGGGCAAGCGGTTGGTCTCGCCGACCATTGAGACTATGTAGATGAAGAAGGATGGCGCCAGCATGACCGCATACCACATACGCTCCTGGGCACCTACTATCTCGCTGGTTGACATGGAACCGGCCAGGATAAACACCGTTACCAGGCTCATGCCCATGGCTAGTTCGTAGGAGATGATCTGGGCCGAGGAGCGGACCGAACCAAGCAGCGAGTAGGTAGCGCGTGAGGACCAGCCGCCCAGCACAATGCCGTAGACGCCAACGGCGGTGACAGCCAAGATGTAGAGCACCGCCACCGGGAAGTCAGTCAGCTGAATCGGGGTTTCGATCGACGTGAAGGGGATGCGGGCGGTGCCACCAACTGGAATCACCGCAAAGACCATCAAAGAGGCCAGTACTGAGATCATCGGGGCGACAATGTAGACCGCTTTGTCGGCCCGCTTGACGTTCATGTCTTCTTTGAGCATCAGCTTCATCGCGTCGTACAGCGACTGGGCAAAACCCAGCGGGCCACGCACATTGGGGCCCAACCGCTGTTGGAAACGAGCCACTAGCCGGCGCTCAAACCACAGTGCAAACAGCACCGAGTTCAAGCCAAAGAACAAAATCAGCACCGCCTTGATGGCGACAATCAGAGCGTTGTCCTGGCTAAAGTCGGCCGGAGCCGCCACCGCGGCACTGGCGCCCAGCAACACAATCCTCACCGTTCTACCTCCTTGGCACGGCCCAAGCCCAACTGCACCACCGCGCCACTGGTCACCGCCAGGGCTTGGTTGACGTGGCTGCCCGGGGACTTGGTGGGCAAGTGGACCACGTGGTCCACCATGTCGGTGATCTTCACCGGCAAGGTAATGCCACCGAATTGACTGGCCACCCTCAATGACTGGCCTTGGTTGATGCCCACTGCGGCGGCGGTGGCCGCAGACAGCCGGGCCACCGGCTCCGGTGCGCTGACTGCCACCTGGTCTTCACCGGCCAGACCAGCCGCGTCATCAACCAGCCAATGCCAGGTGGACAAGACAGCCTGACCAGCGCTGAGCGCCGGGGCTTGGTGGTTGGCCGGCCGGTCCAGGGTGGGCCGGTCGATTGCAGCCGGCAACAGCGCCATCACCTGATGCACCGTGGCCACTGGGCCAATTTGGGTAATCACGCCCACTTGGTCAGCCAACCGTTGGAGCACCTTGGCGTCACTTGGCACAGCTGAGACCAGCACTTGGCCGAAGGGCCGGAGCCGGCCCTCCCAGTTGATGAAGGTGCCAGCCTTCTCATGGGTTGGCGCCACCGGCAAGATGACATCGGCATACTCCGCCATTTCGGTGCCCTGCACCTGCAAGGCCACTACCGTGGCGGCTTCGAAGGCCCGCTTGGCTAGTGCTGGGTCGGGTAGGTCAGACAGTTCCAGGCCGCCAACTACCAGAGTGTCAATCTGGCCAGCGGCGGCGGCTTGCAGAATGCCGGTCAAATCCTTGCCCTTGGCCAGCGGTTCGGCGCTGCCATACAGCTTGAGGGTGGCGTCGGCTGCCAAAGCCGCGGGACTCAAACCACCCAGGGACAAGCCCGGTAGCAAGCCAGCCTCTATGGCGGCCCGCTCGCCGGCGCGACGCGGGATCCACACCAGCTTGGCACCCAACCGGTCAGCCGCGGCTAGCGCTGCACCATAGGCGCCGGGTGAACTGGCCAAGCGCTCACCGACCACAATCACGCCACCGTCTAGGGCGGCGGCCGCTTCACCGGCTAGACCTTCGCTCTCCTGGGCCAACGAGTCCAGGACCTCAGCCTCCAAACCGGGCGCGGCGCCAATCAATTGGCCGCCCAGGCGCTTCAGACCGCGGGAAGCCAGCGGTGCAATCGAGTACACCTTCTGTCCGCGATCAGCCGCCTCACGCAACCGCAGGAAGACCACACCGCCTTCATCTTCGGCTTCGAAACCGACCAGGAGCACCGCCGGAGCAGCCCCCAAGGCCTCAAAGGTGACACCCAAGCCAGAGCCAGCCACCACCTTCGCTAAGAATTGGGCCTCTTCCTCCGAATGGGGCCGGGCCCTGAAATCAACGTTGTCGGTCTGCAAGACCTTGCGCGCAAACACCCCGTAGGCGAAGGCATCTTCCAAGGTCAGCCGGCCACCGGGCAGCACCCCGAAGGATTCGCTTTGCTCAATGATCTGACCAACCTTGGCCACGGCCTCGGGCCAAGCGATCGGCACAAGCTGGCCGTCTTGCCGCGCCAGCGGGGAATTGAGTCGATCCAGGGTCTGCCACTTGAAACCAAAGCGGTCTTTGTCAGTGATCCACTCTTGGTTGACCGCCGGGTCGTTACCCGACAACCGCCGCAGCACCACCCCACGGCGGTAGTCCACCCGGATAGCCGCCCCAGAGGCATCATGCTCTGCCACTGAGTCGACCGAAACCAAGTCAAAGGGCCGCGAGCGGAATTGGTAGCCCTTTGAGGTCATGGCCCCCACCGGGCAGATCTGAATGACGTTGCCCGCATAGTTGCCAGCGAAGGGCTCGCCGTTGACGGCCATCCCCAAGGTGGCCGCCGCCTCCAAGTCTGGATCGGCTGGCTGTGGCGTGGTACCCAGCACGGCTGGATCGAACCGGCCAATCTGCTGATGTGAGCCCCGCTTTTGCAGGGCAATAAACGGATCGCCCGGGATCTGGGCGGCAAAGCGAGTGCACCGTTGGCACAGCACGCACCGTTCGCGGTCCAACAAGATTTGCGGCGTTAAGGCCAGCGGCTTGGGGAAAGTGTTCTTGGTTTCCACAAAACGGCTGACCGGCCGGCCGGCCGTAAAAGCTTGGTTCTGCAAGGGGCACTCCCCGCCCTTGTCACACACTGGGCAATCCAGCGGGTGATTGAGCAGAACCAGCTCCATCACGGCCTCTTGGGCCTTCGCCGCCACCTCACTGGTCTGTTGGGTGGAGACCACCATGCCGGGGCTGACCGCCACGGCACAGGCAGGCTGGGGCTTGGGGAAGGGCCGCAACTCACCGTCGGGCCCAGCAGGGGCTGCCACCTCGACCAAGCACTGGCGGCAGGCCGCCACCGGCTTGAGCAAAGGATGGTCGCAGAAGCGCGGGATCATGATCCCAATCTGCTCGGCCGCCCGGATAATCAAGGTGCCTTTAGGCACACTGACCTCGGTGCCATCAATGGTCAAGGTCACTTGACCGGCTTGTTCGCTCACGCTGCCACCGCCTTGAACAGGTAGGACTCAGTGGGATCAAAGGGGCACTGGCCCATTTCGATGTGGGTCAGATACTCCTCTCGGAAGAACTTCAGCGAGCTGGTCAGCGCCGCTGGGGCGCCGTCGCCCAACGGACAGAAGCACCGACCCACAATTGAGCCAGGCACCTGGTCCAGGATCTCCATGTCCTCCGCAGTGCCTTTACCGGCTTCGATCCGCCGTAGCACCGCTCTCAGCCAGAAGGTCCCCTCCCGGCACGGGGTGCATTTGCCGCAGGATTCGTGAGCGTAGAACTCCATCCAGCGGCTCACGGCCCGGACCACGCAGACGGTCTCATCAAAGCACTGCAGTGCCCGGGTACCCAGCATGGAACCGGCTTGGCCGACCGATTCGTAGTCCAACGGCACATCCAAGTGTTCGGCCGTCAACATGGGGGTCGATGAGCCACCAGGCATCCAGAACTTCAACTTCTTGCCACCGCGCACCCCCCCAGCCAGCGCAATGAGTTCATTCATGGTGATACCCAACGGCGCTTCATATTGGCCAGGCCGCTCAATGTGGCCGGACAGGGAGAAGATACCCACACCGGTGGATTTCTCCGTGCCCATGCCCTTCCACCAGTCCAGACCGTTGAGCACAATCCAGGGCACTGAGGCGATTGATTCGACGTTGTTGACCACGGTGGGCCGCGAATACAGGCCGGCCACCGCCGGGAACGGCGGCTTCAACCGCGGTTGACCCCGCCGGCCCTCCAGGGAGTCCAACAGGGCGGTTTCCTCGCCGCAGATGTAAGCACCAGCCCCCGAGTGGGCGGTGATCTCCAAGTCAAAGCCGCTACCTAAGATGTTCTGCCCTAGATAACCGGCCGCCTTGGCTTCCGCCACCGCGTTCAACAAGCGGCGGTAAACGTGGACCACCTCACCGCGCAAGTAGATGAAGGCGTGGTTACAGCCAATCGCATAAGAGGTGATGATCATGCCTTCGATCAGCATTTGCGGATCGGCCAGCATCATCGGGATGTCCTTGCAGGTGCCCGGTTCTGACTCGTCAGCGTTGACCACCAGGTAACGCGGGCCGCCATCGGGCGCTGGCAAGAAGGACCACTTCAAGCCGGTGGGGAAACCAGCCCCACCACGGCCCCTCAGCCCTGAAGCCTTGACCAGGTCCAACACCTCTGCTGGCGCCAAGTCAAAGGCCGCCTTGAGCCCCAAGTAGCCGCCGTCGGCTAGGTAGGAATCAAGCTTCCAAGAGTTCTCATTGGCCCACCGCGAGGTGAGCACTGGGGTCAAGGTGGTCATTGGGCCTCCTCCTTGAACGGGGACTGCCAGCCCGCCGCCTTGGCTGCCTCCAGGCCACGCAGGGTGGCTATCCCAGCGGTTTGGCCTTCATTGGCGTGACCGTCTTCAAAACCGGCCAGCACACGGGAAATTTCTTTGAAGGTGTGCACCCGGTCAGCCCCGCGGCTTGGCTTGACGGCCTCACCAGCCTTCAGAGCCTTGGCCACCTGGACGGCGCTTTGCGGGGTTTGGTTGTCAAAGAACTCCCAATTGACCATCAACACTGGGGCGTAGTCGCAGGCGGCGTTGCACTCCAGTTTCTCCAAGGTGAACATGCCATCCTCAGTGGTTTGGTCGTTGCCCACATTCAAGTATTCAGACAAGGTGTCAAAGATGGCATCCCCGCCCATGATGGCGCACAGGGAAGTAATGCACACCCCCAAGGTGTATTTGCCGTTGGGCTTGCGCTTGAACTGGCTGTAGAAGGTGGCCACGGCACTGACCTCAGCCTCACTCAGGTCCAGCGTCTCAGCGCAAAAAGCCACGCCGTTGGGTGAAACGTAGCCGTCCACCGACTGGACTAGGTGTAGCAGAGGCAGCAGAGCGCTGCGCGGCGAAGGGTAGCGGCTGATTAACTCAGCCGCATCGGTCCGCAAACTGTCAAGGACCCCAGGGGCAAAGCTCATCGGTCCACTCCTCCCATCACCGGGTCAATTGAACTGAGCGCCACAATCACGTCACTGATGGTGCCGCCCTCACACATCACGCCCATCGACTGAAGGTTGTTGTATGAAGGCTCCCGCAAGTGAACGCGGTAAGGCCGGGTGCCGCCATCGGACACCAAATGAACACCGTAGACACCCTTGGCGTGCTCGATGCAGTTGAAGATTTGGCCAGGTGGCACTCTGAAGCCCTCTGTCACCAACTTGAAGTGGCGGATCAGGGACTCCATGGAATTACCCATCACCTCGGCGACATGCGCCGGGGATTGCCCCTGACCATCCGGACCCATTTCCAGCCGGGCCGGCCAACCCAAGGCCGGGTCGTCCACCATGACCGGGCCTTCACCCATAGCCTCCAACCGGTCAATGCACTGGGCCACAATCTTCATTGACTCGCGCATCTCATTGGAACGCACCAGGTAGCGGCCGTAAGCGTCAGCTGTATCGGCGGTGCAGATATCAAAGTCATAGGTCTCATAACCGCAATAGGGCTGATCCTTACGCAGGTCCAACGGGTGGCCAGCCGAGCGCAAGATGGGCCCGGTAATACCCAACGCAATGCAGCCGGCCAGCGATAGGTGCGCAATGTTCTCCATCCGCATCTTCCAGATCGGGTTGGCCATGACCAGGTTGTCCCAGTCATCCATGCCTTTGACCATGCCCGGGTAAGCGTCCTTCAACCACTTCAGTGAACCCTCTGGCAGGTCACAGGACACCCCGCCGGGGCGGAAGTAGGCGTTGTTCATGCGCTGACCGGTGACCATCTCGAAGAAGCGCAGAATCTGCTCGCGCTCGCGGAAGGCCACCGTCATCAGTGTGGTGCCGCCCAGCTCGTTGCCGGAGGAGCCTAACCCCACCAGGTGAGAGGCAACGCGGGCCAGCTCCATAATCAACACCCGGATCACTTGAGCGCGTTCGGGGATCTGGTCGGTCATGCCCGCCAGCTTCTCCACCGCGAAGCAGTAGGCCGCCTCGTTGTGAATCGAGCAGACGTAGTCCGCCCGGGTGGAGATCATTGAGCCTTGATTCCAGGTGCGGTACTCGAAGGTCTTTTCAATCCCAGAATGCAAGAAGCCCAGGCCAACGCGGGTCTCAGTGACCACTTCGCCATCCAACTCCAAGACCACCCTTAGCACGCCGTGGGTGGAGGGGTGCTGTGGTCCCATGTTGACCACAATGCGTTCTTCTTTACGCCGGGCAATCTCCGCGGAAATCTCCGCCCAATCCGACCCGAGGGCAACAAAACCGGCTTCGTTGACTGTCTCATCGGGCGGCGGCGCGGCAAACGAGGTGGTCATGAGTAGTTCCTCCTGTGGTCGGCCGGGGGCACCTTAGCGCCCTTGAACTGCACGTCAATGCCACCCAACGGATAGTCCTTGCGCAGCGGGTGACCCACCCAGTCGCTCGGCATCAAGATCCGGGACAAGGAAGGATGGCCCACGAATTTAATGCCGTACATGTCGTACGTCTCACGCTCGTGCCAATCCTGGGTGGGATAGAGCTGGACCAGCGACGGCACGGTGGGATCCTCATCCGGGGCGGCCACCTCAAGGCGGACAATGCGCCGGTCGTGGGTGATAGACATGAGGTGGTACACGGCGTGCAATTCACGATCCTTGTCCCCGGGGTAGTGCACGCCACTTACCCCAAGGGACAACTCAAAGCGCAGGTCTGGGTCATCACGCAGGATCTGAGCCACTTCCACCAGGTAGCTCCGGTTGATGTACAAGGTGATTTCCCCGCGGTCCACCACTACCTTTTCCAGGGCGTCAGACATTGATTTCTCAGCCAGGACCTCTTCGAGAATGCCAACGACTTGGTCAAACCAACCGCCATAGGGCTTGGGGCTAGGCCCCGGAATGACCACTTCACGTTGCAGCCCACCAAAACCGGAAGTGTCTCCGGCATCGCGCGCCCCGAAAGCGCCCTGCCTTACCTCAATGGTCTCCCCAGCCGGCGTGGTGGTCTGGGTGTCAGGAAGTTCGGCGTTCATGCCAGCAGCCCCTTCATCTCGGTGACCGGTACGGCGGCTAGGGCAGCCTCCTCAACCGCCTTGGCTACCTTGGCGCGGTCTTTACCCAAAGGTTCTTTCTTGATCTGCTCGTGCAGCTCAAGGATGGCGTGGATCAGCATTTCCGGGCGCGGTGGGCAGCCGGGAATGTAGACGTCCACCGGAATGACGTGGTCTACCCCTTGGACAATGGCGTAGTTGTTGAAGATCCCGCCCGAAGAGGCGCAGGTCCCCATCGAAATGGCCCATTTCGGGTCAGCCATTTGGTCATAGACCTGCCTGACCACCGGCGCCATCTTGTGTGCCATGCGTCCGTTGATCAACATCAGGTCGGCTTGGCGCGGTGAGGCACGGAACACCTCCATGCCAAACCGTGATATGTCGAACCGGCCGGTACCGGCTGCCATCATCTCAATCGAGCAACAGGCCAAGCCCATGGTTACCGGCCAAGTCGAGCCGGCCCTGAGTAGGCCAATCAAGCGCGAGACAGAGGTTAGGGCAATTCCTTGAGGCAGCTTGCCTTCAATGCCATCAGCCACGATGCGTCTCCTTTACTTGTAGTCCAGACCGCCACGGCGCCACTCATATATGAACGGCACTGTGATCAAGGCGAAAAAGCCCATCATGGCGATGGCGGCCCACGGGCCTAGCATGTTGAAGTTGGCCGCCCAGGGGTACAGGAAGACCACCTCTATGTCAAAGATGATGAAACTCATGGCCACCAGGTAGAAGTGCACCGGGAAACGGCCACCGGACTGGGGGTGCGGGCTTGGCTGGATGCCGCACTCGTACTCGTCCAGCTTGGCCTTGTTATAGCGGTGCGGGCCAAGCACCCAGCTGATTCCCAGGCCTCCAACCGCCAACGCCGCCGCCACAGCCAGCAGGGCAATAATCGGCACATATGGATTAGTCATGTTTGTTTACCTCCACCTTGGTGGGACCGTTTAGTTGTCATGCTGCAGGCGCCAATCGCGCGGCTGTGGCGATCAACCGGTCCATCCAGTCCCCGCCACGGGGTTCATACAGATCACTGATCAACTTGTTGACCAACCGCATCAGTGTTGGGTGCGGCAAGCCGTAGGTGGTGCACAAGTGCATCACCCAAGGGTGTTCTATCAAGTAGACAAAGACCCGGCCCAAGGAGAAATAACCTCCCAGGTCCTGCTTCATCCGGGCGGGGTAGACGCGCAGCGCCCGCTCCCGCGAGTCAGGGGTGGGGCGGGCCATCGCTTGGGCAATAGCCTCAGCGGCAAAGCGGGCCGACTGCATGGCATAAGCCACCCCTTCGCCATCGAAAGGCGAAACCATACCGGCGGCATCACCCAATAACACCAAGCCCCCGGCGTACAGCGGCTGGCGACTAAACGCCATGGGCAAGGCCGCTCCAATGGGTTGGTCCACCACGTCTTGAGAGGTAAAACCCCACCGCTGCTCTAGGGTGACCAACCAGCGGCGCAGCAGCTCACGGCCTTGCCCCTGTTTGGCTTTGGCGGTCGAAGCGACCGCGCCGAGACCCACATTGAGCTGGTTGGAAGCTTCGGGGAAGACCCAGCCGTAGCCCGGCATGAGGCCGCGGCTGTCACGCAGCTCTAAATGGGACTCCAGCCACTCCAAACGATCCGGCTGCGGTGTGGTTGGCAACTTGATCCGGGCCCGCACCGCCGTGCCAAGCGGGCGCCTGGGCTTTCGCCCCCGGCCCACCGAGGTGGCCAGGCGGGCAGCGACGCCACCGGCGTCAACCACCACCGCGGCGTGGTATTGGCGTTCCCCCTGCTTGGTGCGGGCTTTGACACCGATCACTCGACCAGTGCCGCAATGCCGCAGCGCGCTGGTGACCGTGACCGCTTCTTCCAATCGCGCCCCCCTAGCCTGGGCGTGGCGCACCAACCGGTGGTCAAGGAGCTCCCTTGGCAAAGTCAGGCCGTAGTTGGGGAACGAATCAAGCTCCGGCCAGGGCAGTTCCAGGGTGTGGCCACCGCCAAACACCCGCAGTCCCTTAACCTTGACCCAGCCTTCGCTGGCTGGCGTGGGCACACCGAGTAGAGCCAGCTCCTTCACCGCCCGGGGGGTAAGGCCATCACCGCAAGCCTTAGCGCGCGGAAACGTGGCTTTATCCAGCAATAGTGTTTCCACTCCGGCACCAGCCAAATGGGCTGCCAAGCTCGATCCGGCTGGCCCCGCCCCAACTATCAGGACATCAGCGTCCAGGGGAGTGCTTTTCGGCAACCTTAGGCCTTCCGTGGTGTGTTGACCTGGATTGAGGCGATTCTACAGAACCTAGGCCCAAGGTCCAGCAATCCGTGCTCACCTATTTTCTGCCAGTTTGCTGGCCCCCTGGCCAGACGGACGCTGCGCCGAAAAAATGTTGGCCATCAGGCTGCCCAGTGCCGTGCCATCGGTGCCAGCTTGACCGCTGGGCTGGTGGCTCATGGGGCGAAAACCCCTCGCTCGGCACCATCAAGCCAGACACCTCCAGTGTCGCTTGTGGACCTCACTCGGGCGGTGTGAAGGGCAACAACACCACCGGTGAGATTGCGCCAGCGGACCTTGGTCCAACCAGAGTGTTCGATCATGGCAGCCAGATCGGCTTGGCTGGGCCAAACCTTGATCGACTCCGTGAGGTATTGATAGGGCGCTCGATTGGACGTGGTTGCCCTAACCAGGAGAGGCAGTACGCGGTCCAGATAGAACAGATAAGCCCAGCGCAGTAGCCTCGATGGCGGCTGGGAGAACTCCAGCACCAGTAGCAGCCCGCCAGGTTTGGTGACTCGGCGCATTTCAGCCAGCGCAGCCGGCACATCCACCACGTTGCGCAGGCCAAAGGAGATAGTCACCGCGTCGAATACGCCATCAGCGAAGGGCAGTCGAGTGGCATCGCCCCCGACAAAAGCCACCCCAGTACCGTCCAGCCGGTTGCGCCCGCGACGCAGCATGCCTTGGGAGAAATCGCAGGCCACCACCCGGTCAACCGTTCGAGCCAGCGCCGCAGAGGAGGTGCCTGTGCCAGCTGCCAGGTCCAGCACCCGCCGTCCGCGACCAGGGCCCAACGAACGCCTTACCTGCCGCCGCCAATAACGCTCAAGACCAAAAGTCAGCAACGAGTCAGTCAGGTCATAGTGTTCAGCCACTTCATCAAACATGGCGGCCATCGCTTGGGGGTGCTTGTCGAGGCCGGCGCAGGTCACGGATCAGAATTGTGGCATGTCCAGCCAGACCGCGTGACCAATTCTTCCATTGTTTTAACAGCTTCACTCATAGAAACCGGCTCTGAACAGCTGATCTACTTGCCGCGCGCGGCATAAATCGGTTCGTCGCGTCCCAAATACTGACCATTAACTACTCACATGATTGTCTGGGGAGCCGCACTGTGAGCCAGTCCAAGCGACCAACCAGGAGCCACGTTTGTCTGGGGCCTAGGAAACTGGTGTTCAATCCAGTTTCCTAGGCCACAAACCATGCTTGCCACCGCGTTTTCGCAGGTGGCGCAGGCGCCACCTTGCGTGCAACACGGCCGGTCGCTGGTTATTCACCAGCGCCCTAGACAGTTGTTGGACTGGATCAGATAACAGCTTTCA
>Ga0123356_10002091_pt1 | contig 21527 bp, 20 predicted proteins | sample TergutEmb28metaG_2_FD_92546 | JGI IMG/M metagenome (GOLD analysis project Ga0123356, IMG submission 92546) | Embiratermes neotenicus P3 segment gut microbial communities from Petit-Saut dam, French Guiana - Emb289 P3 | ecosystem: Host-associated > Arthropoda: Insects > Digestive system > Gut ... | reverse complement strand
CAGCGCCTCGGTTATCAAAAAAGTCAAGGTGCCGAAGTACATCTACCCGCTTTCCAACGTGATCTCCAATTTTGTCACGTTTTTGATTTCCATGGTGGTGCTGGTGGGGTTCTGCCTGTATTATTCCCTGGCCAAAAACGCGAGCTATCCGGCGCCCATCATCAACTGGCATATCTTCCTCGCGCCCGTGCCTTTGATCGTCTTATTTTTGCTATCGATTGGCGTGGGGCTGATTCTTTCCACCATGGCGGTATTTTTCAAGGACGTGGAGTATTTATACGACGTGTTTTGCCTGCTGCTGTTTTATTCCACCCCGATTTTTTATACCATTAAGCGCCTCAACGGCGACTCGCTGATGCGCCGCATGCTCAGCGCGAACCCGCTGTACCACATTGTGGAGATGTTCCGCGACTGCGTGCTGCGCGGGCGGATGTTCAGCTACAATAGCCTGCTTTACGCCCTGGGGTTCGCCCTTGCGTTGATCGTGATCGGCGGGGTGCTGTTCTGGCGCAAGCAGAACCGGTTTATACTTTATATATAGGAGGTCATTATGAAAAAGCTCGCATTGTTTTTGCTCGCCGCCGCCTTGCTGCTGGCAGGGCTGGGCGCTTTGCCGGTGAACGCCGCGCCGATTGATATCACCGACAAGTTTACCGACGCAAATTTCCGTGCGGTGGTGCAAGAACTCATTGGCAAAAAGCGGATTCTGGATACGGATGTGGCGGAGGTTAGGCTGCTCAATGTTAATGGTATCTTGGAATTTCCTACTTTAAAAGGCACAGGAAGCATAAATAGTCTAACGGGATTAGAATATTTCATTAATTTAGAAAGCCTTCAATGTCTTGGAAATCAGCTCACAGAACTACCTGAATTGCCATCAAATTTGAGAATGCTTAATTGCAGCAGCAACCAAATTGCAGCGCTGCCTACATTGCCATCTAGCTTGGAGGATATTTTCTGTGAGAGAAACCAACTTACTTCATTGCCGGAACTACCCGCCAGTCTGTCGACTTTTGTCTGTTCGCACAACAAATTGGCATTTCTGCCTGAGTTGCCTTCAAGTCTATGGAAACTTGATTGCAGCAATAATAAGCTTTCAAGCCTGAATGTTACCAATTTATCTCTGACTTGGCTTAATTGTAGTAATAACAATATGAAGAACAAGTCTGCCGTCAAAGGCTTTATTGATGAATGGGACAACACGTTCTTCAAATTTGACCCGCAAAACAAGCTCACCATCTGGCAATGGATTCTGCGCTACCTCCTCTTCGGCTGGCTCTGGATGCGTTAACACATCAAGATAGCAAAAATCCGCCCCGGATTTCTCCGAGGCGGTTCGTTATTTTTGGTGGGAAATCAAAGCACGCTGCTCAGCGGCACCGTTTCGCCGTTACGCCACGCTTCCATCGCTTCTTCGTGCGCGGCGATATCTTCTGGCGTTTCAAAATTATCGGCTGACAGACGCCGCATGAGCGCAAAAATAAGAAGTTGTTCCTGCTCGGTCATGTTGTCAAACATCGTTGCGACTTCGTTTGTCCTGGGTAACATTCTAAAAACCTCCCTTGTAGATTTCTCCGCGTGGGGCTATTCGCTCTACTAATATGCTGTCCTGCGTTGGATATGAAAATACAATTCGCCAATCGCCAACGCGTAGGCGAAATAGACCGTGAACTCCTTGCAAAGCTATCACGTCGCCTTGAGGAAGCTTCTCAAGCGCTCTTGTTATTCGTCCCTTCTCAGGCTGATCCATGCCTTTTAGATATTTAGCGGCCTTTGGCGAAAGCTCGATCTCCATGCGCTGCCCTCCTTCAATCGTCAATCTTCGCGATCTCCGACGCAGGGTCCGCATTGCCAAACAGCACGTTGAGCAGGCCGTTGCCGTAGTGCCCCATCATGCGGAAGGGCATGTCCGCCACGCGCTCGACCAGGTGCAGCTCCGGGATGGTTTCGCCGCAGAAGAGCGTTGCCTTGTAACGGATCTCGCCGTCGCGGCAATCAAGCTCGAAGTTGCCGATTTTGAGGCCGTAGTTCGCGCGGGTCAGGTAATTTGCCACCTGGGCCATCGTGTCGGCGTCGGCGCTCACCGGCGAAATCGCGTAGGACGTGAACAGCTCGTCGCCGACCAAAATCACCATGCGGCAGCTGCCCATCTTGTTTTCCAGGTTCATCCCGAACCGGAACAGGCCGTCGTCCTCATTGAATTCGTAGTTCCAGTTCTGGCTCTTCAGGTATTCGTCCACGCGCCGCGCCAGGGCCCTGCTGTAATCCGCCATCGCCATACTCCTTCCCAAATCTCCGTACCGCAAGTATAGCATACAGCGGCGGGGCTTGTCAAGAATGAAAAGCACGCCCTCTTATCTTATTCATTTCATTTTTTTCTTGCTTTCCATTTCCAAATATGCTATACTTTCACGGAAAATACAGCGAGGAGGCCACGGCATGGGCATCGGAATCAGGGCGGCCGCGATTGCGGTGGCGGCGGCTTTTCTGTCTGTTGTTGTTTTTTTCCCCATATACGGTAAGGAGGCAAATCGCATGACTTTGCAGGAAAAAATTATCCTCAAGCATTGGGAGATCACAAAGAAAAAAGACGACAGGCGCATCGCGTCCCTGACGCCGACGCCCGGCATTGAGGAAATCAACGACATCGCCTACATTGAGAGCGGGCACCGCGGGCACCTGCTGGATGTCTATTACCCGCAGGGGGCAACTGTGCCGTTGCCGGTGATTATTGACATCCACGGCGGCGGATTTATGTATGGCTATAAAGAGCTCAACAAGCTGTACAACCTATATTTATCAAGCCTGGGGTTCACTGTCATCAGCCTGAGCTACCGCCTGGCGCCGGAGGTGCGCTTCATCGATCAGGTGCGGGATATTTCGGCGGCGCTGCGCTGGATCGCGGCCAATGGCGCGAAATATCCCTGCGACATGGAGAACGTGTTCGTTACCGGGGATTCTGCCGGGGGCCTCTTTGCGGTGCTGCTGCCTTTGGCGGACCAAAGCCCGCCGCTGCGGGATATCTACGGCATCGAGCCAAACGGCCTGAACGTGCGCGCAATCGGCGTGGTTTCCGGCGCGCTTTCGATGCATAAATTTCTTGGGCGGGTGCTGGCAAGGCCGGTGTTCGGCCCGGGGTACCGCTCGAAGGCGGAATTCCGCTGCCTGAATATGCGCGCCATCCCGGACTTGGAGAAGCTGCCGCCCTGCTACCTGGTCACCAGCAGGCAGGATTTCGTGCGTAGCCACAGCCTGGAATTCGCGCGGATCCTGCGGGCGCGGGGGGGTGAATACGAGCTGCGCGACTGGCCGCGGGTGAAGGGCAAGCGCCTGGACCATGTATTCAGCGTCACGCATCCCACGATAGAGGAAAGCGTCCAGACCAGCGGCGAGATGACGGCGTTTTTTATGAGGCACAGCGTGGCGAAGGCGGAGAAGTAGGCCGCGGCTTAATTTTGCAAATGTACGGCGGATCAATAGCGATTTGCCTTGATCAATCAAAGGAGACGATTTTGTCATGAATATACCCAACCAGCTTACCATTCTGCGCATTGCTCTCACCCCGGTTTTTTTGCTGCTCATCCTGCTGCCCGTGCAGTACCGCTTTTTTTGGGCGGCGCTCGTATTCGGGCTTGCCGGCATCTCGGACTCCCTGGACGGGTACCTCGCCCGCAAGAATAAGCAGGTGACCACCTTCGGCAAGCTCGTGGATCCTGTGGCGGACAAGCTCCTGACCACGGCGGCGCTGCTGGCCTTTTTGCGCTTTGGCTGGTGCGACATCTGGCTGGTACTGCTGGTGCTGGCACGGGAATTTCTGGTGACCTCCGTGCGCATGGTGGCCAGCGCCCAGGGCGTGGTGATCCCCGCCAGCGTTTGGGGAAAGGTCAAAACCGTCAGCCAGGTTGTAACCATTCTGCTGATCCTGCTCCTGGCTGAGTCTGTGAAAAGCTTCGGCTTCCCCGCGTGGCTGGGGGAGGGCACGCCCTTCGTCCGGGTTTCCAGCGGCCTTCTGTGGATGACCGCCGTCCTCGCGGTGGCTTCGGGCGCGGCCTATGTGTGGGAGGCGGCCAAGGTGATTGATTTTAACGTGAAGTAGGGCGGATGGGGCTTTGTTTTAGAGCCAGTCATCGCGTTACCGTTTTTGTTTGACAACCCCGCCCCTCCTATTGTATAATAGCTCAACAATCAATTTGAAAAGGGTGAATCTTATGTTGCAAATCGCGGTGGTCGGATTCGGGAACGTGGGCAGGTGCGCCTTCGAGGCCGTGCAAGGCGCGCCGGATATGGAGGTGCGCTGTATCGTCGGCTCGCCGCGGCGGCCCCCCGCGCCGGGGCTCGAACATCTCTGGGCGAAAGACATAAAGGACATCCAGGCCCATGGGAAAATTGACACCGCGATCCTCTGCCTGCCCTCGCGCCAGTGCCCGGACGCGGCCGAAACTCTGCTAGGCATGGGGATTCCCACGGCGGATTCCTTCGACATCCACGGGGATATCTGGGATCTGAAATGCCGCCTTGACCCGGTCGCGAAACAGTCGGGCGCGGCGTGCGTCATCGCCGCCGGCTGGGACCCCGGCACAGATTCGATCACGCGCGCACTCATGGAGGCCATGGCGCCCCGGGGCATCACCTTTACGAATTTCGGCCCCGGCATGAGCATGGGGCACACTGTCGCCGCGAAGGCGGTGGAAGGCGTGAAGGACGCGCTTTCCCTCACGCTGCCGGCTGGGGCGGGCGCGCACCGCCGCGCGGTATACGTGCGGCTGGAGCCGGGCGCTTCTTTTGAAGACGTGAAGCGGGCCATCAAAACCGACGCTTATTTTATCCATGACGAAACCGTTGTGCGGGAGGTGGACGACGTGGCGGCGTTGATGGATGTGGGCCACGGCGTTCACATCGCGCGAAAGGGCGTGGCCGGCGCGACCCACAACCAGCAGCTGGAATACAGCATGCGCGTCAACGGCCCGGCGCTCACGGGGCAGGTGCTTGCCTGCGCGGCGAGGGCAGTTGTCAAATGCCCTCCCGGCTGCTACACCCTCATCGAGATCCCAGTGATCGACATGCTCCCAGGCGAAACGGAGGATTTGATCAGGCGGCTGGTATAGGCAGGGGTCAGGAATCAGGAAACAGGCGTCAGGAATGTTACGGCCCCCTCCGTGCGGAAGGGGGCCTTGTATCGCTCACATACTCATCAGCTCCAGAACAGACGCAGCCATAGGCGCTCTATCACCTGGAACCAGGGCTGTTGTTGTAGCCAGCCCACAAACTCATACCACGGGTTGGTTATCTTCGTTACGAAGTCGTGGCGGGCGACCATCTTTTTCACCTGTGCGTTATTGGCACGGGCGGCGGGCACGCCGTAAATCTCCAGCTCCCGCACCCGTACAAAGCCATCCTTACTGTGCGCGACCAGGCGCACATACCGCGCCGTGCCGCTGATTTTGCGGTAGAAGATGGAGGCCTCGTCTAAGTCTATGTGTTCGTCCAGTGTCTTCCACATCTCGCTGCTGGCGTTGGCGACGTCGCTGGCCTGAAGCGACCAGCCCCTGACGTCGCCCTTGAGCACAAAGCGGCTGAGCTTCATGGGCTCGCCCAGGTCGATTTGCAAATACGGGATTCCCCCTTGCGTCTCGACTTCCCAGCTGGTTGAAAACGTCCCGTCGGTAACCGGCGTCGGGTTGCGGTTGCCGTCCCAATCAACAGCAGGTTTTTGCAGGGCTACGTTGAACGGCTTGCAGTAGTATTCGTTGACCAGCATCATCAGGTGGTCCGGGCGCACGAAGACGAAGCGATCCGGGAATTCCGCGTGGAGGTCATTCGCGAGCTGGGCGAGGTCGCTGACGCTGGTATGCCACACGTCCACCTGCCCGATGAAGAACCGCGGCTCCTTCGTGTTTTTCGCCGCCGCTTTTCTCATGTGATTCAGAATGTTCTCCGTGCCGTTGTCGTAGGACATGGAGCCCCGGGATCCTTTTGTATCGGACCCAAGCCAGATAACAGGCTTGCCGCCATAATAGCGTACCTTCTGGCTGAAATTGCCGTTTTCGAATTGTGTGGTAACTCCAAGTATGCCCGGCATGGCGCCCAGATACCACCTCGCGCGGCTGGCCGTGAGCTTCTGCCAAACCGTAATGATATTGATGTTCGCGCGCTCGAAATAGTCGTTGGTCATTGCGCCGTATCTCTTTGCGAAGGCCTTGCCGGGCCATTCCGCCGCCGTGCTGTAGCCAAGGCCCGAGGGGCCGCAGATGAGCACGTCGTTTTCCGTGGCGGTTTTGTAGTACCAGTTGAGGATCTGCGGCCCGGCATCAAGCATCACGGGGCTGAAGGTCCAGCCGATTGGCACCTCGCCGCGCTGTGGGCTGCCCCATAGCCTTGCAACTTTCATCGCGCCCTGGTCATACTGGATGTTGTCGCCGTCACTGATGTTCAGGGAAACATAGATTTTGCCCTGTTCCATGGAGGGCTTTGCGGGAACCGGCGGTACGTCGTTCAACTCCCTGGACATACCGGAATACACTGTGTAGTTGAGATAAAAATCCGAGGGGATGGTCATGACGCCGTAGGAACTGGCAAAGGAGATCCCGGCGCCCTCGTTGGGCCACCAGCCGGTATAAAAGCAGTCCAGGGCCTTGACGTCCTTAAAGAAAAGTTTGAGCACCGCCCGCTCCTCTGGAAACTTCGGGTCCAGCCATAGAATGGCCGCTTTCACCGCCACGGAGAAGTCCCGCAGGGGGAAGTGGCCATCCGGTGCAAGGCCGCTGATGGTGCGGCGGGTGCACTGGCCCCAGTAATTGGCGTGCATCCAGCGGTAGGCGCTGAGCTTGTCCGTGATTTCGGCGGCGTCCCGCAGGTCCTCCAGCACGGGCAGGCTATATGGCGCGGCTGATAATTCCTCCGCGAGCTCCGGCGACACGGCCAGGGCGTCCTTGATTCCCGCGACGGTGCAGGCCACATTGTTTGTGTCCTGAATCTCCGGGTTGAAAATTACCAGGCCCTTGATTTCATCCAAGTACTTTTGGAGAGCATCCCTCCAGGGCAGGAATTCGTACGACAGCCCAAGGTCGGGACCCCAGGAGTCGCGGTTATCGTGGTCCCTGTCCACCAAAAAAATGCGGGGACTCACGCGGTTGACGATGCCCTGCAAGCAGGAGACAGCCAGGCGCTCGGCCAGGGGCATGTCGGCGACGCTGATGGCGTCGAGGATTTCTGCCGGGGTTCTGAAGTGGGGCAAGGCCTGGCGCGTGGGCCACTCGAACCCGTCTTCCGAGGCCGAAGCCGCGATGGCCAAGACCGGGAGGAGTAAGGATGCCGCCAGGACAGCGCACAAGATTTTGCGTATCTTCATATGATCGATTCCTTTCTTGGGTGTTGCGTCAATTGTAACTGAATTTCCCCGCGATGTCAATTGTTTTTACGAGAAACGGTTGTAAAGCGCGCACAGCTATGTTATAATGCAGGAAAGACGCATTATTTTTTAGAAGGAGATGCTGTTATGACAATTTGGTGGTCGATCATGGTGGGCATTGGCGCGGTTAATTTTTTGGCGGCGGCTTTCATCGTATGCAAGTCGCTGAAATGGGACAAAACCGAGCCGGAAAGCAAGAAAACTTTTTCGCTCCTGCGGGCTTGCGTAATGGCGTTCGTCGCGGTGGCGGCGTACCGCACCGTCTTCGTTTCCAGCTACCCGGACAGGATGGTCTGGTTTGACTCGATGCTGAACAGCCCGTTTTTGATCCGGTGCCTTGCGACATTCGCGGAAATGAGCGCCGTTACGATTGTGGCCGTTGTTTTGCTAAGACTAAATAGGCAGTATAATATCAGCGGGCGCAAAGTGTTTGCCAAGGCGCCCATTGTCTCGATCATCTGCATTTTTGCGGCGCAGTTTTTCGCCTTCGGCGGGCTGGTCACGCAATACCACACCTTGTTCGGGATTGAGGAGTTCCTGTGGATGTTCGCCTTTTTGTGCTTCGTGCCGCTGGTGTTCCTGGGACTGCGTAAAATCAAGTCCGGGGAGATTGCGCAGGGCCAGCAAAAGCTCTTTCTCAGGATAATGGCGCTTTGGCTCGCGGGATACCTGGCGTTCCAGATTTTTTACGCCCTGCCGTTCATGTACTTTTTCGAAATGGCGGGCGATATCGGCAAAGCGATCCCGCCGGATGCGTTGCGCACCGCCATCTTTGATTATACCGTGCAGCGGGGCTTCCATGAATGGGGCGGCATCGGCTTTATGATTTGGCACAGCGCCTATTTCGCGGTAACCACCTGGGTGTATTTATTCGCCTTTATGGCGGCGAGGAAAACATATGGAAAAAAATAATATATTTGCCCGCAGGGGATTTGGCGCGGCGGCGCTCGCGCTGGGCCTCATGGGCTGCGTCATGAAGCTGATTGCGATAGGCACTTATGATGGATATTTGGTCAACGAATTCCCCGATCTCATCCACAAGTGGAATTACCTCGGGTTTTTTACTTATACGACGAATATCATGGTTGATTTTTGGCTGGTTTTCGTTGGCGTGGCCATTCTGTTCCAGCTTAACGCCATGAATCGTTTTTTGACCAGGGCCTCGCTGCAGGGCTTTTTGACGGCAATGATTGTGATCGTGGGCATTTTATATTGTTCCACGATGCTTTGGTTCGACACGCCGTATTCGTTGGGGCTGTGGTGGGGGAATGTGGTGACGTTCTGGCACCATGTGGTGACCCCGGCGGTTATGGTATATCTTTTTTTCCGTCCCGTCGATAGGACGCGGCTCAGGATGAAGCACTTGACACTCTGGATGATCTACCCCTTTGCCTATTTTCTTGTGACGATGATCCGGGGCGGCGTTACCCGGTGGTACCCTTACCCGTTTTTGGACAGCACCTGGGAGATGTTCGCGGATTTGAACCTGACGCCCTGGGTTGGCATATCGGTGGTCTTTGTTGTTTTGCTCTTATTTATGCTGGCAGTCGGATTGCTGGCCGTCACACTGCATAACAGGAACGCGCAAAAAGCGGCCGCCCCAGCTTGATGGCTAGGGCAATTGGTTCTTGCTCAGTTTGTAGGGCCTGTTGACACTTTGGGAATCGCTCAGATTTTGAGCGATTTTCGTGACAGGCAAGAATATTTTTTAAAGGCATACTACCGTATGGCGAGAAAAATTTACGCAGCATGGCGCGAAAAGCGCCAAAAGATGGGCGGTTAACGAAGTGTCAACAGGCCCTAGGGCTTAAGCCTCACCGTTGCGCCGTCTTCAAATGATGCGACATGCGGGTCCTCGCCCGGGTTGCCGCGCGGGGGCCAGTCCGTCGTCATAATAAACGCGCCGGTCCGGAGCGCCTGCGCCTCCCACTCGTCGTCCCGCCAGGGAAATACGTCGACGCGGGTGCGCACAAGCATGTTGCTGACCTCGACGTTCTGCCGCATATCGGGGGATTCCGACCAGTTGTCGATGATAAAGCAGACATACGCCTGGTTGGGGTCCATGTCCTGCCAATAAAGTACCCACTGCCCCATGGATGGGAACATGCTTAGGGCGCGCGTTGCGGGATCCACGGCGGCATAGGCTTCCGTCGTATTCCAATCGTAATGGTAAATGACTAATATTTTGCCCAGCAGTTCGGAAAGCGCGGGATAATCGTCCGCGGCCCGCATTTGCTTGAAATCATCGTGCGCCCGGAGCATGTCCTTCGGGGTGTACAGGCGATCGCCCAGTGCAGCGGCGACCAATTCGTCCAGGAAAAGGACATCGTCCAGATTGAATGGGTGCAGCAGCATGCCGCCAGAAAAAATTGTGGGCTTGGCCTCAATTAACAGCGTGATGGGCAGGTGCCCCGGGTGCGCATCGGACCACAGGGCGATTTCCTTCAGCGCGAGATTGAAATCCGGGCAGACCGACGCGTAGTCCACCAGAGGGATGTGCGCGCATCGAAAGCCCTTCTTCTCGCGCATGACGTCCAACTCGAAGCTGCGTATGCCGTTTTCCAGCTGCGCGGACAGGGGCTCGTAGCCATAGGACCACACCCTGCCGTCCGAAAACCCCAGGGGGCCTATCAGCCGCCGCATGAGCTGATCGGCAAAGCGATTATATGCTTTATAGCTATTGTGCGTGCCGAGAAACTGCACTTCGTTCAGGCGAATATTGTTTTCCAGCGCGACGGCGATATCGAAGCCGCTCATGTCCAATTCGCTCGCCGGAGCGAAATCCGGCTTGCTGTATTCCTCTTCCAGCGCCGCGACATGCCGCTCCTGCAGCCGCGCGGATTCTTTTTTTACTCGCACGGAGGAAACGAGCACGGCGGCGCACAGGCCCAGCGCCGTCGCGAGAATCAGGCCAAGCAGGGCAAGCAAAACCGCGAGGATGATTTTGGTATATTTTTTCATGGCATATTTCATGCTACCATTATAACAGCCGCTCTTTTGGTTGTCAACACGCAATTTTGCTTGACATTTCCGATGAATCTGTGGTACACTGAAGACAATGAAATATTGGAGGAAGAGTATGAACGTTCTTATCTATATCACCCCGTCGCCGCCGACGGTGACGCGCGTAGAACCACGGGGGCTTCCCCTGGGCCCGCTGGCCATCGGCACTTACGCGAAGCACGCGGGCCACAATGTAAAAATCGTGGACGGCAACGCGTATAAATCCCTCGCGGAAGTGACCTGTGACGGCTTTGCGCCCGACGTTCTAGGCGTTTCCATGCTGACGATGTACGGCGTTCTTGTGATGGACCAAATCCGTGATTTTATTTCTGAGATCCGAACGGTCGCCGACCCAACCGTGGTATTCGGCAGCACCGGATCCTCCGTTCTTTCCGAAGTGCTCCTGCGCGAAAACGTGGCCGATTACGTCGTGCTTGGCCCGGGCGAGAACGTTTTTCTTGATTTGCTGTCCGCGCTGGAAGCCGGTTCCGGGGTTTCCGGCATACCCAGCCTCGCCTATCTGGACGGCGGCTCCTATGTAGAAACGCCGCGCGCGGAATGCGGCGGCGGCCACGGCATGTCCCTCCCGATGGATTATTCCCTGCTGGACGTTCCGCGTTATTTTTATTATATGCTGGACGACCGCAAGGGCATCGACCTTTCCGCGTCCCGCGGCTGCAAATACCGCTGCACGTTTTGCTTCAATGAGTATTTCTTTGGCTGTGCCTACCAGACACGCCCGGTTCCCGTTCTGATCTCCGAAATGAAATTCCTCAACGAAACATATGGGATTACGAACTTCACCATCATGGACGAGTGTTTTGGCTACGACAAAGAATGGCTGCACGCGTTTTGCAACGCGGTTATCGCGGAGCTGCCACCGGTAACCTGGTGGTGCCAGTTCCATGGAGGCGTGAACACGAAGGAAGACTATGAACTGATGCTCAGAGCAGGCGGCATCTTCCTTCTGCTCGGCGTGGAAACCGGGGATCCGGGAATGAGCCGGAAAATACGCAAGGGCGTCGATCTTCCAAAGCTCCAGGCGGAAATCGAAATGCTGCAGGATATGGGCTTTTGGGTTTACACCGCGTACGTTCTCGGTTTTCCCGACGAAACGCGCGAACAGCTGATGAACACCTGCAAATTTATGCTGGGTTCCAAATCGAACGCGTTTTATATCAGCAAGTTTTATCTCATCCCCCACACAAAGCTGTACGAGGAGCTGGAAAGCCGTGGCAGCGTTACCATGCCAAAAACCATCGAGGAATTCCAGGCATTTCTTTCGCCCAAGCGCTACCGGAACTACGCGAACGTGCCGGAGCACGACCTGGACGTGATACTGGCATTCTTCAACATTGCCTTCAGGCTTCAGTTTCTGTTCGAAAAAGGCGCGTCCAGGCATTTGAAGTCATTCTTCAAAACCCGGGGCAAGGGCAGCGGGGGAGACAAGCGTTACCTGATATACATCCTGGCGTTTATGTTGAAAATGATGTGGTTTTTCTTCGCGTATCCCTGGGTCCGCCGCAGATATGGGCTCACATTCCGGAATTTTAAGCGGCCGGAAAAATGGCCGAGCAGGTACGAAAAGGAGTAATATATGAACGTTCTTCTCTATATCACCCCATCACCGCCGGATGCGATGCGAATTGAACCCCGTGGACTCCCCCTAGGGCCGCTGGCCATCGGCACTTACGCGAAGCACGCGGGCCATCATGTAAAAATCATAGACGGCAACGTATATAAATCAATATCGGAGGTGACCGGCGACGGCTTTGCGCCTGACGTTCTGGGCGTTTCCATGCTGACCATGTACGGTGTGCTCGTAATGGACCAGATCCGTAGTTTTATTGCTGATATCCGGACGGTCGCGGACCCGAAGGTGGTATTCGGCGGCCCCGGGTCCTCCGTTCTTTCCGAAGTGCTCCTTGGCGAAAAATTGGCCGACTACGTGGTGATCGGCCCGGGCGAGGAAGTTTTTGTCGAACTGCTGTCCGCTTTGGAAGGCGCTTGCGATACCTCATGTATAGCAGGCGTCGCTTATTTGGATGGCGGTTGTTATGTGCGAACGCCGCACATAACACGCAGCGGCGGCTTTGGCATGACCCTTCCGATGGAGTATTCCCTGATGGATGTCTCGCGCTACATCGGCTACTCGGCCGGCGGGAGAAAAACTGTTGACATCAGCGCGTCCCGAGGATGCAAATATCGCTGCACGTTTTGCTTCAATGAGTATTTCTTTGGCTGCGCCTACCAGACACGCCCGGTTCCCGTTCTGATTTCCGAAATGAAATTCCTCAACGAAACATATGGGATAACGAACTTCAAAATAATGGATGAGTGTTTCGGCTCGGACAAAGCCTGGCTGCATGAGTTTTGCAACGCAATCATCGCCGAGCTTCCGCCGGTGACCTGGTGGTGCATGCTCCACGGAGGGGTGAGAGCCAGGGAAGACTATGAGCTGATGCGCACGGCGGGCTGCCACACCATTTTCATTGGCGTGGAAACCGGGGACCAGGAAATGAGCCGAAAGATACGTAAGGGCATTGATCTGGCGCGCCTCCCCGCGGAAATTGGGATATTGCAAGAAATGGGCTTTTTGGTCGTGGTCGCCTTCATTGTCGGTTTTCCCGGCGAGACGCGCGAACAGCTGCTGCATTCCTGCGAATTTATGTTACATTCCAGAGCGGATGAATTTTATATGAGCAAGTTTTACTTGATTCCCAATACCAAGTTATTCGAGGAATTGGAAGAGCGCGGCAGCGTCACGATGCCGCAAACCCTGGAGGAATTCCAGGCGTTCCTTTCCCTAAAGCGCTATCGAAACTACGCAAGCGTACCGGAGCGCGATTTGGACGTTGTCCTGGCATTCTTCAACCTTACCTACCGATTCGAGGTTCTGGCAAGGAAAGGCGGGCTGACGAACCTGCGGGCATTTATAAAAACCCGGAGCAGAGGCCAGGCGGGAGATAAACGATATTTGTTTTATATTTTCGCGGTATTCCTCAGCCAGTTGTGGTATTTCTTCGCGTATCCCTGGGTCCGCCGCAGATATGGGCTCACATTCCGGAATTTTAAGCGGCCGGAAAAATGGTCGAGCAGGTACGAAAAGGAGTAATATATGAACGTTCTTCTCTATATCACCCCATCACCGCCGGATGCGATGCGAATTGAACCCCGTGGACTCCCCCTGGGGCCGCTGGCCATCGGCACTTACGCGAAGCACGCGGGCCATCATGTAAAAATCATTGACGGCAACGTATATAAATCAATATCGGAGGTAACCGGCGACGGCTTTTTGCCTGACGTTCTGGGCGTTTCCATGCTGACCATGTATGGCGTGCTCGTGATGGACCAGATCCGAAAATTTATTTCTGATATCCGAACGGTCGCCGACCCAACCGTGGTATTCGGCAGCACCGGCTCCTCCGTTCTTTCCGAGATGCTCCTGCGCGAAAACGTGGCCGATTATGTCGTGCTTGGCCCGGGCGAGGAAGTTTTTCTTGATTTGCTGTCCGCTTTGGAAGCCGGTTGCGGAGTTTCCGGCGTTTCCAGCCTCGCTTACCTGGAAGACGGCTCTTATATGGAAACGCCGCGCGCGGAATGCGGCGGCGGCTTTGGCATGATCCTCCCGATGGATTATTCCCTGATGGATGTCTCGCGCTATCTCAGATACATGCACGACGGCAACAAAGGCATCGACTTTGCCACGTCCCGCGGCTGCAAATACCGCTGCACGTTTTGCTTTAATGAGTTTTTCTATGGCTGCGCCTACCAGGCGCGCCCGGTTCCCGTTCTCATTTCCGAAATGAAATATCTCATCGAAACTTATGGAATCACATCCTTCGCACTCCAGGACGAATGTTTTGGTTCCGACAAAGCCTGGCTGCATGAGTTTTGCAACGCAATCATCGCAGAGCTTCCGCCGCATATCACCTGGGGCGGCCAGCTCCATGGGGGAGTGCTGACAAAGGAAGACTATACGCTGATGCTAAAAGCGGGCTGCCTCGCTTTGTTTTTTGGCGTGGAATCCGGGGACCCGCAGATGAGCCGGAAAATACGCAAGGGCGTCGACCTTCCAAAACTCCAGGCGGAAATCGCAATGCTGCAGGAAATGGGTTTTTGGATTTATTCCGCTTTCATTGTAGGTTTTCCCGATGAGACACGCGAGCAGCTGCTGCGCACCTGCGAATTCATGCTGTCCTGCAAGTCAAACTCATTTTATATGAGCAAATTTTATCTGATTCCCAACACTAAGCTGTTCGAGGAGCTGGAAGAACGTGGCAGCATCGCAATGCCGCAAACCCTGGAGGAATTCCAGGCCTTCCTTTCGCCCAAGCGCTATCGAAACTACTCCAACGTACCGGAGCGCGATTTGGACGTTGTTCTGGCCTTTTTCAACTTCGCTTTCAGGTTTGAGTTTCTGTTCAAAAAAGGCGTGATTACGCATATACGGTCATTCATTCAAAACCGGAGCAAAGGAAGCGGCCAGGACAAGCGGTATCTCTTCTACACCTTGGCATTTATGTTTAAAACGCTGTGGCATTTCATGGCGCATCCATTGGTCCGCCGAAAATATGGGCTCACATTCCGGAATTTTAAACGGCAGGCGACAGAGTTGCCCAGTACGGCAAGGAAATAGGTATGAATATACAGCAGCTTCGTTGGTGCAGCAGATCGCAAGAAAGGTATGAGCTTATATGAACGTCCTCATCTATGTCACCCCGTCGCCGCCAGACGTGATGCGCATCGAACCCCGGGGAATTCCCGTCGGCGCGCTCACCATCGGCACTTACGCGAAACACGCGGGCCATCACGTAAAAATCGTGGACGGGAATTTCTATAAATCAATCTCAGAGGTCACCGGCGACGGTTTTGTGCCCGATGTTCTGGGCGTTTCCATGCTGACCATGTACGGCGTTCTCGTGATGGACAGCGTTCGCGATTTTATCGCGGACGTCAGAAAATTTCAGACCCCGCCGTGGTGTTCGGCGGCCCGGGCTCCTCCGTTCTTTCCGAGGTGCTCCTTCGTGAGAAACTGGCCGACTACGTGGTGATTGGCCCGGGCGAGGAAGTCTTTCTGGAGCTTCTTTCCTCCCTGGAAGGCGGCCGCGATGTTTCCGGCATTTCCGGCATCGCCTATTTGGACGGCGGCTCCTATGTGCGAACGGCGCGCGCGGCTTGTGGCGGCGGCTTCGGCATGACCCTCCCGATGGACTATTCCCTGGTGGATGTCACACGCTATATCTGCTACTCGGCCGACGGCAGAAAAACAGTCGACATCAGCGCGTCCCGCGGCTGCAAATATCGCTGCACGTTTTGCTACAACGAATTTTTCTATGGTTGCGCCTACCAGGTTCGCCCGGTTCCCGTTCTGATCTCCGAAATGAAATTCCTGAATAGAACCTATGGGATTTCGAACTTCTATATACTGGACGAGTGCTTCGGTTCGGACAAGGCCTGGCTGCATGAATTTTGCCGCGCGGTCGTCGCCGAGCTCCCGCCGGTGACTTTTTGGTGCCAGCTCCATGGGGGTGTCAAAACCAGGGAAGACTATGAACTGATGCGCAAAGCGGGCTGCCACACCATTTTCATCGGCGTGGAAACCGGGGACCCGGAAATGAGCCGTAAAATACGCAAGGGCATTGACCTGGCAAGCCTCCCTACGGAAATCGCGATGCTGCAGGACATGGGCTTTTTGGTTACGACCGCCTTCATCGTCGGTTTTCCCGGCGAGACACACGAACAGCTCCTGCATTCCTGTGAATTCATGCTGAGTTCCAAAGTGAATCATTTTTACATGAGCAAGTTTTACCTGATTCCTAACACTAAGCTGTTCGAGGAACTGGAAGAACGCGGCAGCGTCACGATGCCGCAAACCCTGGAAGAATTCCAGGCGTTCCTTTCGCCCAAACGCTACCGAAACTACTCGAACGTGCCGGAGCGCGATTTGGATGTAGTGCTGGCTTTCTTCAACCTGATATTCCGGTTTGAGTTTTTGTTCCGGAAAGACGCGTTCACGCGCGTGCAGTCATTCCTAAAAAGCCGGGGCCAGGGCAACGGGGGAGACAAGCGCTATTCATTTTATATTTTTGCGCTGATACTGAAAATGATGTGGAATGTCACCGTGCACCCCATGATTCGTAAAAAATATGGGCTCACACTCCGGAATTTCAAACGGCCCACGCCGCCGGATTGACCACCTTGACTTATCCGTACAGCGCATACACAATTTTCCGGATCCTTTCCCGGGAAAGGCCATATTCCTCCGCCAGGGCGTCGATTTTGATGCCCCGGCGGAATTTTTGACGGATCTCGCTGTTGCGCTCGGCGTAGTACCGGCGGCTGCCCGAGCCTTCTCCCCAGGCTTTGCGCTGCCCCGCGGCGGGGATGTACAGGGTTTCGCCGCCGGCGTATTTCTGCAATTCTTTCAGCAGCGGGTCGGGTAACACTTCGCTTGCGTTTCTGTATTTCATTGGGTTCTCCGTTCTTTGCCGCTCCGCGATTACTTCCTCCGTCACGCTTCGCGTGTCATTTTTGCACCCCTTCCTCCTTCGGAGGCACCCCCCGCGCAAGCGCAGGGGGCGTTGGGGCGTCATCAAAACCCTTGCGGCTACTCGCCTGGCTTCGCGAAGCATTTCACGGGTTCTCCGCCGCAAACTCTTCGAATGTGGCGTATTGGGGAATCAGCCCGTGGGTTTCAATGACATACGCCTTGATTTTTTCTTCCACCTCGGTTGCCCGTTTGCTGAGCGCCGAAAGATCATCGCTGTCGAACGCGCCCATGAAACCCAGGTCCTCCAGGCCATATTCCTCCGCGACGATATTGCATTCATGCTGGAGCATACAGCCATCTTGCAGCGCCGCGTCCGCGTTGCCCTGCTCGCAGAAATGGCGCAGCCGCCGCCAGGTCAGGCTCAGCTCGGAATACCAGTCGGCAAGCCATTGGTAGTCCTTGCTGGACTCCTCTTGTTGCTCACAGGGCTTGTACCCCGCGATAAACTTGCGCACGGTTTGAATCATTAGATGCGCGACGCTCTTGAGTTCCCCCGCACTCTTTGCGCTTAGCAGGACTTGATAATAGGCCGCAAAGTGTTCGGGCTGCTGTTTGCATTGGGCCATCAGCGGCAATGATCCCTCATGGATGGGCCATTGACAGCGCCCATTGAGATACAGAACAGCCATCAGCAAATAGTAAAGGATATAGCCCGCCGCCAGGCGCACTTGATGCAATTGATCCTCGAACATCATGCTGCGATACAGATTCATGGCTTCGTCGAGCTGCTCGAGGGCTTTCGGATAGACATAGGCCGGGTCCGCCAGGTTATCCTTGAGTTTCTGGCATAGCGCTTCGAATCTGACGAGATCTTCCGGCGAGCGGCTGTAGAGTACGTCCCGCTCATAGAGGCAAAACGAAATGCCATCCTCCAGATTCGCCATGCGTTCGCAGCGTGCCCAATCAATGGGAAACAGGTCGTGATTTACGCCGCCGATGTGGATTTCCCGCCCAAGCTCGCAGCCGCGTTCTGTTGCGGGTACAAAAAAGGAAAAGCACTCGCCGTGGCCGTCGCCCGCGACAGAGCAGCCGTTGGCGACCAGCAGCGCTACGTCGTCGGGAAAATCCCGCTTGATTTTGTTGACGGCCCATTCCGTCAGCTTTGGGCCTGTTTCGGTGGTATAGTTCATATTGAATCCCGCTTTCACTTTTATTTGGCTTTATTATACGACGAATACAAAACAAAAGCAAGGGCGGGAATGGGTTGGAAGTGATGTTGGCGCATGTCCCGCGCATATCATGAAGCAGATCGGATACAGGAGCATGCTTCATGAAAATTATTCCCTACGACAGGGCCGCGGCGGTGGCGTATGCCCGCAGGTGGGCACTGGACCGCAACCTCGCCTATGCCGATTTTTCACAGATGGGAGGCGACTGCACGAATTTTATCTCCCAGGCGCTTTTCGCTGGCGGCGGCGCGATGAATGAAACCCGGGATCGGGGTTGGTATTTCCACTCCCTGAGCCGCCGCGCGCCCGCCTGGACCGCTGTTCCGCATCTTTATGAGTTCCTTACGAAGAACCAGGGGCGCGGGCCGTTTGGGCATGAGGCTTCCTTGGACGAAGCCGAGCCCGGCGACGTCATCCAGCTAAAATTCGCGGACAGCAAGGATTACAGCCATTCCCTGCTGGTACTGGAAACCGGCAAGCGTCCCGCGCCGGAGAATATTCTCATCGCGGCCCACAGCCTCGATTCCCTAAATCGCCCGCTGAATACATACAGCTATGTGCAGGCCAGGCTGATTAAGATAGATGGGGTGAGGATGTGAAAGGAAGGCCGGATTTTTATCCGGCCTCAGTGCGTATTATTTTGGTGGGTGGGTGCTATAGTTACACAAAACGCAGCCAAATCCATCCAAAGAAGATGAAGTAAATAATCAAGTCCAACAAATTCATTGAAGCCTCTGAAAGCCTGGCATAGCTTTGTACACTGTAAAAACCATCAGGCGTATCTTTTGCGTTAGAGACAACGCAATAAAGCCCTCTCGTTTTCGCGCCTGCAAAGGCTTTGCTTGTGAATGTATAGGTATTGTTATTGTCGCCAACGAGTTCACCGCCGAGATACCATTGATACCTCACCTTGTCGCCGTTTGGAATATGCGCCTTGATAGTGAATGTTTTTGACGTGCCGTTTTTAACGGAGATTGAACTTGGAAGATGCTCTGTGATCACTGGAAACGCCTTTTCGTTTAGAACCTCATAAAGCGTAATCTCATAGCTTTTCACGCTATAAACACCGCCAGGCTTATCTTTTGCGTTATTGACTACGCAATAAAGCTTTCTCGTTTTTTCGCCTGCAAAGGCTGCGCTCGTGAATTGATAGGTACTGCTATCGCTGCCAACGGGCTTGCCATCAAGATACCACTGATACCTCACATTGTCGCCGTTTGGAATGGATGCGCCGATGGATAATGATTTTGTCGTGCCGTTTTCAATGGAGACTGAATCTGCAAGATCCATCGTAATCTCTGGAAAAGCCTGTTCGTCTATAACTTCATATATCGTACGCTCACCGCTTTTTATGTTATAAAAACCTTGAGGCCCATCATTTGCGTTATGTACAACACAATATATCCGACTTGTTTTCTCGCCCGCAAAGGCTGGGCTTGTAAAATTATAGGTTTTGCTATTGCTGCCAACGGGCTTGTCATCAAGATACCATTGATACCTCATCTTATCTCCGTTGGGAATATGCGCTTCGATAGACAATGATTTAGTTGTGCCGTTTGTAACATTGATTGGTGCCGGAAGATGCGTTGTGATTACTGGAAACGCCTTTGTGTCTATGCCGGTAGTGTCTATCGTAGCGATAGCCGTGTCGCTATACGAATGATTTCCATGACTGCAATACACAACTGCATAGAACGGAATTTCGACATTGTTTTGGTCGAAATCAAAATCAAGATAAGAGTGATTGTTTATTACGAAGTCTTTTGCCTGCAAAGTCAGCGAAGAACCGGTGTTGTTTGTGTCTGTGCTTAAGAGTTGCGACACTCCATATTTATCAATGAAATACCATGCATATTGAAGTGGCGCCCAGTTATTCCCTTCCGCTTGTACATTCAATCTAATACTACCATTTAATTTGGAAGATGTAGGTTGAGGCTGCTGCGTAATGGGAGGCGGTATGCACACAGTAATTTCCGCTTTACTACTATCGGCTGAATGCTTCCCCAATAAATGATTATGTGTTACTCTAACAAAGTGGCCGATTGGGATCGTATGCTGTTTCACGTCGCCATAACCGAGTTCTTCTAATACAGTTCGCGTGACTTTGAAGTCAAAGCTGTTTGTCGACCAAATTGTATTGGTCGATTTGAGACCTACCCATTGACCTTTTGAGTTCCGAAAAAACCATTCATAAGTGCTGGTTATTGCTGAGCTTATATTCATATTAACATACAGCTTACAGGTTTCGTACAAGCGTACGGATTGATTTTCAGGATGCTTGTCAAATCTGAAGTTATCCTGCGCCGCCAATCCTGGCCCTTCTTCGTCAAGCTCTTCTTCAATTACAGCATCTTCGACAACAACCGCATCCTCAACAACCTCCTCCGCCATCCCCGGCGCGCCCAACCCAAGCCCGATGATAACCGCCAACAACAAAGCCAACAACTTTTTCATGTCCATTCTCCTCCCAAAATTTAGTTGCCCCTATTATACCTATTTAAAGGGGACAAGTAAATAGCAAAAAGTATTTTCTATTTTGTGCACAATTAATGCACCCCCCCCCGTAAAAATGTGCATGTTGCACAATTTTGTGGAAGGTGCATAAAGCCGTGCGCATACCTCGCCCTGCCCTTTCATATCCATAGGTACTGAAGTCAAAGCATGAGGGGGTACCGCCAATGCTGATTTATACCGTGCGGGCGGGGGACAGCGTTTACCAGATCGCGAGGAGCCACAATGTGACGCCCGCGGCCATCGTGAAAGCAAACGGTTTGCAGGCGCCGGACCAGCTTGTCGTCGGCCAGGCGCTGATTATCCCCAGCGCCTTCCGGGACCATGTCGCCGCCGCGGGGGACACGCTGTTCCGCATCGCGCAGCGCTTTGGGATCACGTTGGGAGCGTTGATCGAGGCGAACCCGCAAATCACGAACCCCAACGCGATTCGAATCGGCCAGCGCATCTACCTGCCGCGCGTGAGCCTTGGCACGCTGGTTGTTAACGGCTACTGCTACCCTACCATCAGCGACGACGTGCTTGCCAGGACGCTGCCACGCATGAGCATGATTTGCGTTTTTTCCTGCCAGGTGGACGCCGAAGGAAATGTCCGCCCCATGCAGAACGACCAGCGCATTGTGACGAAAGCGAAGGCCGCGAAAGTACGCCCCATGCTTGTGATTACAAACTTAGATGAGAGTGGATTTAATCCTGACATCGCTCGGGCTGTGCTGAATAACCCGCAAAAGAGTGATCAAGTCTTGCGTCAATGCATGGCCATCATAAAAGAAAAAGGCTATGGCGGCCTTGACGTGGATTTCGAAAACGTGCCCCGGGACGCAAGACAGGGCTTGAACGAATTTTTGGCGAAGGCCAGGACATTGCTCCACGCGCAAAATTT
>Ga0123356_10002090_pt1 | contig 21538 bp, 20 predicted proteins | sample TergutEmb28metaG_2_FD_92546 | JGI IMG/M metagenome (GOLD analysis project Ga0123356, IMG submission 92546) | Embiratermes neotenicus P3 segment gut microbial communities from Petit-Saut dam, French Guiana - Emb289 P3 | ecosystem: Host-associated > Arthropoda: Insects > Digestive system > Gut ... | reverse complement strand
GAAACCCGAACCCGAGCCGAAACCCGAACCCGAGCCGAAACCCGAACCCGAGCCGAAACCCGAGTCCGAGGACGAGTCCAAGTCGGCAACCGAGCCTGAGCCGAAACCCGAGCCTGAGCAGGACGCAGAAAAGGCGTCCGAGCCGGAGGCTGAGCAAGAGTCCAAACCGGAGGCCGCGGCAGAACCCGCGCCTGAGCAGGACAAGGCTGAGCCCACGCCCTCTGAGCCCACGGCAGACCCGGAAGACAAGCCCGGGCCGCCGGCACGCAAGTCAGTGACCGAGCGAACGAGGACCCCTCGGCACTCGGCCCGCGAGGACATTCTCAAGCTTCCGCCCAAGCCGCCCCCGCGGGTCTACCGCCCCAAGCCCCGCAAGGCGGGGCCAGGACTCCCGGCTCCCTCGAAGCCTCCCGAGCCGCCTCCCCGCTCGAGGCCAGGTCCGTCATCGTCCGCGACTCCCAGTCCGGGTGTGCGCGAGGACACCACCCCCGGCCCTGGTCGGGAGAAGGAGGCGCAGCGGCCGCCGACCCCGCCTCGGCGAGTCACTGTCCGAGAAGCGTCGGCCGAGACGCCGATGCCTCCGCCTCAGGACCAGAAGGCGGCCGCCACTCCAGAAACCCCCAAACAGGCCCCGAAGGAGCCTCCGCGTCAAGCTCCCAAGGCGGCCCCTACCGAGGCGACTCAAGAAGCCCCTCTCGAGGCCACTCGGGAGATTCCGCGTCAGGCTCCGAAGGCGCCCCCGCGTCAGGCTCCGAAGGCAGCCCCTCTCCAGACCACCCCGCAGCAGGCCCCAACAGCAGCCCCGCGCCAGGCCCCAAAGGCAGCCCCTCTCCAAGCCCCAAAGGCACCCCCCAAAAGGACAACCCCGCCCACCAGACCGACACCTCCCTCACCACCCAAACCCAAACCCACCGAGACTGCCACCCTCCCTGCCGTCAAGGCCGGGTCGGGGAAGAGGCGCTGGTTGCGCGTGGTCTTGCCGCTCGTCATCGTCGGCGGGTTGGCGGGGGGGTATGTGTGGCTGGCGAACAACCAGGCGGGCACGGTGCCGGCGCGGACCACGGTCGTGGGCGTTGAGATCGGCGGGCTCGCGGTGGACGATGCCGTCGCGCGCCTTGACCAGGAACTGGGCCAGAGGGCGGTCGAGCCGGTCGAGGTGACGGTGGACGGTGAGGAGAGCGCGCTCGATCCGCAGCAGGCGGGACTGGAGTTCTCCGCCAAGACCACTCTCGAAGGCGTGGCTGACCTCACATACCACCCCGGTGAGCTGTGGAAACGGATGACTGGAAGCCGGGAGCTGCCCCCAGCGCTCACGGTGGATGAGGACAAGCTCACCGCCACCATCCACGATCTGGCCACTCGGACGGCCGTGGCACCGGTCGACGGGACCATGTCGGTCGAGGGTGAAATCGTGTCGACCACCGCGCCCGTGGACGGGAGAACCCTCGATGAACCGACGGCGAGAGCGCTTGTCTCCGAGCGTTGGTTCGACGCGAAAACCCCGATTGACCTGCCGGTAGTCTCCGACCCGCCGGGAGTTGACCAAGCCGAGCTTGACCGCGCGACCCGGGAGATTGCCGAGCCGCTCCTCTCGGCGCCCGTCGAGATCGCGATGGAGGACAAGAGCGTCGAACTCCCGGTCGAGGTCCTCGCAAAAGCAGCATCCATCACCGCGATCAAGGGAACCCTCACCTTGTCCTTCGATGAAGCCACAATCACCGACGCGGTCCAGGAGCGGCTGCCCGAGGGGATCGAATCCGACGCGCGCAACGCGCGGTTCACGTTCAAGAAGGGCAAGCCGAAGATCGTGCCGGGAACCGCCGGTCGTACGGTCGATTTCGCGGCGATCCCCGGAGAGATTGCCCTCGCGGCCCAGTCGCCCACCGACCGGAGGGCTGAGGTCGCAGTCATCGACATTGACCCCACCCAGTCGGAGGAGGAGCTCGCCAAGCTCGGAGTCGTCGAGGTGGTCGGCGAGTTCGCAACCCAGGCCTACTCCAACTGGAGCAGAACAGAAAACCTCAAGCTTGCCTCCAAGAAGGTGACGGGCGTGCTCGTCAAACCCGGCGAGATCTTCTCGCTCAACGACACGCTAGGCCCGCGCACGGTGGCAAATGGCTGGCATGATGCGCCGGTCGTCGTTAATGGTCGCCAGCAGGAAGGCATGGGGGGAGGCCTCTCACAGTTCTCGACCACGTTGTACAACGCCGGGCACTTTGCCGGGATGGAGGATGTCGAGCACCAGCCTCACTACGACTACTTCTCCCGATACCCCAGGGGTCGCGAGGCCACCTTATGGGAGGGAGTCTTGGACAATCGCTTCAAGAACAACACTCCCTACGGTGTGCTCCTTCGGGCCTGGGTGGGCAATGACCTCAGGGTTCACGTCCAGCTGTGGTCCACTCACTACTGGGATGTCGAGTCGGTGATCGGCGACTCGTACGGCATTGTCCCCGCCAAGACAATCACGCAGAAGGCCGGCCCCGACTGCAAGCCTCAGGACCAGGGCTCCAACGGCTTCTCGGTCACCTATTGGCGCACCCTCTCGCTCAACGGCAAGGTGGAAGAAAAGCAGGAGTGGTCCTGGACCTACATGCCGACCAACGGCTACAAGTGCGAGGAGCCCAGGAAGCCCAAGGACGACGAGAAGGACAAGAAGAAGGACAAGCCGTCCAAGAAGCCCTAGTTACGCGGCAGCACCACCCGCGCGATCGCAATCTCGGCGACGGGAACGCTCACCTCGCCTCTCCTCGTGCGCACGATGACGGCCCCTGAGTCAACGCTCACCAGCTCACCCAGCGCGTCGGAGTAGCCCCCTTCCGCCAGGCGCCGTCGCACTGTCACCCGATGCCCGAGGCAGGCAGCCAGCTCAGATAGCCCATCCACCCGCCCCCGCCGCGCGACAACCGCGGCCGGAAGCGCGAGTTCCGGCACTCGACTCGGGCATCTGTCCCACGTGTCCTCCATATCGGGGATACTAGGGGCACACCATCGCGGAGGCGAATGAGGAAGGGAGGCGGCCGTGGCCTACGTCATCGCCGAGCCGTGTGTTGATGTCAAGGACAAGGCGTGCACCGACGAGTGCCCTGTCGACTGCATCTACGAGGGCGGACGGATGCTCTACATCCACCCCGAGGAGTGCGTCGACTGCGGGGCCTGCGAGCCCGTCTGTCCCGTCGAGGCGATCTACTACGAGGATGACCTCCCACGAGCCTGGTCCGACTACCTGCGTGCCAACGCCGACTTCTGCGCGGCGCTCGGCTCGCCAGGATCGGCGACCAAGACCGGCCCCACCGCGAGCGACGACCAAATGGTCGCCACTCTCCCCGCTAAGTAAGGAAAGGCATCCGCCATGGGACTGCACTCCGCCGCCCTCCCCGACTTCCCCTGGGACACCCTGGCCCCCTTCAAGGCGAAAGCCGAAGCACATCCGGACGGGATGATCGACCTGTCGATCGGCTCGCCCGTTGACCCCACCCCTGACCTCATCCAGGACGCCCTCACCTCCAATGCGCCGGGCTACCCTCCCACCGCGGGCACCCCTGAGCTGCGAAAAGCCATCCGCGAGCACTACCGCAACGTCCGCCGCATCCGGCCTCCCGAGCGCGACGGCATCCTCCCGACCATCGGCTCGAAGGAGATGGTCGCCCTCCTCCCCTCGCTCCTTGGCCTCAGCGCAGGGGACGCGGTCATCTGCCCGACCGTCGCCTATCCGACCTACCAGGTTGGGACTCTCCTCGCCGGCGCTCACCCGCTGTTCGCCGACCGCGCCGCCGACCTTCCCCCCGGGACTGCCGCCCGCGTCCGCCTCATCTGGCTCAACTCCCCCTCGAATCCCACCGGCCAAGTCCTCCCCGTGGAGAACCTGCGTCGATGCGTCACCTGGGCGCGCCAGCGCGGCATCGTCGTCGCATCCGACGAGTGCTACGCCGACCTCGCCTGGGAGGAGCCGTGGGCTTCCGAGGGCGTCCCCTCGATCCTCGACCCCAAGGTCAACGGCGGCGATCACACGGGCATCCTCGCCCTCGGCTCGCTGTCCAAGCGCTCGAACGCCGCCGGCTATCGCATGGCCTGGATCGCCGGCGACCCCAAGCTAATCGCCCCGATCCTCCACATCCGCAAGCACATGGGGATGATGATGCCTGGCCCGACTCAAATCGCCATGGCGGCGGCCCTGAGCGACGAGACTCACGTCATCGTGCAAAAAAAGCGCTACCAAGCCCGTCGCCAAACGCTGCGTACTAGCCTTGAGCAGGCAGGCTATGTTGTGGACGGTTCCGAAGCGGGTCTGTACCTCTGGGTGAAGGCGGACGATGGCGCGGGTGCTTGGGCGATCATCGACCGTTTGGCGGGGGCTGGCATTCTCGCTGCGCCCGGTACCTTCTATGGTGACGAGACGCATGTGAGGGTCGCGCTAACCGCCAGCGATGCCGCAATCGGGGCTGCGGCGGATAGGCTCGCCGCATCGTAGAGCCCACCGCGGGCCAACCCACCCAGAAAGGGGTGACGCATGGACGCACAGCCAGCTCGCCTTGACGTTGGCGACCAGAGCCTTGACCTCGCGCCGGTGAAAGCCAGTGTTGGCAACGACGGAATCGTCATCACCAGCCTCCTCGCGAAGACAGGCCTGGTCACCGTGGACCCAGGGTTCATGAACACCGCGTCGTGCACGTCGGACATCACCTTCATTGACGGAGGGAAGGGGATTCTGCGCTACCGGGGCTACCCGATCCAGCAGCTGGCCGAGCGCTCCACCTACTTGGAGACCGCCTACCTGCTCATTCACGGGGAACTGCCCACGGCAGAGCAGCTCGACCAGTTCCTCGCGCGGATCGACAAGCACATGTATCTGCCGGGGGATCTGCGCGAGATTCTCGCGGTTCAGCCGCGGGCCGCCCACCCCATGGCTGTCCTCGGCGCGGCGATCCAGACCATGGCCTGCTTCTATCCCGAGTCGATGGACCCACTGAACCCGGCAGCGGTCGAGCTTGCGACGGTCCTGTTGTTGGCAAAAATGCCGACCATGGTCTCCTCGATCTACCGCCGGGCCTCGGGATATGCCGTGCTCTACCCCGTGCGCGGCCAGGGGTACATCGAGAACTTTGCTCGGATGACCTTCCAACGGCCCGGCGAGGACCCCAACCTCCCCGAGGCGCTCATCCGCGCCCTCGACGTGCTGCTCATCCTCCACGCCGACCACGAGCAAAACTGCTCGACCTCGACGGTTCGGCTGGTTGGCTCGGCCCAGGCCAACCTCTACGCCTCGATCTCAGCGGGGGTCGCCGCCCTGTCCGGCCCGCTCCACGGCGGGGCGAACGAGGCGGTCCTCACGATGCTCGCCCAGATCCGCGACTCGGGACGCGACGTCGCCTCCTTCATGACCAAGGTGAAGAACAAGGTGGACGGCGTCAAACTCATGGGCTTTGGCCACCGGGTTTACAAGAACTACGACCCGCGCGCCGCCATCGTCAAGAAGTCCGCCGACGAGGTGCTCGACGCGCTCGGCGTCAAGGATGAGCTGCTGGACATCGCCCGCGAAGTCGAGGACATCGCCCTGAACGACGACTACTTCATCGAGCGCAAGCTCTACCCGAACGTCGACTTCTACACCGGGATCGTCTACCGCGCCATGGGCTTCCCCGCCTCGATGTTCACCCCCCTCTTCGCCTTTGGTCGCCTCCCCGGCTGGATCGCCCAGTGGCGCGAGATGATGAACGACCCCGCCACCAAGATCGGCCGCCCCCGCCAGATCTACGTCGGCCCCGTCGAGCGCGACTACCCGCCGCTACAGCAGCGCTAGCCACGATGGACGATGGCGGCCCGTCCGTCCGCAGACTGCCTCGCGCTTTCGATAGGGTCGGGCAGGTGAACTTCGACCTTCATTCTGATCCGGTTGAGTTGGCGTTGGCGCTTGTCAACATTGAGTCGGTCTCAGGCAATGAGGCTGAACTCGCCAATGCCCTTGCTGCGGCGCTCGGTTCCTGCGCCCACCTGGAGATCCTGCGTGACGGCGCCGCGATTGTTGCCCGCACTAACCTGGGGAGCGACCGACGGGTCATTGTCGCTGGTCACCTCGATACGGTTCCCGTGCGGGGGAACCTGCCCGGCTGGCACAACCCGGCCTCGGATGAACTGTGGGGCCGAGGCTCCGTAGACATGAAGGGCGGCCTGGCCGTCATGGCCCACCTCGCTGCCGAGCTCGACACCCCACGAGTCGACGTGAGCTGGGTCTTCTACGACCAAGAAGAGGTTGCTTCCGACCTGTCGGGTCTGGGTCGACTCATCGAACACCACCCGGACTGGATCAAGGGAGACTTCGCTGTCCTAGCCGAACCGACGAGCGGAGGCATCGAGGTGGGCTGCAATGGCACCCTGCGCGTCATCGCCCGTTTTGCCGGGAAAGCCGCCCACTCGGCGCGCGCCTGGATGGGTGTCAACGCGATCCACGCCGCCGCCCCCACCCTCGCGACCCTCGCCGCCCACACCCCGACCACCGTGAGCATCGACGGCTTCGACTACCCCGAAAGCCTCAATGCCGTCTTCATCGAGGGTGGGATCGCCGGCAACGTCATCCCCGATCAGTGCGCGCTCACCGTCAACTACCGCTTCGCTCCCGACAAGACCGCGGCGCAAGCCCTTCGGATTCTCGGCGAGCTTCTCGGCGACATCCCCCTCGATGTGGACGATGTCGCCCCACCGGCCAGGCCTGACCTGCTGGCTCCCGAAGCCCTCGCCTTCCTCATGGCCGCCATGGCTGAGGGGTCGCCGCCACCCCAGCCGAAGGTGGGCTGGACCGATGTCGCCCGTTTCGCCGAAATGGGGATCCCCGCCGTGAACTGCGGCCCCGGCGACCCCACTCTCGCCCACACTGACGACGAGCGCTGCCCAGCGGAGCAGATCAGGCAAGTAGCCGCCATCGTGCGCAGGTGGTTGACGTGAAGCGAGGGGTGACGCTCGATCAGGCGCTGTTGGGCCAGGCGGCCGACCCGGATGAGGAGGCGGCGCGGCTGGCGAGGATTCACGACGAGTTTGCGCGCGGGTTCGCGGCGCTCGCGGAGGTGGGGCCGGCGATCTCGGTCTTTGGCTCGGCGCGAGTGACGCCTGACCAGCCGGAATACGAACAGGCGCGGCGAGTGGGTCGGCTCCTGGGCGAGGCGGGCTACGCGGTAATCACGGGCGGAGGGCCCGGGGCGATGGCGGCCGCGAATCGGGGGTGCCGCGAGGCGGGGGGAACGTCGGTCGGGCTCGGCATCGAACTGCCGCATGAGGAGGGGCTCAACCCCTACCTCGACATTGGAATCTCCTTTCGGTACTTCTTCGCTCGCAAGGTGATGTTCGTCAAGTACGCGACCGGGTTCGTGGTGCTCCCGGGAGGCTTTGGCACCCTGGACGAGCTGTTCGAGGCGGCGACGCTCGTCCAAACCGAGAAGGTGACGCGGTTTCCCATCGTGCTCCTCGATTCGGAATACTGGGGGGGCTTGACCGGATGGATCGACGAGAAGCTCGGCGACCGCGGCATGATCTCGCCGGGCGACCTCGACCTCATGGAAGTCGTCGCGAGCGCCGAGGACGCGGTTGCCTGCGTTCTTGCCCGCGCGATCCCTCCGGAACTCTGAGGGAGGAGAGAGATGACCTGGGCCTTGTGTGTTCTCGCGGTCGTCTGCGTGGTCGCGACCGTGGCGCTTGCTCGCGGAGGATGGAGCGCCTCGATGGAGGAGTCAACCGCCCGCCAGCGTCTGCGCGCGGCGAGGGCGCGGCGAAGCGAAGCTCGAGCGATCGCAGATGCTCGCACTGCCCCTGAGGTCGCGTTTCCTGAGGTCGCGTTTCCTGAGGTCACCGCACTAGAAGGGGACCTGGCTGCCGACGACGAGGTGCCCCCGGACTCCCGGATGCCCTAGACTAGGGGGGTTAACCAAGCGTGACGAAAGGGGTGGCGGCATGGCTGCCATGAAGCCGAGAACCGGAGATGGACCGCTCGAGGTCGTCAAGGAAGGACGAGGCATCGTCATGCGCGTTCCTCTGGAGGGCGGTGGACGGCTCGTCGTGGAGCTGACGCCCGGCGAGGCGGGCGACCTGGGAAAGGCCCTGATGGAGGTTGTCGCCTGACTCCGGTTTCCCTGATCTGAGTGCCGGTCCGTCGCTGCGTCCCTGCGGCCCGTGGTGGTCCTCGGAGGTGATGGAAGGGCCGTAGGCTGCTTTGGTGGGCGAGATTGTGGCAGCGTCAATCCTCGCGCTGGTGCTGCTCTTTGTTCCTGGAGCGGTAGCCGCCCTCCTGGCCGGTGTTCGGGGTCTTAGCGCCATTGCCTTAGCCCCCGCGATGACCTACGTGGGAACAGGCTTCGGGGCGCAGGTCGCGCGCTGGATCGGAGCACCCTGGGGTTGGCTCGAAGCCGTAATAAGCTGGGCTGGGCTCGCTCTCGCGGCCTGGGCCGTGGGGAGAGTGTCCCGCCTCCACACCCCACGCTCCCTGACACGCTGGAACCCGTTCCAGTGGCTCATGGTCGGACTCAGCGCCCTCGCGGCTTGGATCCTCGGTGCTGGGCTGACGGCGGGCCAGGGAATGCCCACCTTCGATCCTTCGGGGAGGCGAGGGGCGTGGCACGACGTGCTCGCCCTCGCATCCTCACTGGTGCCGGTACGGGCGGCCGAAGTGGGGATGGTGGCCACGGGGATGGGGGCCGTGTGGGTCTGCTCGGTCATCTCTCTCCAACGGGTGCTCTTCCCCGCACGACCCTCTCTGGCGATTGTCGGCGCCATCGGCTCGGTCGCCTATCAGGCCGTGCCCGCCGCGATGCCGACCCTCGGTCGATTCTCCGAAGGAGCGGCTCTCGCGCTGGTCCCGGCGCTGCTCGCCTGGTCAATCCAGTTGGCTCGCGTGGCTACCCTGCGATCGACAGGGCGCCTGGTGCGACTGGGGATTCTCTTCGTCGCGTTCCAAGGCGTGTGGTTGGTGCACCCCCTCGGTGCCGTCGCCTTTGTCCTGTTCGCAGTCCCGGCTGCCGTTCCGATGGTCCGCCGCCTTGCCCGCCAATTCCGGGCCGAACCCGTGCGATGGACGGCTCTGACCTGCTTCGCAGCCTCGGTGGCCATCGGAGCGGTCGTCTCAGTCAGCGCGATTCCTGTCACTGACCACCTGGTTCGCCTCAACCCCGGCGACTTCCAAGGAACCCCCTTGGCCCTCCTCGGCGCCGTCGCCGACTGGACCCCCTACTTCCGGTGGTGGCCAAACCTGCTGGTGGCGGGGTTCGTTGTCGCCGGCCTGATCGTCGCCCTGGGGTCCCGCCGCCGACGAACCTGGCTAGCCGCTGCCTACGCCCTCGCCTTCACCTGGTACGGCGCGGCCGCCCTCATCAACGTCGGTGGCCTGCCCCCGTGGTTCGCTGACCCCGGCTCCCTAGCCGTCCTGATGTCGATCCCCGGCATTCCCCTCGGATCAATCGCCGTCTCCGCAGGCCTCAAGAGCTTCCGCGCCGCCCACTGGTCCCAAACCAGCCGGCTCCGCATCGCCGCCGCCGGAGCCGGAACCCTAGCCGCCACCCTCACCCTCGTCGCCCGCTGGATCGGCATCCTAACCGGCCACCTAGACCCGTAACCAGCTGGCCCCCTGCGCTATGTCAGGCCACGTGCCTCTCGAACGGCGGGTCACGGTGCCCGCCGGGCATCGTGGCGGCGGCGGGACGTTCGAAGCTACGGTGTATGCTGACGGTATACACCTTCTGGAGGGACCATGACGCAGACTACTGTCGCGACGACCGACACATACCTTGATGACCCGGTTGTCGTCTACGACATCATGTGCGAGGCAGCGAACAGACTGGTGTCGGTGTACGCCTCGCGCCCTCGGGCTTCAGGTGTGCCAAGCGAGGAGAGCAGGGTGATCCGCGCGATCCGCGCGGAGGTTTGTGCGGTGGACCTCCATGACCTCGAGGCCCAGAAGGCAAAGACGACCGACTTCAACGAACGGTTCAAGGCAGCACGTGACGGATGACCTCTCCCGCCACCACCTGTCAGACGACAACCTAGCCCGGATCTTCGCGGAGAGGATCGTCGAAGACCTGTTCGCCGACTCGTCTCCTTCTTTCGACCCGCTTCTGATTCTTGTCGGAGCCCAGCCCGGAGCAGGGAAGACGCTGGTCGGCAACGAGATCGGCGCTCAGAGCGGTCAGGCGATGGTCCCAATCCTCGGCGACAACCTGCGCGCCTATCACCCGGGCTACCTGACTTTGCTTGATAGCTTCCCGGAGGCGATGCCGAATGCCACGGCGCAGGCGGCCGGCCGGTGGGTTGAGATGGCCTCTGACTTCGCGGCTGAGCACAGAATCAGCGTCCGAATCGAAGGAACCTGGCGAGACCCCAGGACCTCGATCGATACCGCGGAGCGGTTCGCCGGAATGGGGTTTCACATCGAGGGACACCTCTTGGCCGTGAGCCCCGAAGTGTCCCACCTGTCGATCCTGAAGAGGTTTGTCGATGGCGAGATGTCAGAGGGTTGGGCACGCTACACCTCGCTCGAAGCCCACGACGCTTCTGTCTGCGGGATCCCCGACACGCTGGCCGCCCTCTCAAGAAGGGGCGGTGCTGTTGATCGCATGGTTGTCCGCAGCCGCCAACGCATTCTCTTCGACAGGAGTCGGAGGCCACGTGGCTCCTTCCTGCGCGGGGGGCTGGCGGCACTTCAAGCCGAGCGCGACAGACCGATGGGGGATGAAGAGTTCGCACGGTGGTGCTCGCAAAAGGACGCGGCGGTTTCACGCGTTGAGGACAGGTACCCGGGTCACGAAGGGCTCTCTCGACTCGCGAGACAGCTCGCGTTTGACCAGACACACCTTGAGTATTCCCGGGCTGGGCTCGCATACAGGCGGGGGCGGGTTGGAGACGGCCGCGACATCCCACCCCGTCGAGGGGACTCGCTCTCGAGATGAGCGCGGACGTCAACGTGGAGATGGAGGTTCTGTACCTGCGAGCGGAGATCGCCGGCAGGAAAGCGGAGGTAGCCAGACTCGCGCGCCAAAGGGAGGCCAGGAATCGCCGGGAGGCCGTGGAGGAGCTGCGGGATCTTGGCCAGTCCTTCGGGCAGATAGCGAAGGAACTTGGCATCACGCGCTCCGGAGTTCAGGCAATTCTCCGCCCAAGGGCCGCGACGGGCGATGATACGTAGCAACTCTCGCCTGCGTAGCGATGCAACCAAGACTCCTGGTTTCGCTAGTGCTCGGGGATTTGGCTGGCGGGGTGGGTGGGGCGTGGGCGAGGTTGCGCCGGAGGGTAGCTGACGAGCTTGCCGTTTCCTTCGCCCAGATCACCGTCGGCTGGCGTGCGCGGGCCAGGGACGTCATCGTCCATGGCGGACGATGACGGCGCTTCCGGTTCGCTCTCTTGCGTCGCCTTCTCCTCGGGCTCGGGACTCTCCACGGCAGGGACCGGGGTGGGGGTCGCGGCAATGTAGAGGGTCGGAGGAGTGGGCGGGGCTGGGGCGAGCACCGCGGCGCTCTCCTGCTGGGGCTCAGGTTCTGTTGCGGGTGCGGGGGTGGGTTCGGGGGTGGGGGTGGGCTCCGGATCGGGGGCTTCTTCGGGTGCGGGCTCCGGCTCGGGTGCTGGGGCGCGCATGGGTTGGGGTGCGAGGACGGGGGCGGGCATGGGGGGCCCGGTGAGCCGGTCGTCCTGATGCGTGGGCCACGAGGAGCCGGCCATGGCGCCGAGACGATGCTGACCTGCGCGTTCAATCTCGGCGAACCGCGAGGTGGTACTCACCCGAGGCGTCGGCGTGGCGGCCTGGGCGCGCGAGCCGGCGCGACGACGGTCGCGCATGGAGAGGCGATCCAGGGCGGCTCGGATTCCGAGTGTGAGGACACCACCGAGGAACGCAGCACAAGCGGCGAGGACTGCGTCGCGAGCAATCCACGCGTCCATCGCGCCCTCCAGTTGCAGGAGATCTGGCGATCATCGTCACACTGAGGCCCATCCCTCTGTGGCGAGATCGGTTCTTACGTACATGGGACAACCTACGACCAGCATAATGACGCGCGAGCCGTTATTCCGCCAGCGAACGAGGGGTTTCTGCCGTTGTCAGAGAGGGTTTCTACCCGGAACCGGCCGGGGAGCTGCTCGGCGAAGTTGAGCAGCTCCCGCAAAGACGCCCGCTTGGGAGGGCGCTTCAGCCGGTTCGTGGAGGACCCGCTCCCAGGGAGAGGGGGTCCTGCCTGGGTTCAACACCCCCCCACCCCCACCCATTTCCCCTTTCGCCCACCGCGATCACCGCCACTGCTGCCGGAGGAGGATCCTCCGTCAGGCTTGCGCGGCCGGTGGTTCGTTGTCGAGAGCGTCTGTGATGCGCTGGTGCCACTCCTCGATGAGCTCCTGCACATCGGCTGGCTTGCCGCGGGGATCGGCCTTGACGACTGCCAAGGACAACTCGGCGGCCCGTGCGAGGTTTTCGCGCCCACCCAACTTGTAGCAGGTGATCGCGAGGTCGACTTGCGCAGCTACGGTGCGGGGGTGGTCCGGACCCCAGGTGCGCTTGGCGTCGGAACAGAGTCGCTCGCTCATTGGGACGGTCAGGTGAGGACGGCCCGCCGCAATACCCGCCCGCACCAACCTGTTGCGAGCGTCGAAGGCCTCATCTGGGTTGCGCTTCCAGTCGATGAGGTTGGCGACAGCCTCGGCCTCCTTGAGACGCCACCCATGCGCGAGCCATCGAGACCACAGGGACAACGCCCTTGGTCTCTCGGCGGCGTCCTCAACAAGCCCCTCGCCTCGCGCGATCCACTGCGAGGACTGCGGTTCGCGGGGCACGTTCCCCATCTCGCCCATCGCTGCTTCGTGGATCTCGAACCGGATGGCGGACAGCGACTCCGACTGACACCGCTCCTCAAGGGCAGCGCGGACGTTCGTCGGAAGCGCCATCGCCGGCTCGGCGTCTCCAGCTCCCAGGGCGGCGAGCGCGTCATCGACCCGACCCAGCAGGTCGACATCGGACGCTCTGGAGTCCGGAAGCCTGGAGAGTCGACGTGCAACCCGAACGGTGGAGTCCCCGCTGAACGCCCTCTCGAGTTCCAGCGCGTACCCATCCCCGGAATCCGCAAAACCTCGCTGAGCAGCGACATCCTTGGGATCAAACCAGTAGGACAAGAAGTCGACGATGACCCGCAAAGGCTCATCAACCGAGTCCTTCATTTGGAACGCCATGCGCACCAGTGGCTCAGCCAGCTCGTAGTAGCTCCGTCGGCCGTCGAGCAGCTCATCCCACGGCGTGACCACCTTGACGACCCACCGAAGCTCCCGCAGCTCGCCCAACGCGCGAGCGACACCCGTCTGCGCCAGGTCCAACCGCCGCGCCAGTTCCTGGACATGAAGCGGATGATCGGCCGCCGCCAGCTCGTGGACAATCAGCCTTTGTTGGGGGGTTAGCTGCCGCAGCCGATCCTCGTAGTAGGGCATGAGGTCGTCGAAGCTCTTGAAAAGGGTGTCAGCCATGCGAGGGACATCCTCCGGCGTGAGGATCTGCCCAAACGCCACCCACAGACGCGGCTGGCCACCCGCCAAATGCTGGACAGCCCGAAGGCGCCGCGAAGCAACAGGCTGCTCCAGAGCCTCAATCAACTCCTCGTCCTCGCGCGCCCGGGCCAGATTCTTCACCAAACCATGCGTTTGCACCGGGGTCAGCGGCGCCAGCCGCAGCGTCGAGAAGAACGCGTAGAACGGGCTCACCTGGTCAGTCATGCTCCGGTCGAGCGTCGTCGTCGTCGCGAGCAGGAACAGGGCCTCCGACGTCTGGAGGAAGTGGCGCAGCAGCCGCTGTCCGTCTACACCAATCTGCGCAAACACCTCGTCCAGATTCTCAATGAGGACGATGACGACACCGTCAGCCTCGTAGAGCGCGTCCAGCCGGTGCTCCATCTCGTGATGAGACGCTGGCAGGTCCGTCTCATCGAGTGAACGAAGGATCGCGGCGAGAAGGTGACGATACGAGACGATGGTCCACGGATCCTCGGGGAGCCGGGCCACCTGGAGGCGAGTGCCGTCATCGTGCAAATCTTTGATCCGGTAGTACGTCATCGCCAGAAGGTGAGTCTTGCCCGCGCCGCGTGGGCCCACGATCAGCGTGTGGTTTCGAGATCGCGCCTGTGAGGCATGACGGACTTCATCCACGAGGTCGTCAAGCAGACCCTGTCGGGCAACGAAGATGTCCTCGAGCTGCTTACGAGGGGTCGTCCACGGCGTGAAGCGGGAGATGTGAGACATCACGCGCCTGTCCCGCGCATCCTCCGATGCTGGTAGATCGCTCGTATGAAGCCATACCGCCAGCGCACGCAACCGTCGTCGTTCTCCTGAAGGTAATGGTCGCGGACGAGGTTCTCGAAGACAGGCAAGAAGCGGTCGTGCCGACGGTGCTCGACCGGAAGGTCAACCAGGGGTCGCCACTCGTCAGAGCCCGTGGCGAACCAGTCGAGGATGGCGAAGGCCAGCTTCTCGTCTCCGCCCCTGTAGTACCGGGTGATGCGAGAGACAAACTGAGCGGCGTCGCCACTCTCGTCGCGGTTCGCGAGGAAGCTTGCGTAGCTCGCGCGCACGTCTTGCTCGCCGATGGGTCCTTCGAGCTTGGTGCCGTCGTCGCGGGTGCGGAGCAGGAACACGAGCTTCTGGATGAGGTAGGGCATGCCACCGGTCAGGCTGACCATCGTCGTGACTGCGGCATGGTCGATAGGGCGGCCGATTCCCAGTGCCAGGCGGCGGGTCAAGACCGCAGCATCAGCCTCGTTCAGCGGACCGAACGGCAGCGGGACGAGGTCATTCGTCACATCCTCCCCAGCGCCACATGCTGTCCGGACGTGGTGAAAGCCGACCGAACCCGCGATGATCCAGCGTATGTTCGGCTCCGCGTGCCGGAGTCGACGAAGCCGTTGCAGGAGATTCTTGCCATCCCGAGGATCGCCGTGTTCAGCGATGCTCAGGACCGCGTCCGGCACTTCGTCCATCATGATGGCGAACGGCGCCTGCTTGGACTCGCTGGCTTCGCTGCCCAGCTGCGTCAGTGTGCGCACCAGGAGGTCGAGTGGTCCGTCAGCCAGGGCCGACTTCTTGATGGTCAACAGCCCCCTACCAAGGGTCACATCAACGTTGTCGGCGATGCTCTTGAGGAAACGGAGGAAGCTCTTCGACAGGTGTTGCGATGCCACCAGAGCATCGACGGTCACGCGGAGAAACTCCTGAGTCGTATTGACTCCCTGGTAGTCGACCATGACAACGCGGTATGCTCCGCTGCTGGTGAGGTTGTCGGCGAGCGCCTTCATCCACAGGGTCTTCCCCATGCGTCGAGGGTCACTCAGGACGATTCTCATGCGCCCGTCGAGCATCTCCCGCGCCTGGGCGGTCTCCACGTCGCGTCCGACGCAGTTGGCTGGATCCAGCTCCGAGCCGGGATTGGGTTTGAGTGGTACCAGGTCGGCATCGTCGGGGTCGTTCGGCGTCAGTGTGGTCATGGACCTCTCCTCTACGTTGCACTCCGAGCACAAACGTACTCGGAGACTCGCGCACAACTATACGCGAAATCCCGAGCATAAACGTGCGCGCGATCCCGAGCACAAATGTACTCGGAATCCCGAGTACATTTGCCCGCTCCCAACACCGACACTCACCCCCGGCGCAGGGCAGGGCAGCGGTGTCGGCGAGGTGAGTGACGACCGGGGGGTGCGGGAAGGGGCGGGTTTTCCGGTGTTGTGGGGAGGGAGGTCGTAGGCTTGGGGGAGTTCTACTGGTCAAGGCATGGGGGCTCATGGCACGGACTGTGTTGGGAGTGGCTCGAGGTGTTGCCGCGGTCGCCGTGGTGGGAGTGCTGTTGGCGCCGCTGGTTTGTGGAGTGGTCGGGGCGTCGTGCGTCTTGGTGTCGGCTCGGTCGATGAGCCCGACCCTCAACCCCGGGGACATCGTCTACCTCAAGAGTGCAGCGTCGTACCAGGTCGGCGACGTGGTACGCGTTCCTGCAGAAACATCGGCTCTGCGCAGGATCGTCGGCGCCCTTGAGGACGGCACCTTCGTTACGTGTCAGGACCAGGCCTGCCCGGATCCGGACAACCGACTCGCTGGAGCCCCAGATCCCGATCCCATCTCCCAGGGTCAGATCGCCGGCAAGGTCGTCACCCGCATCGGCACACCGTGGGCCTACCCGCTGCGGTGGAGCGCCACCTGGCCAGGGCGGATGGGCGGCGCCGCGTTGTGCCTGGCCCTCCTGTGGCCGTGGGGCGAACGCCGCCGCTCGCACAAGGGCCACCGCCCCCGCGGCCGCCATGCTCAAGTCCGTAGCCAGGGAGTCACCCCATGACCCGTCGCCCTCGCGGCCGCCACGCCCAAATCCCCAGCCAGGGAGGCAAACCATGACCCGGCGCTTTCATCGACCTGCGCATCTTGACCCACTCAAGGCGGATGAGCTTCCTGGGGGCGCCGATCCCGCCACTCGCAAGGAGGCTGCCCACGAGACGGCGCGCATCCTCCTGTCCCGCGCTCGCGCCGAGGCCCCGACCGATCCGGCCCTTCTCGCGCGCCTGCGTGCCCTGGTCGAGACTGAGGGGGTCGAAACCCTCGCCCAGCTGTGGGCCGACGCCCCCGCCGACTCGCTCCCCGGCGCCCTCTGGCGCGTCTACCTGCTGCGCGAGCACGTCCGCGTCGATCCCACTCTCGCCGACCGCTACCGCTTGGGCGCCCCGCTCGCCGAAGTCCCCGACGCGATCGCCGGCGCAGCCCCGCCGCCGGGTCCCGCCGAGCTGCGCGCCCTCGCCGACGCCATCCTCACCGGCGTGTTTACCGGCGACTTCGGCCTCGCCCTGAACCGCGCCTCCGCCTTCGCCCGGGTCCTCGCAGTCGGCTCAGCCGCCGACGCCAACCTCCTCGACTCCGAGGAAGCCGCCGCCCGCGACACCCGCGAAGCCGCTCGCTTCCTCACCATGTCCGACGACCTCGCCAAGGCCGCCGCTTCGTGGAAGGTTGGGACCCTTGACTAGCACCCTTACCCGCGGTCCCCTTCCCGATGAGACCGTCGCCGAGGTCATGGCCCTCGCCACAAACACCACTGCGCACGATGGCGTCCCTCCCCTTTCAGAGGCTCCCCTCCTCGCGCTTCGCTACGGCAGCAAAGACGCCCTCCACCTGCTCGAACGCCGCGTCGATCGGGTCGTCGCATACGCCCAGCTCGACCTGGGGACCTCCCGTGCCGAGCTTGTTGTCGCACCTGAAGTGCGGCGTCAGGGGATCGGGCGCTCGATGACGGAGGCACTCCTGCGCGAATCATCCTCGCCGCTCCTCATGTGGGCTCACGGGGATCTTCCCTGCTCGCGAGCCTTCGCCGAGGCCTTGGGAGCAACCCGCCGACGTGAACTGCTCCATATGAGCACAGGGGGAGAGGGCGTCGCGGGTGGGGAAGGGTTGTCGCGAGGTGGGGTGGGGGATCGCCCCGACGCGCCGATTGTCGCGAAACGTGCAGTTCAAGAACGCTGTCAGGGTTCTTCGACTGCGCGTTTCGTGAGAATTGGTGGGAAGTCACCGTGGGAGGTGGGGGGGTTTGTCGAGGGGAAGGATGAGGAGGCGTGGGTGGGGGTGAACGCGGCGGCGTTTGTGGGGCATCCGGAGCAGGGGAGGATGACACGGGAGGACCTCGTGCGGCGGATGAGCGAGCCTTGGTTTGACCCGGACGGGCTGCTGGCGGCGCGCGAGCCGGGGGGCGGTGACCTGCGGGGATACGTGTGGACCAAGGTGGTTGGGGAGGTCGGAGAGATCTACGCCATCGGCGTCCATCCGAGCGCGCAGGGGGTGGGGTTGGGTCGGGCCCTGCTCACAGCGGGGCTCGAGCACCTCGTGGGGCGCGGGGTGCGGCAAGTCGAGTTGTACGTCGAGGCGGAGCGGGAGCGGGCGGTGCGGATGTATGCGCAGGCCGGGTTCGTCATCGTCGGTAGGGATGTGCAGTATGGGTGGTGACGCAGGGGCTCGGCTCGTTGGGTCGTACGCAGCGGGGGAGTTGTGTGCCAAGGCCGGGTTCGTCATCGTCGGTAGGGATGTGCAGTATGGGTGGTGACGCGGGGGCTCGGGACGCGGCGCACGGGGGGCGAATCTGCGCCTGGGATGCGACTGGGCGCTGGAGCGTGCCAGGATAGGGCCATGACGGCTGAGGTTTCGATGCTTCGGGCACCTGCCGCTCCCCCCGAACTCTCTGCGGACCGGTTTGGGGACCGCGAGCTGAGCTGGTTGTCGTTCAATGATCGCGTGCTGCAGCTCGCCGAGGATCCCCACCTTCCGCTGCTGGAAAGGGTGCGGTTCTGCGCCATCTTCTCGTCCAATCTCGACGAGTTCTTCATGGTGCGGGTCGCCGGGCTCAAGCGGCGGATCGGCGCGGGGCTCGCGGTGACGGGGGCGTCGGGGATGACGCCACGCCAGGTTCTCGAGGCCATTGAGGCGCGGGCCCATGAGCTGATGCGACGGGTGACGCGGTGTTTTCTGGAAGAGATCAGGCCGGCGCTCGCGGCCGAGGGCATCGAAATGGTGCACTGGGCGGATTTGGAGCCGTCTGAGCATGACCGGCTCGGGAAGTACTTCCGCCGCCAGATCTTCCCGGTGCTCACGCCGTTGGCGGTGGACCCCGCGCACCCCTTCCCCCACATCGCGGGGAACTCGCTCAACCTTGCCGTGATGGTGCGCGACCCCGAGACACGCAAGGAGATGTTTGCGCGGGTCAAGGTGCCGGAGATGCTGCCGCGGTTCATTCCTGTGGACGCGAAGGGCAAGCCGCGGCGGTCGGCGGATGCCGCGTTGGGGATGGGGCGGACGTCCTTTGTCCCGCTCGAAGACGTCATGGCCGAGCACTTGGACTTCCTGTTCCCGGGGATGGAGGTGGTCGAGCACTGGTCCTTCCGCATCACCCGCAACGAGGACTTCGAGGTCGAGGAGGACGATGCCGAGAATCTCCTCAAGGCGATGGAGCGGGAGTTGCTGCGGCGGCGGTTTGGCCCGCCGATCCGACTCGAGGTGGCCCAGGGGATCTCGCCCAACGTGCGCAAACTCCTGGTGCGCGAGCTGAAGATCACCGAGCGGGAGGTCTACGAACTGCCGGAGCCTCTCGACTACCGCGGGCTCAATGTCATCGCTGACCTTGACCGCTCTGACCTGCACTATCAGCCGTTTGTCCCCACGACTCACCCGCAGCTGGCCGAGGTGGAATCCGCCAAGCCGACGGACATTTTCGCCGCGATCGCTCGGCGTGACGTGCTGCTTCACCACCCCTACGATTCGTTCTCCACCTCGGTGCAGACGTTCTTGGCGCAGGCTGCGGCGGACCCCAAGGTGTTGGCGATCAAGCAGACGCTTTACCGAACCTCGGGCGAGTCACCGGTCATCGACTCGCTCATTGACGCAGCTCACGCGGGGAAACAGGTCTTGGTGTTGGTGGAGCTCAAAGCCCGGTTTGATGAGCAGGCGAACATCTCCTGGGCCCGCAAGCTCGAAGAGGCCGGCGTCCACGTGGTCTACGGCCTCGTCGGGCTCAAGACGCATTGCAAACTCCTGCTCGTGGTCCGCCAGGAGTCCTCGGGCCTGGCCCGGTATTGCCACGTCGGGACCGGGAACTACAACCCCAAGACCGCCCGGCAGTATGAGGACTTGGGCATCCTGACCTGCGATCCTGATGTGGGCCAGGACTTGACCCGGCTGTTCAATCAGCTTTCCGGGTGGGCGCCTTCATCGTCCTTCACTCGGCTGGTCGTGGCGCCGACGGGGGTGCGCAAGGGGCTCATTGAGCGGATCGACCGCGAGCGCGAGAATCACCTGGCTGGGCGCGAGGCGTGGGTCAAGATCAAGGTCAACTCGATCGTTGACGAGGGAGTGATCGACGCGCTCTATGCCGCCTCGCAGGACGGCGTGCCCATTGAGCTGCTGGTTCGCGGGATTTGCGCCTTGCGCGCCGGGGTTCCGGGGCTCAGCGAAAACATCGTGGTGCGCTCGATTCTCGGGCGTTTCCTTGAGCACTCACGCCTTTTCGCTTTTGCGAACGATGGCGCGCCAGACCTTCTCATTGGATCTTCAGATTTGATGCATCGCAACTTGGATCGCCGAGTCGAGGCACTGGTGTCTGTCACGGACCCGGGGCATGTCACCGAGCTGCTCGACATGATGGCGGTGTCGATGGACGACGCGACCGCGTCGTGGCATCTCATGCCTGATGGGACGTGGGAACCGCACAGGCTGCAGGAGGATGGCTCGCCCGCTGCGGATGTGCAGGAGATGTACATGACTCGCCAGCGTCGGCGCGGGGTACGGGTGCGGTGAGGCCCGGCCTGGGCGAGGACCTGTCGCCGATTCACGCAGCGGGGTGCCTGGTGTGGCGGATCCGGTCGGGTCGCCTCGAGGTGTTGCTCGTCCACCGGCCGAGGTATCGCGACTGGTCATGGCCAAAAGGCAAGCCGAAGGATGGAGAGTCCTCGGTCGCCTGTGCCTTGCGTGAGGTCGAGGAGGAGACGGGGGAACGCGTCATCCTCGGCGTTCGCCTCCCGACGCTGGAGTATCGGCTCAACACGGGCCAGATCAAGGTTGTCTCCTACTGGGCGGCGCGACCGGCGGGTCCCGGCGAGGCGGCGGCGCTCGCGGTGCGTTCCCCGGTGGCGCCAGCGCTGGAGGAGGAGGTTGACGCGGTGCGCTGGGTCCGGGCGGGTCGGGCTCGACGCATGCTGACCCACCTCAAGGACCGGGTTCCCCTCGACGAGCTGGTTGCCCGCTTCCGGGCCGGGACGTTGGCGACCCGGGCGGTTGTGGTGCTGCGGCACGCCGAGGCTGTTCCGCGTTCTTCCTGGGGCTCTGAGCAGGAGACTCGCCCGTTGACGGAGGAGGGGCGGGCACGGGCTCGAGGGTTGACCTGCGTCCTGTCTGCCTTCGGTGTGGTGGCTCTGCGGACCAGTCCTTGGCGGCGTTGTCGGGCAACGCTTAAGGCCTACGCGCGGGCGGCCGCGCTGGACCGGGTTGAGGCGCCAGAGCTGACCGAGGATGCGGCGCTGGGTCGGCCCGCTGCGGCGGCTGCGGTGGTGCGCAGGGAGCTGCGATCATCAGGCCCGGGGTCTGTCGTGTGCACGCATCGGCCAGTCCTCCCGATCTTGTTTGAGGCTCTGGCCAGCGCCTGTATGCAATCCCAGGTGCTGCGCGGCGCCATCCCCCAGGCTGATCCGTATCTGAAAACCTCCGAGGCCCTGGTCGCTCACGTTGCCCAGCGCGGCCCTTGGCGAGGCCGAGTCGTCGCCCTGGAACGCCATCGTCCGTAGGGCCCCTGTACCCAAGTGACAGCCCTTGGTGGGGCTACTAGTCAGGTGTGCAGAAGGTGAGGTAGTCCTCGTAGATCGTGGTGTAGGCGGTTCGGAAGGCGGCGAAGCGTTCGGGGGAGACGGATTGGGCGCCGTTCGCCTCGGCAATGAGGGAGTCGAGATCGGCGATGAGGGTCGCCCAGGCGTCTTCCAACCGGTCGGGGGCGAGCCTGGCGAGGCGGATGTAGGTGTTGCCGGCGTTCTCCAGGGCGCGG
>Ga0123356_10002088_pt1 | contig 21561 bp, 24 predicted proteins | sample TergutEmb28metaG_2_FD_92546 | JGI IMG/M metagenome (GOLD analysis project Ga0123356, IMG submission 92546) | Embiratermes neotenicus P3 segment gut microbial communities from Petit-Saut dam, French Guiana - Emb289 P3 | ecosystem: Host-associated > Arthropoda: Insects > Digestive system > Gut ... | reverse complement strand
TTTGCCTTTTTCATCACGTGTTTTCTGTTATCCCATTCATTGAAATCACCCAAAAGCGCAACCGCCTTTGCGTTCGGCGCCCAAACACGAAATACCGCCTTTCCGAAATCGCATTTGACGTCACGGGCGTTTGCTTTGTTGTCTGTATGCAAAAAATGGCAGCCGAAATATTCGTAGGACTTGTAATATGTCCCCTGATGGAAAAGATAAAGAGCTTTGTTTATGTCCTTCATTTTTGTTTCTCCGATACACCATAGAATTTTTCCATAGCCGCCGCTGCATCATGACAGGCGCGTTCGTCAGCCATCTCGATATAAAAACGCATGACATCCTCGTTTGCGCTCATACGCGCACCGCACCAGTAATCGCCGGCGAAATGCAATTTGTACCCGTCAAAATACTGGTCAACCTTGATAATGGGCTGCGCAAAACCGGGTTTGCGGGGGGAAAGAAGTTTTTCAAGAAGTTTTCCTCGCACTGAAAAATGAAACGGATAGGCGTACTCCAAATAAGAAGACCGAAAAGATACAAGCGCGGCAAGTTCGTCTATGACTTGTCCGATACTTTTTTTCGTAACTGCAACAACTTCCGCCAAAAGCATCGCACCGGCTATCCCGTCCTTGTAAAGGGAAAGGGTTTTGAATCCGACGTTGTTGCTTTCCACCGCCATGATGGTGTTCGATTGTTCCATTGCTTTGCCGATGAATTTAAACCCAACCGGTGTTTCGTGTACTTCAAAGCCGTAAACTTGACACAACTTCACAACCAGGTTGCCTGTCAGAAAGTTTTTAACGATACCGCCCTTGTATTGTTTTTTGATTTGCGTCAAGTAATAATGCAAAACCGCGCCGAGATGACTGCAGGTGTACACTTTGCCGTCGTAATCAATCAGCGTAACCCTGTCGGCATCTGCATCCAACGCAAGCCCAAGACTGAAATCCCCCTTCACTTTCTGTGCCATTTCCCCTATCAGGTACGGGTAAGGCGAAGGAATCGAAAACCCAAAATACGGGTCCGGATTTTCGCAAATCGCGTGCCATTCAAGCCCAATCCTTTCAAAAAGCCGCTTCATAGCTGCCGCACCGCTTCCGTGCATCGGGTTTACCAAAATTTTAAGGTTACTGTCCCTTAATGCCTGAACATCAAGCATTGCAACGATTCTGTCGATATAGTCTTCGATGTTGGTTGAAAACTTGACGTACCCTTTCTTTACGAGGTCTTCGAAAAATATAATTCCGTAGCTTCTGTCCAGAACTTTTTCCAAAGCAGTAAAAAACTCGTCATTGGCTTCTCTGCCGCCGGGCAGGAAAATCTTTATTCCGTTGTAAACATATGAGTTGTGGCTGGCGGTAATAATTATGCCGTAACCGCTTTTACCGGTTTTGTAAGCAATATACGGCGTGGACACTGATACGTCTATGAAGGTCGCACGGATTTTGTCGCAGCATATCGCCTCGCAAAACCACATTGCGGATTCCCGCGCCATAAACCGGTTGTCATAACCAACAATTAGGTTCACGGGATTCCCTTGTGCCTCCAAAACACTGCGAAGAGCAAAGGCAATCCTTTGTGCGTTTTCTTTCGTCCACGTGTCACCAATAATTCCGCGAAAACCTGATGTGCCAAACTTTATCACTTTTGTAATCCCCCACTCCCTAGTATGTAGTAATGTAATAATAAATTATTTACTTGTCAACGCAAATAAATTCAGCGTATAATTCCGAATGGATAAATATTTGATCGGAGTGGATATCGGAAGCAGTTTCACAAAAGCGGGACTTGTAAAAAACGGAGAAATTATCTATAAAACACGGCTGCCGAGCACGTTAAAGAGTTTAGACTCGGCATTCGCAGTCATTGACGAAATTCTGGGCGCCAACAGGGTAAACTTGCGCGGCATCGGTATTGCAATCGCAGGAATGGTAATGAATGAACGGATTTTACTAAGCGCAGCAAATCTCGGCTTTAATGACAGCATCAATATTGCCGATGCAGTCGAAAAAAGATACGGAATCCCGGCAAAAATCGGCAATGACCATTCGATGTTCGCGCTGGCAGAAAAGAAAGTTGGCAAATGCGATAATTTGGTTTATGTTGCGCTTGGAACAGGAATAAATGTCGGTGTCATAAGCAACGGAAAACTTTACAGCGGGGCTAACGGAGTATCGCTTGAATACGGTCACACATGCTTTTCGCCTACGCATGAAAAAGGCGCCCCTGTTTGTACGTGCGGTCTTCACAATTGCGTGGAAATGTTTGTAAGCGGCAATGCTTTGATGGCCATAGGGAAAAAAGCCGGTATCAAGGCAACGCGTCCGGAAGAAGTGTTCAATGCCTCGCAGGAAATCGCGGACAACTTTATTTCTTGCCTCAAGACAATTATTTTGAACCTCTCAAACACTTTCCGACCCGAAAAGATTGTAATCGGCGGCGGTCTTGCGCCAATGATAAAACCTTACATTGACGACTTGAACAGCGACTTGAAGACAAAAAACTATGGATATAAAAACGCGCCGCCAATAATTGTCGAAACTTCTAAACTGGATAGTGCGGTTTTGGGTGCAGCAGGTTTGTTCGATGACGACACAGCTGTTGACAAGGGAGCGAAATAGGTTTAAACTGCCAATGTTTGGGAATTTAGCTCAGCTGGTAGAGCATTCGGCTTATGACACATCGCAGCGCGATGCATCGATAAGTAAACCTGACGTCCAAGACGAATGCGGACAAGCAGAGAGAAAATCCAAAACATGGGAACTTAGCTCAGCTGGTAGAGCATTCGGCTTACATCCGAACGGTCGGGGGTTCGATCCCCTCAGTTCCCACCAAAACGCGGCAGCTGCCGAGCGTACTGGACTTTTAAGTATTGCAATTCATATTCGTATGCAGTATATTAAACTATAAGGGAGAAATAAAATGCCTAAAAAATTTTCTGAAATTACAAAAATCTGCAACAGGAATCGTGTCAAAACTTTGGAAAACTTTCCAGACAAATTACTTATTGGTTGCCTTGAGGAAATCAATGCGGCGCCAAGTAACCATGGTCAAGGACATGAAGTTTATAGTTTAAAAAATCTTGATTCACTTGAACGCATCCTTACTGCTGAATTCCAAAATAAGAACGCAGTTAATTGGCAGTCATATCATGAAGGAAACCACACAGCTCCTATTGACAGATTGATCAAATCCATAGGCGAAAAATATGCAATTTTAAAAGAAATGAACAGACGTGCGTACAATGAAGCATGCAAGAAAACCGGTAAGACACCGATAGAATTTGCTTCCGAATACGAACAATAAAAAAGCCGTCTTCGACGGTTTCTTGAAGCACAATGAACGCTTATTGACCGAGGAATTCCGCGGACTTCGTGCGATAATTCCTTTAAGCAAAACCTAGTAATCGGCTTTTTTAATTGACTTCTAATTTTCGCCAGTGCAGGTTAGGCAAGGGTTTTTTAATTAATAGCCCCCCGGGTTTGTTGCGCCGCCTTCATCTTTGTCCGAAGTGATTGGTTTTTGACCAGTCGAGTAACATCGGCTTCTTTTGCTTGCTTTATTTAGTTTTTATGCGTATATTATTGTATGCGTAAGTTAAGAATCTATTTAGAAACAACTGTTTTCAATTATTATTTCGACGAAGAGCGTGACGAACATATCCCCACAGTCAAACTTTTTAATGAAATTAAAGAAGGTAAATTTGAAGCTGTAACATCAACACTTGTTATTAAAGAGTTATTAGCAACAAAGGATGAAGAAAGGCGCAATAGGTTGCTAGGTCTTATAGAGAAATATAATATTCCAGTTCTCGAACACAATAATAAGACCATACAAAATCTCGCAAATCACTATATTGCAGAGAAAATAATTCCACCGACGTATCTTAATGATTCAACTCATATTGCCGTTGCAACTTTTTATGAACTTGACTGTATCATCAGTATGAATTTTTCTCATATTAACAAATACAAAACTAAAGTGCTCGTGGCACGTAATAATGCTGTACTTGGATACAATAAGTTACTGGATATTTGTTCATCATGGGAGGTGGTGGATTATGAAGACTAAAAAAACAAGAGAATACAACTGGATTGAAAAAGAAATCGATGAAATTAGACTTGCTCAATACGAGGCAACAAAACATTTAACTGACCAAGAAAAATTAGAGCAAAGCCGTAAAGAGTCTCAAATACTAGCAAAAAAATACGGATTCAAAATAATCACACAATTGTAATTGAAAATTTGGCTTCAAGGTTCAATCGTCTACACCTTACCAAGACAAGAGGCGTTTGAACCGCCGATTGCAGATTAGGCAAGGGTTTTTAAATTAATAGCCCCCCGGGTTTGTTGCGCCGCCTTCATCTTTGTTCGAAGTTTGGTTTTTGCCAGCCGCTTTAAATCGTTCCGCATATAGTTCCAGTTTGCCAAGGATGCTTCGGGCATTCAGACGAGGGTCCTTGCTGAGTATATTTTCTTCTCTTACAATGCGTAACTGAACTTCAAGAGAAAGTGTAGCGGCAGCCAAAACAACTGCTTTCAGTTCCGGACTATTGACACCTCTTGGTTTTGCCCAAGACGCCTGACCTTGTGCAATCGCAAATAACATTTCTGGATGCAAATTCGGAGTATCTTTAAAAGCAAGGCAATATAATGCTACAAGTTCATTATACTCTTCTAGCTCAAGTGTTTTGATTTTTCCGTCAATTTCATCAATTTTCTTTTGGTACGGCTCTTTTTCCGCTTCAAGCAGCGCTATTTGTGAGCCACGAATCATTTTGCCTTCCCTAAATCCCGTTTTGGCTTTTAATAACTGCTGTTTCGTTGTTAGTGTTTTTTGTGTTGTTAATTTTTCTGCCATGGTTTCCTCCATTGTAAAGTTTTTCATTTACGCCATTACTCTACCACATCCAAGATCCGATTTCAAGGGGGTTTTGAAAAAAATTTTGTCTTTTGGACCGCAACCAAAACAATGCCGATAAAGACTCCGCTTGCCAAAAACTGTGGAGTCTGCTAGGCTTCTTTGGAAATGCACTATTTGGACAGAAAAACGATATTGTCGCCGAAAAACGGAATGAACCCGTACCGAGGCTGCAGTCACGGCTGTATATATTGCGACAGCCGGAGTTTATGCTATTCAATCAAGCATGATTTTGAAGACATCGAAGTAAAACGCAACGCCCACGTGGTTTTGGAAGCCCAACTAAGGCGCAGGAGAAGACCATGCACAATCACGACAGGTTCTATGTGCGATCCTTATATCCCGCTTGAAGAGGAGCTGCAGGTCACACGGAAATGCCTTGAAGTGATTGAACGATATGGTTTTGGGTTGTCCATACTTACCAAGTCGGCACGGATTCTGCGCGACCTTGACTTGCTGAAAGCCATTTGTAAAAAAGCCAAAGTAGTCGTTGCCTTGACATTAACCACTTTTGACGAAGCACTGTGCAGGAAAATCGAGCCAAATGTGTCAACAACATATGAACGCTTTGGTGTCTTGGAAAAATTGTGTACCGAGGGCATACCGACGGTCGTCTGGCTGTGCCCCATCCTGCCCTTTATCAACGATACCGAAGAAAATCTGCGCGGGATTCTTGATTATTGTATCCGGGCAAAAGTCCAGGGGGTTCTGAACTTCGGTTTTGGGGTCACACTGCGCGATGGTAACCGCGAATATTTTTACAAGCAGCTTGATAAAAATTTCCCCGGCATAAAACAAAAATATATCGATCATTTCGGTGATTCTTACATGTGCAAAAGCCCAAACAACGCGAAACTGGCGGCGTTGTTCGAACAAACTTGCCGCCAGCACGGGATACTTTTCAAACCAAAAGAAGTTTTTGAATACTTGCAAAGATACCAGCCCGTGAAAAGGCAACTTTCGTTGTTTGACTGAGGAAAATATTGCAGTCGCGCTTTACACGTTGACTTGAAAGTAATACGCAGGCAGGTCATACTGTCTGCCGGGGACGAACATAACGGTCAGTTGTTCAAGATTATAAATTGCAGACCATTGGGTTGAGGACTGCCTGACAAGTTCCAATAAATCCATCGCCTCCTGTTCGTCTGCAAAGACACCGCCGTTTTCCTCCAAAACATCTTTCATGCCGTAGTATCGCCTGCAGTTGAACGTTGGCCTTATAGACGCTATAGGTACCGAAATCGCCTCGGGACTTTGATAGAAGTTTGTACAGAAGTGGTAGTTATTTTCGGGGTTTTGCTCGACAATCAACATTTCATTGCCAAGGTATTCCACGACAACGCTTCTGCCTGATTTGTCCGCAATCTGATAATGAAAGTTTGCGCCAAGTGAATCGCGCATGTTGTACTGCCCCATCAACTCGATTGCCTCGTCCACGGTTGCAGCCTTGTCCAAAACCAAACGGATCATTGTAGTGGTAGGAAGATTTATTTTATTTCCATACGCTTGTTTCGTAGAAAGCCAGTTCAGTTGCAGTACGCCAATCGCAAGCCCCATTTCGTTAATTCCGTCCAGAGGGATATAAGGAGCAACCAGTGTTGACAGCAAATGTTCCTCATTATCCAAGTCGGGAAGGTTTCCATGTGTGTAACCGACAAAGGCAAGGTTAACCGATGAAATGGATTTATAGCCGTTATCGGGATTTGTTTCTACAACCAAGGACGGTGCATAACCAAAGTCGAAGTTACGCGCGAAAATTCTGTCACCGCTGGCCGCCAATTCTCCGGAAAAAGTTGAACAACCGAATCCCGGCGCCTTGATTTCCACAGGCAGGCCATCCAAAAGCACATCTGTTAAAAAATCCGCCAATTCGTCATCGTCTGCGGCACCTACTTGTAAGAACTCGTCAAACTTGTAGTCCTCCATGTATGTCATTGAATACATGGGATAGTCATTCAACTTTGTAAGGGTCGACAGCGAGGTCACAGCCGGATCCGGAAGAGGATCGGGCGTAGGGTTTGGGGTTGGAGTATTATGCGGCGGGTCTTCGTCCTTGACACTTCCGGCAGTTGACGAACAACCAACCAAGACGACTGAAAATGTCATAATCAGCGCCAACGCCGCTATTCCAACAGTTGACAACAGGTTTCTGAATAGTTTTTTCATTTTTTTCTCTCCTTTTTAATCTATATAAAATAGTTTGACGGTCAAACTATGTAATACATGTATATATTAACTGACAGGCAACTTTGTCAATCGTTTCATATGAATAGTTTGATGGTCAAACAATTTTTGGTTATTTTGCACAAAGAAACCGGGCACAAAGATGCTTAATGTGCACTAATCCGGTTGTAATACTTTCTTCACTGTGCCATACTCTGTCATCGCGAAATGAAGAAAAAATTCAAAATAGATAATGTTGGCAAGATTTATACAAGGGTCAGCAGCGAAAAAAACCCTAATATTTTTCGCATAAGCATCAACTTGACAGAAAAAGTCAAGGCAAACGTTCTGAAACGCGCCGCAAATGATATAATGCCGCGCTTCCCCACGTTCAAGACAAAAGCAAGGGCAGGGGTTTTTTGGGAATATCTTGTATACAACAAACTCGAAGTCGAGGTTTACCCGATAAACGATAATGAAGGCATATATAATAATCTGGCAAAAAAAAACAACCGCTATCTTTTCCGCATAAGTTCCCGGGGCAAGTCAATCAACCTTGACGTACATCATTCCTTGTCGGACGGATACGGAGGCTTGACATTTTTACAAAGCCTCGTCTATAGATACTTAACGTTGTGCGGCAAAGACTTGAAACCTGATGCCGATGTCAAAACCGCAGACCAGAAGCCAACGGCAGAAGAACTTGAAGACAGTTTAACCACATATTATGACCGGCGCAACAGCAAATCATCGACAGCGGGTCGCGCCTTTCACATCAAAGGCAAACCGCTTCCTCAAGGCATTTCTGTTACGCGAATTAAATGGCGCGCAGAACAACTGCTGCAGCTAACGCGCAAGACCAAAACCACAGTTACAGAGTATCTGGCGGCACTTTTGGCATGCAGTATCTACAAATCCCAACTTGCAGGTAAAGAGGGGGGCGAAAACTTGCCAATCAGAATTTGCATCTCGTATGATTTGCGAAGAGCGTTCAAGTCGCAGACACTTAAAAACTTCTCGAATTATCTGAAAACCAATCATATTTTCACAGAAACGACTTCATTCGAGGATGTTCTTGCCGAAGCCAAGCGGCAAATAAACTTGGAAAACAATCCTTATTTTCTTATCAGGCGCGCTAACAGCACCGTTAAATTTGAACGAAACTTCTTTATCAATCTTGTTCCGTTTTTTATAAAATCTCCGGTTATGAAATACATCTATAAAAAAATGAGCAACGAAGTAATTACGACATCCTTTTCAAACTTGGGGGTTATCAAATTCTCGGAAAGCATAAAAGACTATATCTCTGATTGCGAGGTCAACCTGTTTACAAGCGGTTTTTCAACTTGCGCGGTAACTTATAACGGAGTAACGCAGATGTCGTTTAACAAAACCATCGAAGAGACCGACATCGAGAAAATTTTCATACAACATCTTGTCGAGCAGGGGGTAGAGGTGCAAGTGCTGTAACAAGTTTGCGATTGTCTTTCACCCGTTCGGCTTTGCTTTGGCTGCGCTCCATCGTTCCGTGTTTTACAAAAGTAACCAGGCACGAAAGGCTGATTGCACTTGCGATATCTTTTTCGATTGTTTTTTTCAAACCCGGCAGTATATTTTCGTCTCCAAGCCATCTGTCGCTGAGTTCTACTTGCACTTCCAACGTATCAAGGTTATTCGCGCGGTCAGCAATGATTTGGTAGTGAGGTTCAAGGCAATCGGTCGAAAGCAAAGCGCTTTCAATTTGCGACGGGAAAACATTAACCCCACGGATTGTCAGCATATCGTCACTCCGTCCAAGCAATCTGGTCATACGAACATGGGTCCGCCCGCATTTGCAAGGTTTTGCTATCAAACTTGTAATATCGCGGGTGCGATAGCGAATAAGCGGCATCCCAGTCTTTGTCAAGGTCGTAAGCACAAGTTCACCCTGTTCTTCGTAATCCAGCGACTCAAGAGTTTCCAAATCAAGTATTTCAGGCAGAAAATGGTCCTCCCAGATATGCGCGCCGCACTGATACTCGCATTCAACCGCAACGCCCGGCCCGGTAATTTCACTGATACCGTAAATGTCATATGCCTTGATACCAAGTTTTCTTTCTATGTTATTCCGCATTTCCTCGGTCCATTGCTCTGCACCGAAAATGCCTTGTTTCAGTTTAAAATCTGATAAAGCATAACCTTCCTTCCCCATCTCATCCGCAAGATAAAGTGCGTACGAAGGCGTGCAGCATAACGTGGTTGCTCCAAAATCCTTCAGAAGCTGCAACTGTCTTTTGGTATTGCCGCTGGAAGCGGGTATCGTAATACACCCAAGCTCCTCACTGCCGTAATGCACACCCAAACCGCCGGTAAAAAGACCATACCCGTAGGCAATGTTGACAATGCTTCCTTTGTCGCAGCCGGAAGTTACCAAACTGCGGGCCATAACTGCCGACCACGTGTCCAAGTCACCCTGAGTATATCCGGCGACAGTCAGTTTTCCTGTTGTACCGCTGGAAGCATGCAGGCGCACAATATCTGTTTTTGGCGCGCTGAACATGCCGTAGGGATAATTATCGCGTAAATCCTCTTTGGTCGTGAATGGCAGTCTTTTTAAATCGCCCAAACATTTTATATCATCTGGCATGATGCCGGCAGCGTCCATTTTCGCCCTGTATGGTTCACAGTTTTCGTATACACGCTTGACAACATCCTGCAGTCGTTCAAGCTGCAGTTTGTCAAGCTGCTTTCGCGGCATCGATTCAGTTTCTTTATCGTAAAACACTTTGAACTCCTAATAATATAACCAAGATAGCACGAGTTTATGATGTGTACTACCTTTTTCTTACATAACAACGTAAAATAAAATCCCGATAAACTGCAAAACCGAGCCGGCGATGACGAACAGGTGCCAGACGCTGTGGATATATTTTTTGCGGCCTCCGCACGCATAAAAAACAGCGCCTACAGTATACGCAACGCCGCCGGCAAGCGTCCACAAAAGCCCGGGCAGAGGAACTTCGTGAATTATAGGCCAAATAGTTGCAACGGCAGCCCATCCCATTGCAAGGTACGCGAACATGCTGAACCTTTTGACATGTTTGTTGTGCATATTTACCGCATTCAAAGTAATCCCCAGAATTGTAAACCCCCATTGAATGCCGAACAAAAGCCAACCCCAAATCCACCGGGTTCGCAAACTAATCAGACAAAACGGCGTATATGTCCCTGCAATAAGTAAAAAAATCATGCAATGGTCAAGCACGCGGAAAAGTTTTTTGGCGCGCCCGGGTCTTAAGAAATGATAAATCGAGCTTGAAGTATAAACCAAAATCATACTGCCGCCGTAAATCGCCATTGCTGTAACTGCCCAAGAATCTTTAAAAGCAACAGCAAAAACAATTCCGATTACGGTAATTGCAATCGCAATCGCGCCGCCCGCAATGTGCGACGCGGCGTTGAAAATCTCCTCGCCTTTCGAAAAGCCGTGGAATTCAGGTTTATGTTTAACTTCGCCTGTTTTTAATTTCACTTTCCGCCTCGCGCCGCAAGTCTTTTTCTTTCAAGTCCCGTTTTTTGTCATATGTATGCTTTCCGCGGGCAAGGGCAACTTCTGCTTTTACAAGACCGCGCGGACTGAAGTAAAGTTTGGTCACAACGCAGGTATATCCTTTTGCTTTTACGCGTGTAAACAATTTTTCGATTTGCGCATGCTTCAGCAAAAGTTTCCGGTCACGCTTTGTGTTTTGTTCCGTCACTACCCCGTCTTTGTACGGTGCAAAGTGGGCGTTTTTAAGGAATGCCTCGCCGTTTTCAAACCATACAAAGCAGTCCGACAAATTCACCTCAGACGCGCGTGCGGATTTGACTTCCCAGCCAAACAATTCCATCCCCGCCTCGAATTTGTCCTCGATAAAGTAATCGTGGAAGGCTTTTTTGTTGTTCGAAATAAGTTTCATATGTTTGTATAGCATATCAGTAAAATTGTCGCAACAATTAATCGCCGCATATTGACAAATCTATGGTTTCAATGTATCTTGCACTTTACAAGGAGAAAACATGAAGAAAACAAGTTTCAAGGGTGGTTTTGTTTATGCCGCGAAGCCAAGAAAGCGCGATTATATAATAAACAAAGATGAAATTGTCCCACTTCTTTCCAGGCTTAGTATTTTATGCGACAGTGAAGCTGCCAAGGAATTAGGTAACCTGAATATAGGAAGTTTTTCATTGGATAAGTACAAGAGCAAAAGGAGAGACTTACCAAAAGGTCGAACGGGCTATCACACAGGTTTACCAGGACATAATAAACGGCATTGAGAAAGCCGGCAAGAACGGAACGGAACAACAGTACCTTTACGCCCATTTCGGCAATAATTGGCTTGAGATGAGAACTTTGCAAGAAAAATTTGAGGACTTGATAAGAAATAAAACCCTTGTCTGTAAAGACCCGGCAAAACTGGACGCGGCACTTGAAGAAGCGATTAAAGAAGCGCACCTAAGGAGGAAATGCGACACTGCTGGCGCAAGCAGCGCCCCAGCAACAAGTGCATTGGATTTGATAGAAGATTGCTGTACTTTTTAAACTCAGGGAAACTCGTATGGAGGTAAATGACCAACCAAAAAGCATTGAGTGTTTTGATGAAGTATTCGGGCAACGTTGATTTGATAAGACATTGCCTTGCGGTTTCGGTGTGCCTGAAACATTTTGCGAAAATGTTCGGCGAAGATGAAAACTATTGGCAGGAGATTGGCATTTTGCACGGATTGGTCTATGAAATGTTTTATGACCGGAAAAATCAGACCCGCTGCGAAGTTTTCAAAAGGGAAAATTTCACCCGATTGCAAATTCATGCTTTTCTGGCGCACGGTTACGGAAGTTTAAGCGATACTAAACCGAACTGCTTTATGGAACGTGTTTTCGTGGCAGTCGATCAACTTGTCCAGTTTATTGTCTCGACCAAAAGATTGCGTGATTTCAAAGCCGTTAAAAAGATGATGACAAATAAAGACTATAAAGTCGGAACACAAAGATTTTTGCAGATGTGCCGAAAAATTGACATTGACCCGGATTGGGTTTTGCTGGAGACTCTGGCGGCAATAAAAACTAGGAGGTTATCCCTATCGCTTTCCTGACGCGGGCTAGGACCTCGTTTGTTTTTTTCACCCCTGCGGCAGTACCCTTTGCAAGGAACGCCATCACCGTCGCTTTGTTTTTCTGGTATTCGGCACGCCGCGAGCGCATAGGCGCCAAGAATTCGTCCAAAACTGCATACAGAAAGTTTTTGATTTTGACGTCGCCAAGACCGCCGCGCCTGTAATGGCTTTTCAGTTCGTCCAGATTTTTATATTCGGGGAAAAACTTTGCAAAATGGGTGTCGTCACAAAAAACGTCCAGATACGCGAACACCACGTTCCCTTCGACTTTGCCCGGGTCGGTCGCATGGATATGGGTCGGATCGGTATACATCGACATAACTTTGGTCCTCAGTTCTGCCGCGCTGTCCTTTATATAGATACAGTTGCCCAACGACTTGCCCATCTTTGCGCCGCCGTCCGTACCGATAAGGCGCTGAGAGCGTTTATCCTCCGAAAGCAACCCGTCAGGCATCACCAAAGTTTCGCCGTAAATTCGGTTGAAGTCAGCCGCGATTTCGCGCGCCTGCTCGATCATCGGCATCTGGTCGTTGCCAACCGGCACAAGGTGCGCGCCAAACGCCGTGATATCGGCTGCCTGACTTATTGGGTAAAACACAAAGCCAACAGGAACGCTGCGCCCGAATTTTTTATCGCTGATTTCCGACTTTACCGTCGGATTGCGCTCCAGTCGCGCCTGTGTCACAAGGTTCGCATAATACATCGGAAGTTCAAAAATTGCCGGAATACCGGACTGCAGTACAAAATTCACTTTCCTGGGGTCAAGTCCAACCGCTAAATAGTCCAGCATAACCTCAAACACGGCATCGGGAGATTTTTGAAACCTGTCCGCCTTGTCCGTAAGCGCCTGAAGGTCGGCAATCATGACAAAAATTTCGTACTGACCGCTGTTCTGCATATCAACGCGCTTTTTCAAACTGCCAACATAATGCCCGATGTGCAAGTTGCCGCTTGGGCGGTCGCCCGTTAAAACTGTTTTCATAGTTCACCTCCAATAATTTGGTATTTCACGCCTCGTAAGATCAAAATTTTTGGTATTGCAGCGGAATCAAAGATAACCGTCTGGGTGTTGTCGTTTGGATGAAAGCCAACCTTTTCGGATTCGATTACATCCTTGTCAATCAAGAATTGAATATCCGTGTGTTCGACATTTGCCAAGTTCAGCAGCGAAACCGCGCCGATCTTTACGCCTAATTTTTCGTATATGACCGCTTCGCCGGCAAAGGTCAGGCGCGATTCCTGCAAATATACCTGCAGTTGTTTCAAATCTGTCCGTTTGTAAAGCGGCACAATAACCATATAGTACCGGCTCCTGTCCTTGTTGCATAGTAACAGATTTTTGACTTCCATGCAATCAAGTTTGACTTTATATTTTTCGGCGTCGGCGCACGTAAACAATGCAGGGTGGTCAACCGCCTTATATGCAATCCCAAGTTCGTCAAGTAGTTTACAAGCGTTTTCTTTCATTTTGCCTCTCCTTCTTTTCTCAGCACAAAGTCGACATCTTTATCACCTCTGCCAGAAAGATTGATAATAATGCTTTCGTCCTTTCCAAGCGTTTTGGCAAGTTTTATTCCGAAAGCCACAGCATGCGCACTTTCAAGTGCCGGTATTATTCCTTCAGTTTTCGAAAGCACAAAGAACGCATTAACCGCTTCTTTATCGGAGCAGGTCACATAATTCACCCTGCCGATTGAATGAAGGTAAGCGTGCTCTGGTCCGACTGACGGATAATCAAGTCCGCTTGCAATTGAATAAACCTCTGCAACTTCGTTTTCTTTATTTTTAAGCACCAAACTTTCAAAACCATGCAATATACCTTTTGTACCATAAGTTATTGTTGCGGCGTGTTCACCGAGTTTACTGCCTCTGCCAAGCGGCTCAACCCCATAAATTTTAACATCTTCTTTTATAAAATCATGGAATAATCCTATGGAATTACTTCCGCCGCCAACACATGCGACGATTGCGGACGGCAACTTTCCCTCATGTTGTTTGATTTGCTTCTTGGCTTCCTTGCCAATAATGCTTTGAAAGTCGCGGATCATCATTGGGAACGGATGCGGCCCGACGACAGAACCTATGCAATAAATGGCCTTTTCGAAATCCCGAGCATATGCAGTAAAAGCGCTATCGACTGCTTCTTTCAATGTTCGTTGTCCGAATTCCACCGAAACCACCTTGGCACCAAGCAGTTTCATTTTCGCAACATTTGTTGCTTGCTTTGCAATATCAATCTCACCCATGTGAATTTCACATTCCAAACCGAAATACGCCGCCGCCGTTGCAAGCGCAAGTCCATGCTGACCGGCTCCGGTTTCGGCAATCACCTTTGTTTTGCCCAAATATTTCGCAAGCAAAAGCTCACCCATACAGTGATTGATTTTGTGCGCCCCGGTGTGATTCAAATCCTCACGTTTTAAATAAATTTTTGCACCGCAAAGCCGCTCGCTTAGATTTTTGCAATAATAAAGCGGCGTCGGTCTGCCCTGATAACTCTTACGAATTCGCTTTAAGTCCTTTATAAACCGAGGATCTTTTTTTAGTTTCTTGTATGCGGCTTCAATTCTATTTAATTCTTGTTGTATTTCAGGCAAAACGAAAGAGCCGCCAAATTCGCCGAAATATCCTTTTTTGTTTTTCATAATACTTCTCCTTTTTAAATTAAAAAACCCGGGCTGCGTTTTTTCCAAAACACGTACCGGGCTGTATCCATAAATCCATTTACATGTTTTGCGCTTGCACCGAAAAGGCACTCGCAAAACAATTGCGAATGCTACAGTCGCCAAAGCCATGTAAATGAATTTAAAATCATATCGCTCTCCTTTTAACAAACTATCGACAGTATATGCGTTTTTTGGAAATTGTCAAGAGTTTTGCACGCCGGCAAAGTTTGGTGCGCGGATTCTTTTGTAAAACAAATCATTTGTTTTTCTAAAGGGGGAGTTCCGCGCAGGTTATTATAGCCCAAATTATTTGGGCGTGTCAAGTAAAATTATTGAAACAGCGTAAACTGATTTGTGGACAAAAGAAAGGAAATCGGCGAGAACATCGCGCTCCTGATTAAAAGCACAGGGAAAAGTCAGGCGCAAGTTGCGCGTGAAATCGGTCTTGGTAAAAATGTCATTACCGAATATGTTGCTGGCAACTCATACCCAAGTATGTCTGTATTTTTGAAGCTGTGCCAAGTGCTTGACTGCAGTTACGAAGATATCTTGGGGCGACTGGAATAATGATTTGCCGGCTGGATTTTCATGTTGTTTTCATTGTTGCCCCGGAATTATTCCGACGCGTCAAGTAAATTATTGGATTTGGCGTAAACTGATTTGTGGACAAAAGAAAAGAGGTCGGCGAAAACATCGCGCTCCTGATTAAAAGCGCCGGCAAAAGCCAAGCGCAAATCGCACGCGAAGTCGGTCTTAACAAAGCAGCCATAACCGACTATGTTTCCGGTAAATCATACCCGAGCATAGACGTGCTTTTCAAGTTGTGCCAAGTGCTTGACTGCAGTTACGAAGATATCTTGGGGCGGCTGGAATGAAAGATTTGCCGCCTTGTTTTTATTTTATTGCTTTTAAAGAAATTTTCCCTAAACGACGAAAGGTCGGCGCGGATTTCACGTTCGGCTTTCTGCAAATCGACCTTGCTGACCGCAGCGATGAAAGCGTCACAGCCTTGAGGCGTAAAGTACACTGGTTTTCCTTTTTTGTTGTTTGACCATTTCTTGATTCGATCTGTTTCAATTTTATAAAAAGATAAAATGTGCTGAGTAACAAAGTCGTAATCAGAATAAACTTCTTTTCTTATTTGTTCGGGAGTTTTTGATTCCACCTCTTCAGTATAAAGATACTGATAGAACAAATCATCTGCAATCATGTGCAAAAAATAACCTGAGTCGAAATCATTGCTTATTTGCACTTCTTCAAGATATTTTGCTAGATTCATTCTTGTTTTTAAAAACTCTATTATCGTTTTCGGTTTTTCATAACTGCCGAAATGCGAGGCAATTTGGTCCGACCCCAAATCCGGAGCCAAACTGCCGTCCAAAAAAAGATTTCTGTCTTGTACAGCGTTGCGTTTCATGTATTCTTCCGCAATTGCCAAGTGCATTGCCAGACTTGCCATGTTGTCATATTAACTCACTTTTTAAATTTCCGCAACTTTTCGTTTAATAACCGTCAGAATTTAGAAAGAAATTTGTCAAACAATTAAATCCTCAACGCCAAATTCCAACCACTCGCCGTCATTCAAATATTTTATTTTAATATTATTGGTCTTTTCATATTCCAGAGCAATTTGCCTTTCTTTTTCACTGCGCTTGTTCCAATGCGGATAAATGTTTAGGTCAAGCAGCCCAAGCCCCTTGTAACTTGGCAAAGTGATATTGTATTGCGGCTTTACCGTTTTCATGACATCATAACGCCATTTCAAATCTTTCCCGAAAATCATTGAGCCGCCGCTTTCGCCAATTATATAACCACCTTTACTTAAAAATTTTCTGAATGCCTCGCTGATATTTGCAATTTTCGCAATTTCAATCATTGGCAAATTGTCACCGCCCATTAAATATATAACATCATAATCAAAAATCTTGTCTAAATTATTTTCATTTATAACAAGCATTCCGACATGAGTGTTTAATTTTTTGAAATTTTCGAATATTGTCGGCTTGACCGAAGCGACAACACAGCCAGTTATTGTAGCGTTTTCGACCATTAATACTTTTTTTCCGTACGAAATTTTTTCAATTAACTCATCAAGTTCTTGACCTCTTTGTCCGTCAAAGTAGCCGCCCGATGTTAAAATTAAATTTTTCATTGCTCTTCGCTTTTTCACTTCTCGACATACCTATGCTGCCCAATCGTCCATGCAGGCGTACACGGAATCAGCATTTCACAATCGGCTTCCCAGTAATACTTTTCGCCGACTTCAATGTAAACTATATCGCCCTTTTCAAAAGACTGCGTTTTACCGTTAGAGGTTGTTATAGTGCCCCTCCCCCCAAGAATATAGCACGCCTCTTTGCATTCAATGTTCATCTCAAAGCCTTTCGCGGGTTCGCGTCCGGTTATTTTCGCCAAGCACATGTTAAGTTCTTTCCAGTGCAGAGGATATTCCCAAACAACGCACAAGCCGGGATTTTTAAATTCTTTTGTGTCTGTGAATTTTACGATTTTCAATTTCTGTCCCCCTTTTTTTACGTTTCCAACTTCTGCTTGCACTTTATTATAGTTTTCTTGCCCACATACTCCTTAATATCCAAAGCCTGATTCATTCTAAACGCCTTCTGAGCGCCCGTGGACATGTTTTTAATGTTGATCTCGCCGGATTTCAGTTCGTTTGCGCCCAAAACTGCGGCGAACGGAATTTTTTCGGCATTTGCGTATTCAAGTGCTTTGCCGACAGATTTGCCGGTTAGGTTTACAAGAACCCGGAGTCCCTGCGTACGCAAGTTTTCCGCGAATTTCTGCGCCGCTGTCTCGGTGCCCATTGGAACAATAATGATATCTATGCAAGTAGCGGATTCCTGCGCCTTGGAATTCAGAATCGCGCAAATCGGCTCCAGACCGAAGCTGGTGCCGACCGCAGGGTATCTTTGTCCGCCAGGGGTGACCCCTGGACCCGATACGACATTCTCGCCCAGAAAACTTCCGATAATACTATCGTAACGGCCGCCGCCGCCAAGGCTGCTGGTTATGTGTTTTTGCCTGTCGAAAGCTTCCCATACTGTGCCGGTGTAAATATTAAGTCCGCGGACAAGGTATGGCGCAAATTCATAAGAGCCTTTCAGTCCCATTTCATCCAATATTGCAAACAGTTCCTTCAGTTCGATGTTCGGTTCAATTTTCATCCCAAGAAGTTTTTCTGCGCCGTATCTTTTTAGGTCCGCAAGAGTTTGCTCGCGGCTGACCTTTTCAATGCGGTCAAGGATACTGAAGATTGCTTCAAATTCGGGTCTGGATTGCTTCGTCGCGACGCTCTTGCTCGCATCCGTTCCGCGCGTGCCTAACGCAATGACATCCGCCAGCATATTCCGGTTGCCGATTTTGATAACCACGTCAATGCCAAGGTCCCTATAGCACTTGACAGCCAGCGCGACAAACTCCGCCTCGATGTGCGGACCTGAAACACCTACGCAGTCCACATCACACTGATAAAATTCCCGCGCACGCCCAAGTTTGACAGGTCCGTTCCTAAACACTTTACCGATTTCGTATCTTTTAAACGGAAAACGCAAACTACGGTTCTGGGCGATAAATTTGCAGAACGGCACAGTTAAATCAAATCTAAGCCCCAAGTCACGGTCGCCTTGGTCTTTTATTTTATAAATCTCGCGCAATATCTCGGCGCCTTCGTTGTATTTGTACGATAAAAGTTCGTAATAATTCAGCATAGCGGTCTCCAGCGGCAAATAACCATAGGATTCAAAATTGCGTTTCAAGACATCCGTTATTTGGTTTCGCCTGATTTGCTGCTCGGGCGAAAAATCACTTGCGCCTTTGATGTTTGTAGGTTCAAATTTTCCCATATGTAATACTAGACAATTTCCGCCGAATTTGCAATACTTTTTATATGCAAAAAGTTGTTTTGAGGGAAACGCCGCGTCGGCTCAAGCAAAAACAGCCGGAAGAAGAGATTATCAACATCCTCTCCGGCGAAACCAAAACAGATGCGACAAAATTTGCCCAAGCCGTAGCGACCTTGGAAAGGCGCGCGGAAATAACTTTCAGGATCAAGGACGACTGCCTTTTGGTTGACGCGACTTTTCACGGCACTACAAAACCCGTGCAAGTTTGGGGCATCAGGAAATCTGATTTACCGATGCTTCATGCGTGTGAATTCGACGAATTGTACAGCGAAGGCGGAAAATCCCGCCGCGCAAACGTTGAAAAATACCAAGAAGGTCACCTGCCGCCAAAGTCACGCGAGGAAATCCGAAAAAACCCTGACAAAGTTTGGGCGTTTTTGCTTGCTCAGTTTAAACTTGACGGAAAGAACCTGTATTCCGGTCTTAAGGGGGGTCTGATATGCAAATTGATTAACATATTGGGTCCCTCAACGGTGAAGCAAGTCGAGCGCAGTGTCACACGCCAGTTTTGAACTTCTCTTTTACTTCTTTGATGTCAAGGCGTTTAAACAGAATCTCGACTTCGGGAAGTTTGAAAGCATTTTTATGAACAAAGTATTCAAAATCATTGCCGCACGACAGCCACTTTTTAACTTTGGTACAGGAGAACGGAATAAACACCTCGCAAATTTTTGCGATGTTTGCAATAACAGTTATGATTTCAAATATGTTTTTACGGCAAAGTTTTTCGTCGGATTTAACGGAAATCCATGGTTTGCAGTCGTCGAAATACTTATTCCCGAAATTGACAAGGTCAAACGCAACTTTCAGGGCTTGGTTTACGACGCCTGCCCTCATCAAGTCGGCAACAGTTTTGTAAGTTTCTTTGATTTGGGACAGGATTGCTTCGCTGACGCTTGCGGTGACGACCTCGCCGCCGAACTTGCTGTGCACAAACGACAGCGTGCGATTTACAAGGTTTCCGAAATTGTTGATAAGTTCACCATTAACCGTGTTGACGAAATCCTCGAATGTAAAGTTTATATCCTTGCGGCCGTTGATATTGCGCAGAAGGTAAAACCTTATCAGGTCAACGTCAAATGCATCCGACATTTCTTCGGCAGTTATCAGGTTTCCGACAGATTTGCTGATTTTCTTGCCGTCTATATTAACAAATTCGGCAGAGACCATTATGTCCGGCTTGTGATACTTTGCCGCCGGATTGGCAAGCATAAGCCCCGGCAAAATTATCGTGTGAAACGGGATGTTGTCTTTTGCGTGTACGTAGTAATGCAATTTGTCCGATTTCACGTCATCAAGCAGGAATTCACGCCAATCGCGGCCGGATTTTTCGCAAAACTCTTTGGTTGCGGACAAATAGCCAAGCACGTTCTCGGCCCAGACGTAAATGCGCTTGTCGTCCCAGCCTTTTTTAGGAACAGGCACGCCCCACTCGATGTTGCGCGTTACAGCGCGGTCTACAAGCCCTTCTTTTAAATATCTGCCGGCAAGACCCACAGCGTTGACCGACCAATTCGGCGACTTTTCGGCGTAATACTTGTCCAACTCCTTTTGCAGCGCAGAGAGTTTTATATAAAGCTGCGTTGTATTTTGCGGCTTTGGCGTTGCGCCGCAAAGTTTACATTTAGGCTCAACCAAATCCTCGGGTTCCAAAATTTTTCCGCAAATATCACAGCTGTCACCCTTGGCGTGAGATTTGCAATGCGGGCAAGTGCCTTCAACATAGCGATCCGGCAAATATTTCTTGCAAGAGCTGCAGTAAAGTTGATCCGCGCCCTTTTCGAAAATATACTTGCCTTTGTACATGTCGGCATGCCAGTCCATTGCAAACTTCCGATGATACTCGCCCATTGTTTTCGAGTACATGTCGAATGTAAAACCAAGCCGCGCGTAATCTTTTTCATGGAACGTGTGGTACTTTTCGGCGACTTCCTCGGGAGTAATCCCTTCCTGCAGCGCCCTGATTAAAATCGGAGTACCATAACAGTCGCTGCCGGTTATAAAACTTACGTCGTTGCCAATCAGGCGGTGAAAACGCGCCAGTGCATCTGCAGGCAAACTTGACCCGGCGTTACCGATATGCAGACGGGCGTTCGCGTAAACCCAAGACATTCCAATAAGTACTTTCGTTTTATTATTTTTCATATTCTCCTTTTATAATAGCATTCAAGTGCGGCTGAAGGCAAAAGAAAAGTTTGTTCAGTGCTAGTAAGACTGACCATTTTCTATGACAATTTCTGGAAGAGGTTGAATATCGACGTTGCCTTTTGCCAGATTTTCCTCGTCCTCATATGCGCAATGGCGAGGTATGACATTGCCGGTTGCACCTATCGCTATGTGCGGAACACAAACGCTTCCTGCGTCGTCTCCGAACACATATTTGTCACCGTTCACCAAAATACCGCGGTCGCCTATATTTACATCGTTTGTCAACCTCAAGCTAGGAGCCAAGCCGTTCTTTTTCGCATTACCGAAATTATATAACAGATTATTATCATATACACGGTGTGGTTCAAGTTCAAAGTAGGCGAAAGGATAGCGTTTTTGCGCCTGCAGAACATTTTCTTCGATGTCCGCAACAGTCAATCCGCGGTGCTCCAATTGCTCGTCATGAAAGTTGTCGTTTGAAACAGTAACAAAAATAGGCAGCGACAAGTTGCTTTCGGCACAGTCTTGTTGTATGCCCTCTAAATTTTTGAAGAACGCATCACAAAACATTTCGTATCCATTAGAGAACATACCGATACGTTCTATGATACCTCCA
>Ga0123356_10002087_pt1 | contig 21562 bp, 16 predicted proteins | sample TergutEmb28metaG_2_FD_92546 | JGI IMG/M metagenome (GOLD analysis project Ga0123356, IMG submission 92546) | Embiratermes neotenicus P3 segment gut microbial communities from Petit-Saut dam, French Guiana - Emb289 P3 | ecosystem: Host-associated > Arthropoda: Insects > Digestive system > Gut ... | reverse complement strand
TTTTAAACTACCACGGATTGGAAGAAATTGCAAGCAAAAAAGTTGCTTATTTGTCAATTTGATTCTGGTAGCATTCTGGTAGCAGCTACCACTTTCTTTAAACCCAAAAAAACCGCTTTTTTAAAGACAATTTCACAAAATTCCTTACCAACTACACTACCCATAGCGTACCATACCTAACCAACGGCACTATGAAAAATCGGTGGCTGCTACCAAATTAAATGTCCAGCAGAAATTAAAAAAATTTGATTAATATTAGACATGGAATGAAGCGAATTAACACTAATAATAAAATGAAGTAATGTAACTTACGGCGACACACTTACGTACGTACGTATTGACAAAAATAAGGTTTTCAGTAATATTCAAAGTAAATAAACAGGTTTTTAAACTTGCATAAAAAAAAATATACGAAATTACAGAAGTGTTACTTCTGGCAACAAATAAATCATCAATGATAAGATAATCGGTATACTAATTATTAGGCAACCGGAGGAAGGACAAAATGACTGTTGCAGAATTGAAAAGGTTATCACCAGAACAAAAAAATAAACTTTTCTATGAAATTCCGGAATCAACTTCTTCAGGTCCAATAAATTCTGAAAAAGATACTATTGATGCAGTGATAGAACAATACACGAATACCAAGATTGCTCTTGACGATGTTCAGATATTAAGGAAAGAACTTTCAGAAATAATTGCTTAAAATTTGTATCATAAGGATGGTTCCATGTCTCTTAGAATTCAAGAAATCGTAATATCATTACTAGAAAAAGAAAATATAATTGATATTATTAAAAATATTCACTAAACTAAACCCATGGCGGACAGGGTTTTTACCGTACTCGACCTACTTGACCTCAATCTTAAAGAACACAACTCTTTAAACCTGCGCTGTATAGGGGGCAGAAAAGGGCTTACAAGATCGATTGATATTCCTGACTTAAACCGTCCGATGGGCGCTATAATGGGTTTTTTTGAGGATTTTGCATACCAGAGGATTCAGGTAATCGGGCGGGGCGAAGCGGCTTATCTGCGGCGGCTGGAAGGCGAAGGCAGAACCGATACAATCAACGAAATGTTCAGTTATTCAATGCCCTGCTGTATTTTTACGCACAATCTGAGCCCGCACAGTGAATTTTTTGAAATAGCCGAAAATGCACAATGCCCCATTTTACAGACCGATTTCGGATCGGCTGATTTTTCTGCAAGAATTATGCGTATACTTTCCAGGATTTTTTCTCCGCGCCAGATAGTTCACGGAGTGCTTGTTGAAGTATACGGTCTGGGAATTCTGCTGCAGGGCGATTCGGGAGTAGGCAAAAGCGAAACAGCCCTGGAATTGATTCACCGCGGACACAGGCTTGTAGCGGATGATGTTGTGGAAATAAACTGTATAAACGGAAATACGCTGATGGGAGCCGGAGCGAATAAAATTATCGGGCATCATATGGAAATCCGCGGTCCCGGAATAATAAACATCACTCATCTTTTCGGAGTAAGGGCAATCAGAGACCGCAAGGAAATCCAGCTTGTCGTTGAACTGGAAGAGTGGGATTCTGACAAAAACTACGACAGGCTTGGCGCAGAAGATCAAACAGTAGAATTGCTTGGAGTAACAATTCCCAAATTGATAATACCAGTAAAACCTGGGCGGAATATACCAATTATCATTGAAACCGCAGCAATGAACGAAAGACTCAAATCAATGGGTTATCATGCTGCTAGAGAATTCAACAGAAATATCCTGAAGTGGATCGAAAGCGGAACATCCCGCTCGGTTTTCTTCGGACATGATGATGTAATATAAGGAAAGCATATGACTGAAAGAACTATTAAGGTTATAAACAGGGCTGGTATCCATGCCCGTCCTTCGGCGCTGTTGGTGCAGACAACAAAAAACTTCAATTCAAATATATATATAGAAAAAGGTACTGACAGAATCAATGCAAAATCCATTATGGGTATAATTACCCTGGGAGCCGCATACGGAACCGAATTAAAAATAATAGCCGAAGGCGATGACGAAGAAGCTGCGGTAGAGGCGCTGATAAAACTTTTCAATTCCAAATTCGAAGAAGAATGAATCCAGCCAGACCGGAATATCCGATTTTTAAAGTGCGGATTCTGATACTGATATATGCCATTCTGTGTGTTCTGACTTATTTATTTTCGCGTAACTTTTTTATAGAAATTCTTGATCATGGGCAAGTGCCTGATCGTTTGAATTTAATCGTATTTTATACAATTCCGGCAGTTTTATTGATATTTCTGGGAATTTTGTTTTTTCAGCTTCTGATGGATTTTATTCACAAACGGTCCGGAAGCAGATTAAATGCAAGGCTAATAGGGTATTTTGCAGTAATTGTTATTTTTTCCGTAGCGCCGATAACGCTTATGACAAACGCTGCAATAAGCGAAATTATCCGTTTTTGGCACAGTATAGACGCTTCCGCAGCAACAAGATCGGCGAACAGTTTTATTGCAGATAACTATTCAATGCATATGGAACGCTTCGAAAACATCATAAGGCAGAACGATTTTTCATCCGGTTTTTTACGCAGGAGGCTGCCGCAAGATATAGTGTCTGTGCAGATTTTTCAGCTGGAAGACAGTTCTGCGGAAGCCAGTCCCTACAGCGAAACTTCCGGCAGCGGAAACGACCCTGTGAATATCCGGAATAATCCTGAATGGACAGAATCTTCCTTTGCAGGCGATGAACAGTTCCGGCTTCCTGTTCCTCCGTCTGTTGAAAACGGTTTTACGGCAAGGGCGCTGCCAAGGGACAGCGGAACAATTCGTTATGTGCAAAGAATGTCACAGAACAGGGTCAGTGTTATCAGTTATAATCTGGGAAGCGATTTTGATACCGGAAGAGCCGCGCTGGAAAATCAGAATATACGGTTTGAATCCATAAATGAACTAAGGTCCAATTTAACGCCGCTTTTAATTTATTATTATGTTGTGTTTTTTCTTCCGACTTTGCTGATGACGGCAATTATATCAATTTCATTTACCCGCCGGATTACTCATCCGATTATTGAACTGACAGAAGCAACCAATCGTGTTGCAGGCGGAAATTTTTCCATTCAAATCCTTACGCGCCGCAATGATGAGCTTGGTACTCTGATAAAATCTTTTAACACCATGGTACAGGATTTGGATGAATCACGGGCGCTTCTTCTGAAAAACGAAAAGATTTCCATTTGGCAGAATATGGCGCAGCAGCTTGCCCATGAAGTAAAAAATCCGCTGACCCCCATTAAACTTTCTGCAGAACGCGTACTGCGAAGATGGCAGAACGACAGGGAAAATATTGGCGAAATTCTGGAAAGCTCCATGATGGCGATCATCAAGGAAACAGAAGGCCTTTCTATCCTGCTTAACGAATTCAGAACTTTATCAAAACCTGCGGAAACGGCTGATTTGCTGATACGTTCAGAAAAAAGCAATGTTAAAGAACCTGTTGATGAAGCGGTTAATGTTTATTCAAGCTCGTACCCGTCAGTTAAATTCGATACAGAATATATACAGGCTGATGTATATGTAAAAATCGACAAATACAGACTTTTCCAGATAATAACAAATGTTATAATAAATGCGGTTGATGCAATGGATGGATCCGGTTTAATGGAAATACGCACAGACCTTGTTAAAAAACGCGAAATTGGATACTGTAGAATCAGTTTTAAGGATTCAGGAAAAGGTATATCAATTCAGGAAAACCAGTCAATTTTTAATCCATACTTTACAACAAAGGAATCCGGAACAGGGTTGGGTCTTCCGATAGTCGAACGGATAGTAAGCGATCATGGCGGTACAATCTGGTTTGATACAGCGGAAGGAATAGGAACAACATTTTATATCGATCTGCCGTTATTTGAACATTCATCCGGCAGTTCGTAAATGTCAGAAAATCAAACGGAGATGTTTATTAATGCCGGTAATTTTAATTATAGATGACGAACCTGGTATAAGAAGTACTCTTGCATCAATTCTTGAAGATGAAAAATATAAAGTTTTTACATCCGAAGATGCGCTTGCCGGTATTGAAATAATTAAACGTGAAACGGTGGATTTAATTTTTCTTGATGTCCTTCTGCCGAAACTCGGCGGCATTGAAGCGCTGGAAAAAATCCGAAGCGGATGGCCGTTAATGGAAATTGTTATGATTTCCGGTCATGCAAATATTGATATGGCAGTACGGGCTGTCAAACTCGGCGCTTTTGATTTTCTGGAAAAACCTCTTTCGCTTGAAAAAGTTCTTACTGTCTGCAGAAATGCGCTTGCTATCAGGAAACTTCGTGATGAAAATAAAAAGCTAAAAAAAATAACCAAGCTTGCATGCGAGGATATAATCGGAACAAGCGAAGCTGTAAACAATATCCGGAAATTGGTAAACCAGGCATCCAGTTGTGACTCGCGGATATTAATCACAGGCGAAAACGGCGCCGGAAAGGAAATAATCGCAAAATCAATCCACTCGTGTTCAGCGCGGGCGGATAGTCCTTTTATCGATTTAAACTGCGCTGCAATACCGGAAAGTCTGATAGAAAGCGAACTTTTCGGCCACGAAAAAGGAGCTTTTACAGACGCTGTATCTGCGCGCAAAGGCCGTTTTGAACTGGCTCACGGTGGAACACTCTTCCTTGATGAAATCGGCGATATGAGTCTTTCTGCGCAAGCCAAAGTTCTGCGTGTTATCCAGGAACAGAAAATAGAACGAGTCGGCGGCGAAAAAACAATTGAAACAGATGTACGGATTATAGCAGCGACAAATCAGGATTTGGAAAAAGCCTGCAGCCAGGCAAGATTCAGAAGAGATCTTTATTTCAGGCTTAATGTAATTCCCATCCATGTTCCTGCCTTGCGGGAAAGAACAGAAGATATTCCATTGCTGCTGTACCATTTCCTGAAAAAACTGGAAAAAGATGTAACCCTGGAACCGGATGTTTTAAATGAATTAATTACTTATGACTGGCCCGGAAATGTACGCGAACTAAAAAATCTGGCAGAAAGAATTTCTGTAATGCATCAGGGAGAAACATTAAATTCCGAAGAATTTAAAAAATTACTGGATAAAAAAAGTAAAAAATCCGTAAATACATCTCTTTTAAATCAGGATCCAATTTCATTTCTGCCTGCAGGTCTTTTTGAGCAAAGTTACAACGAAGCAAGAGATATCTTTGAAAAACATTATTTGGAGTTCCAAATTTTTAAAAATAATGGTATAATCTCAAAAACAGCGGAAGCCATCGGAATGTATCCGAGCAACCTTCATGCAAAATTGAGAAAATACAAAATTGGTCCGGTAAATAAAAACTGAATAAAAAGTTGATTCTAGTTGAAAAGAAAATGACTATACAGTAAAATGAGGATGATTTATGAAAGAATTAACAGATCGCCAAAAACAAGTCCTGTCGTTTATAGCTGATTACATAAAAAAACATTCCTATCCGCCGGCAATAAGGGAAATAGCCGATCATTTTTCAATATCAGTAAAAGGCGCTCACGATCATATCACTGCATTAAGAAAAAAAGGACATCTGAAACAAGCTGATAAAAGACCTAGAACAATGGGTTTGGTCCATCAAAGACCGGAAGATGCAGACATGATGAGTATACCTCTCCTTGGAAGCGTTGCCGCCGGAATGCCGATTTTATCGGAAGAAAACTTTGACGGAAATATCCTGCTGCACCGTTCAATGCTCAGGAAAAATAAAAAATATTTCGCTTTGAAAATAAAAGGAGATTCAATGTCCGGCGCCGGAATACTGGAAGGCGACACTGCAATAATAGAAAAACAAAATTCAGCCCGTAACGGAGAAATTGCCGTTGCTTTGATAGACGAAGCTGTAACATTAAAACGCTTTTTCAGGGAAAGCACAAGAATCAAATTACAGGCGGAAAATCCGGCTTATAAACCAATATACAGCCAGGATGTAAAAATCCTCGGGCGGCTGTTCACATTGATCCGAACTTATTAATATGACTACTGGCAAGGCTAATGCCTTTGCATCCAAAGATGTTTATATTTTTCTCGGTCCGGAACTTGGCAAAAAACAGGATGCGATCAAAGTTATAAAAGAAAAACTGATAAATACATCAGCTTCTGTTGAAGAACATATTTTTTATCCCGGCGAAACAAATATGAGCGAAATTGCCGACATTTTATTGAATATCAGTCTTTTCTCCGATGCGCGGATGGTAATTGTAAAAAATGCAGAACAAATAAAGAAAAAAGACGAAATAGAACTGCTTGCTTCCTGCATAAAAAACATGGATGAAAAAACAGCTTTAATTATATTATCTGACGAAACAAAACTAACATCAGGTTTTGATGATGCTTTTTTCGGCGCAGGCGTATCAAAAGCAAATCACCGGATTTTCTATGAAATGTTTGAAGGCGAAAAAACCAAATGGCTGGAAAACTTTTTCAATCGCGAGGGAGTAAAAATCAACAGGGATGCCATTAATACAATTCTTGAACTGGTAGAAAATAATACAGATGCTTTAAAAAGAGAATGTTCCCGGCTGATTGGTTTTTTACAGAATGACAGGAAAACTACAAGTCTTGCAAAGGGACAAGTTAACAACATGTCCCTTTGTAGGGAGGATATAGAAAAATGGCTTTCGCATAACAGGGACGAATCTGCTTTTACGCTTTTTTCAAGAATTGCAGTCGGCGATCTTTCCAAAGCGCTTGAATCGGTTTCTGTTATGCTTGCAGCAAAGGAAAGCTCCCAGGGAATTCTTGCAGGTCTGACATGGTGCTTCAGGAAACTGGGTGATTATCTTTTCCTGATTGAAACAGGAAATGCCGGTAATAGTTTTGAACTAAAAAAAATAGGATTGTCTTCTCCAAAAGCAAAAGACGAATACGCTGCCGCAGCAAGCAGGTACAACACAGAATCAGTTGAAACCTGCCTTGCACTTACCGCAGAATACGAAATGCTTCTGCGGTCTCCCGCCGCAGCTCTGGAAAATATTTTGATGGACAGATACATCCTTGCGGTAATAAACACAGGAAAGAAAACAGGGAAATCAATTTACAGCTGATTTACATATTCCTCAATAAACTTTACTGCTTCGTCAAATTCACTGTGCAGTAAATATGCGGAAATCCTGCTGAAACATTCATTTATTTCTGCAGGCCAGGCTTTTTCTCTTAATTCTGCAAGAAGATCCTTGGCGGCTTTTCTGTTGTATACAGAACATGCAGCGCGGATTTCAAACAGTTTTTCTTTTAATAATGAAATTTCGCCTGCCGTTTTGTTAGTTTTTATTTTTTCTTTTTCCTGTTTTTCAAACCGGTTAATAACTGCATACAATTGTTCCATAAACGACGGAAGTTTCATTAAGATAAAGTCAATGTCTTTTTCGCGTCCGGCTTTTTCAAGAACGGCAGCATCATCACAAATATCCGTTTCGCCGACATTTGCAAGAGCGCTTTTCATTGCATGAACATTAATAACGAACATTGATATATCATCAGCTCTGCGGCCTTTGTTGATATATATCGATTCCATAATCGAAGCGGCTTTTTTTGCATCACGGATAAAGAATTCTGCTATTTGAGGATTAAAGGAAGAAGAAACCAGTCCGTTGTTTGTTTGATCTTTTATTTTATTTGCAGCATCAAGTACTTCTGCAGGCTGTTTGTCGCGTATCAGTTTATTCAGGGATAAATTTAACTGACGGATATCTATCGGCTTTGAAATAAAATCGTCAAAACCATTCTGCAGGAACATTTCCGCCTGCCCGGTAAGCGCGTTAGCTGTTAATGCAATAACCGGTTTTGTATAACCCATATTGCGGATTAATTTGGTAGTCTCTATTCCATCCATACCAGGCATCATATGATCCATAAAAATAATATCGTAAACATTGCCTTCTTTTATTTTATCAACGGCTTCGTATCCGCTGATAACAGTATCAATTGTTAAACCGTAAGGCAGCATCAGTCCTTTGGCGACATATAAATTTGTTTCAACATCGTCAACTATTAAGACGCTGCCGTAAGGCATAAAATCCCGTTTAATCTGCAATGTTCTGATTTTGGCTGCATTTACAATGTTAAGCTGCATCAGGTTTTCTGCCAGCTCTTTGCCTATCGGATCATTATCTGTACATTTCTGCGGCAGATAAACAGTAATTACCGAACCTTCACCGGGAACACTTTCTATATGAATATCTCCGTTCATCATCCGCAGAAGGTTTTGCGTAATATTCATGCCAAGTCCGGTACCTATGGTTTTCCGGTTTGCTTCCATATTGAATCTGGAATACTCGTCACCTAACTTGCGCACCTGTTCTTCTGTCATACCCTGACCGGTGTCAGATATGGAGAAAACAACAATTACATCAGAACTGTCTTCCCCTGGCGGCTCTACAGAAACAGAAAAACAGATAACTCCTTCCTGGGTATATTTATAGGCATTGGAAAGCAGATTATTAAGAATTTGTTTAATGCGCAGTTCGTCGCCGATAAACATAACAGGTACATTTTCGTCCACAATAAGCCGGAATTCGATAGGTTTACTTTCGTAGCGCATCATATTCAGCTGGACAGTATCATGAATGAGACTGGCTATATCATACTGGCTGTGATTAAGTTCAAGTTTGCCCGCTTCGATTTTGGAAAGATCCAGAATATCATTTATAATACCGAGCAGTAAATCTGCAGAATTGTAAATTCTTTCCAGGGCATCTTTTGTTGCCTGATTTAAAGAACTGTTCTGAAGCTGTATTTCTGTTATGCCCAATATTGCATTCATGGGGGTGCGGATTTCGTGGCTCATCTTTGCAAGAAAATCACTCTTTGCCTTACTGCTCTCTTCTGCAATTTCTGCTTTGCGCATTTCAGCAAACATCGCTTTTTGTTCGCGGAGATCCCTTATGTATTCAGTAACAGTAAATTCATCTTTATGTTTTACACGGACACATGTAATTTCTGCAGGTATTTGTTCGCCGTTCAGTTTTTGATGCACCCATTCAAAACGGCTGTATCCTTCTTCCAGCGCTTTTCTGACAAGTCTGCTGCCTTTTTCCGTAGATAACATACCGTCAGGCTGGTACTCCGGAGAAAGCTGGTTGAATTTTTCGAGAAATTCCTGCTTGCTGGACAAATCAAACATCTTTACAGCTTCCTGATTACAGTCAATAAGATGCATGTTCTTGTCCCAGAAAAAAGCGCAGAAGGGAGCGGCATCTATCATTAACTGTGTCCGCTCATCAACTTCGCGCATTTTCATTGTATGAATATTGCGGTTAACGGCAGTACTCATCATAAGTCCTGCAGATGTCAGTATGCTGACTTCTTCGTCGGGAAATTTACGTTTGCGGCGGCAGTCATTAATGCTGAAGAGTCCCCAAAAGTCACCTTCCAGAAACATCGGAATAAAAACGATGGATTTAACTTCGTAATATCCCAGGAATTCCCTGTCTTCTTCCGTTAACTCAGAGATAGGCGCATTGATATTTGAACCCTGTAAAAATTGTTTTTCCCATTCTTTTTTCATGCTGTAGGGAAAATGAAGACCATAAGGAACCTGTACGCAGTTTTTTCCGTAATCGCTCAGCCATTCATATCTTAAAACAAAGTGTCTGTCATCATTGATGATTTCGTTACGCCAAATTTGAACGCGGTCAACATCCAGACAGTGTCCGACAAGATCAAAACTTTTTAACAGTTTTTTTTCAAAAGAGGAATCCTGATCGCTTGTAAGCAGAATGGTTGCAGCGGTATTAACCGTATCCAGCAGGCGGGTATTCAGTTTTCTTTCAACTCTTTTTTTCAAAAAAAACATTAAATGTGCATCCTGGCAGCTGTGCTGCGTACCGATTTAAAAAGTTCCCTTGCTTCGTAAAAGACATTGGCAATCAGAGGATCGTATTGTGTTCCGGCATTTTGCATTATTATTTCAACAGCTTCATCATCAGAAAATGCTTTTTTATAGGGACGTTCAGATACAAGAGCATCATACACATCCACAATTGCCATTATTCTTCCCTGCAGCGGAATTTCGGTTCCTTTTAATTTATGCGGATATCCTTTTCCGTCCCAGCGTTCATGATGACATCCTGCAAACAGCCTGGCATTCCGCAAAAATTCCCCTTCGCCGGTTTGAGCAATTATTTCATCAATTATACGTTCACCTTCCTGGGCGTGGGTCTTCATTATTTCGTATTCATCGTCTGTAAGTCTGCCGGGTTTATTTACGATAATATCTGTAATGGAAATTTTTCCCAGGTCATGCATGCGCGCCGATGAAATAATTTTATCGGTATCCCATTTGCAGATTTCATCGTAATATACGCCGCGCTTTTTCATTTCGTTGATTAATATTTTTATATATGCCGAAGTGCGTTCTATATGACCGCCGGTTCCCTTGTCGCGGTTTTCAACCAGGTTTGCAAGAACAGATACAATACTGTTCTGAAGCCTGCTAAGCTGCGATGTTCTTTCGCGGATTATTTCGTCAATATCCAAATGTGTTTTAATTCTGTTGATAAGTACGGATGCAGAAAAAGGTTTTGTAACAAAATCCACCGCGCCAAGTTCAAATCCCTGCACTTCAACATCAGCATCATTGCGGCCTGTTAAAAACATAACAGGTATATTTACCCATAAACTTTCGGATTTTAGTTTTTTAAGCGCCTGAAAACCGTCCATCTCGGGCATTTCGATATCAAGCAGAATCAAATCAGGAGTAACTTTCTCCAGAAGGTTAAACATTTTTGCCGCAGACGGCATTGTCATCACACGATAATTATCTTCAAGCGCAACTTCAGCCATTGATAAATTAGTATCACTGTCATCTACAACAAATATCGTCTTCACTGCAACTTCACCGCCCTTAATGAAACTATATATTTTTATATGATTGTTAACAATGGAAAAATAGCTGTTTATAGTATACAATATATAAACCAAATAATAAAGGGAGTAAATAATGAAGTTTACAAACGGATACTGGATGATAAAAGACGGAATAGAACCGCACTTTGCGGCATGTGTTTATGAAGCAGAGCAGCAAGGAAACGATTTGGTAATTTATGCGCCGGAAAAGCATATAAATCACAGGGGAGACACCCTGAATGCGCAGCTTCTTACAATCAGATATTCCAGTCCGATGGCAGATATAATAAAGGTCAGAATTTCTCATTTTGAAGGAACCGCAGACAACAGGCCGCATTTCCCGGTAGAAACAGATCCAGGCTTTAAACCTGTTATAAAAATAACTGATAAAGAAACATCATTTGAAAGCGGAAAATTATCTGTATCTGCAGGTATAAAACAAAACTGGAATCCTGTGTTTAAAGGCGATGGAAATGTATTAACAAAAAATCTGTTCAGATCAACAGGATATATGTTAAAGCGCGGAAAAGGACCCTTTAAACCTCAGACACCTTATATGAAAGAAGAACTTTCCCTTTCGGTGGGAGAATTGGTTTACGGTTTGGGCGAAAGGTTCGGTCCGTTAATTAAAAACGGGCAAACTGTCGATATCTGGAATGCCGACGGAGGAACTGCAAGCGAACAGGCTTATAAAAACATTCCGTTTTATCTGACAAATAAAGGGTACGGTGTATTCATCAATGATCCGGGAAAAGTTTCACTGGAAATAGGAAGTGAAAAAACCGCGCGTGTTCAATTTTGCGTAAGCGGCGAATATCTTGAATATTATATAATTTACGGTCCGGATCCAAAAACAATTCTGGAACGCTACACAGCTCTTACAGGAAGACCGGCAATGCCGCCTGAATGGAGCTTCGGTCTTTGGCTGTCAACATCATTTACAACTTCCTACGATGAAAAAACTGTAATGAGTTTTATAAACGAAATGGAAGAGCGGAAAATTCCATTATCAGTTTTCCATTTTGACTGCTTCTGGATGAAAGGATTTAACTGGTGCGACTTTACATGGGACAAGGATACATTTCCCGATCCAAAAGGCATGCTTTCAAGAATAAAAGCAAAAGGCATAAAAATCAGCGTATGGATAAATCCGTATATAGCGCAGAGATCAGCTCTCTTTGAAGAAGGAAAAAAAGGCGGATATTTCCTGATGCATAAAAACGGCTCAATTTACCAGACAGATCAATGGCAGGCAGGAATGGCAATTGTGGATTTTACAAATCCAGCCGCATCAAAATGGTATACAGACCATCTGGAAAAACTTGTAGACATGGGAGTTGATTCTTTTAAAACCGATTTCGGCGAAAAAATCCCTGATGATGCCGTATACTTTGACAAAGGCGATCCGGAAAGACATCATAATTATTATTCTTACATTTACAATAAAGTTGTATTTGAACTGCTCGAAAGAAAACGCGGAAAGGGCGAAGCTGTTCTTTTTGCTCGTTCCGCAACAACAGGCGGGCAGCGTTTCCCATTGCATTGGGGCGGTGACTGCGAATCAACTTTTGAAGCAATGGCAGAAACTCTGCGCGGAGGATTGTCTTTAAGTCTTTCGGGTTTTGGATTCTGGAGTCATGACATCGGCGGTTTTGAAGGAATTCCCAATGCTGCCCTTTTCAAACGCTGGCTTGCATTCGGACTTTTGTCATCACATTCAAGACTTCATGGAAGCCATTCCTACCGTGCTCCATGGCTCGTAGACGAAGAATCTGCCGATGTCTGCCGGTTCTTTACCGAGCTGAAAACAAAGTTAATGCCTTACATTCTAAAATCTTCAAGAGAAGCGCATGAAAAGGGCATTCCTGTGTTACGTGCAATGTTCCTGGAATTCCCCGGTGACCCAACATGCGCATACCTTGATCGTCAATACATGCTTGGAGGAGATTTGCTTGTAGCGCCGGTTTTTAGCGAAGATAATATTGTTACTTACTATCTTCCCGAAGGCGACTGGAAACAGTACATAACCGGCGAAACGATAAAAGGCGGCCGCTGGATTACAGAAAAACACGGATTTTTAAGTATGCCGGTTCTGGTACGGCAGGGAGCGCAGCTGTAATCACAGGAAATCAGATGAAGATAGTAAAACTAATTCTTTTATTTATAATTATTCTGGCAGTTGTTATGTGCACACCTGCCAGACACGGAACCGGAAACCCGGTGAATAGTCCTGAACAGGAAGAAATTTTGAAACATATACCGGCAAGCATAATAAACAGTTTACCAGCCAACCCTGCTATGACCTTTGTACAGAATATGGGAATTGGAATAAATATCGGCAATACCCTTGATGCAATCGGCACACATACCTGGCATGCAAGGGAAACAGGATGGGGAAACCCGGTAATAACCCGTGAGTTCATCCGTGCATTAAAAAATTACGGTTATAAAACAATTCGCCTTCCTGTTACATGGGCGGAATATATGGGACCTGCGCCGGATTATAAAATATCAACTTGCGTGTTTAATGATTGCTTCAGTTGTCCTGATCGGATGGATCGCGTAGAAGAAGTTGTAAGATGGATACTCGAAGAAGATTTATACTGCATTATCAATCTGCATCATGACGGCGGTCATTCCGATAAAAGCTGGATATTGAATGCAGCCGGTAATCCCGGAGAAACCGCAAATCAATTTGCCGCTGTCTGGAAACAGATTGCACAAAGGTTTTCCGGAGTTTCGCATGAAAAATTAATTTTTGAATCCATGAACGAAGTTGGTTTTGACACAATCTGGAACCGGTGGGGCGGTATAACCGGAAAAAACGAAGCTTTTGATATTCTTAACATGTTAAACCAAACCTTTGTAGACACAGTACGCCAGACTGCCGGAAACGAAAACCGTTATCTGCTAATCGCCGGTTACTGGACAGATATAAACCAGACATGTGATCCATTATTTAAACTGCCTGCAGATACAATTGAACAGAGAATAATACTTTCTGTTCATTATTATGATCCTTCCACTTTTACAATTGCAGAAGAACGCGATAACAGCTGGGGTTTCAGGGAAAGCTGGGGCACTGTCATGGATTATCACGAACTTACAGGACAGTTTAATAAACTAAAGATAAATTTCCTTGATAAAGGAATACCTGTAATAATGGGTGAATACGGAGTTACATTTAAAAATAAAATCGAAGAAGACCGCATAAAATGGATGACAGCCGTTACTCAAATCAGCCTTAACTACGGTATCTGTCCGATACTTTGGGATACCGGAGGCGAAATCAACCGCCGACCGCCATTTACGATGAGAAATACATTGAAGACCGTGTGGGAGAATTTGAGGTTATGATGCCCTAATCCACACAAGCATTTCGCCGGGTGTGCGGTTACACCAGTAACCATAGGGAATAGCAGTAAGATCAACATCCTGCGAGCCGGGAATAAACTTTTCAGAAAATGAATCCGGTTCTGCGGGTGTAATCAGCTTTCTGCCTTTTGCTTTTATCATCATGATTCCGCCCAAAAGATCATCCTGCCAGCTTTCAACTAACGGACTTGCCGTATCAAGCGAAAGAGCTGCAAGGTTTTCGCCGTTGTCGCATTCTTCAAAGCAAAAGATTTCGGGACCGCGGGCAACTGTGATTTTTCCGCAATTGTAATGAACCCTGGGATTGGCATAAATAATACGCGGTTTGACAGAAAATGAAAATATTATTTCATCGTTGTTCCTGATTTCCGTTAATCGCAAATAATTGTTTTTTACTTCTTTGTTTCCGGTATTTCCGTTAACTGATACAGAATAATCTCCGGCAAAAGAAGGTATTCTGATATTTAATGATAATGCGGTATCTTCTGTTTTTACGGAAATTTTTATAATTCCGGTTTTAGGATAATCAGTAACAAGCGAAAGAACAACTTTTTTTCCATCAACATCAAATGCAGTTTCATTTTGGATAAAAAGGTTTATATACAGTTCATTGCCGTCAAGAAAATAAATGTAATAACCCAAACCTGTAAAGATGCGTGCAACATTGGTCGGACAGCAGGCGCAGTCAAACCATTTTTGGCGTACCGGTTTTATATGAGAACGGGATGTAAAATCCATGCAGGTTTGCGGCCAAACTTCCATCGGGTTAACATAAAAATACCGGTCGCCTTCCAGCGAGATTCCGCCCCTGACTGTGTTGTACAATGCAAGTTCTACAGTATCAAAATAGGAAGCATCTCCTGTAACTTTTGCCATACGCAGTCCGAACATTGCAAGCGCGATTGAAGCGCATGTTTCCGAATAATTTGAATCGTTCGGCAAATCATAATCAACAGTAAAGCGTTCCAGAAATCCCGATGAACCGATACTTCCTGTAACATACATACGCTTTTGCACAATGTTGTTCCACAGTATCCGGCAGCGTTCAAGCAATCCGGTATCATCAAATTCTTCTGCAATATCCGCCATTGCACAATAAAGATACAGCGCCCGCACTGAATGGCCTTCGGCTGTATTCTGCATTTTCACCGGAAGATGCGACTGAAAATAACTGGGATCAAATCCGGATAAAGCGCCGAATATCTGCCGGAAACCAGGTTGTTTTTTTTCTTCTGTAAAATAATTAGGCTGCCCGCCCCGTACATCAATAAAATATTTTGCCAAATCCAGATAACGTGATATGCCGGTTACACGGTAAAGCCGGACAAGAGCAAGTTCAATTTCGGGATGACCGGGGTAACCATGCATCTGGCTTTCTTCAGGACCGAATACATTACAAATTAGATCTGCAAAACGGCATACAATATCCAGAAGTGTTTTTTTTCCTGTAGTTTCAAAATATGCAACTGCAGCTTCAATCATGTGCCCTGCACAATAAAGTTCATGACCTTCGGTAAGGTTTTTCCATTTTTCATCCGGATAGTTAAGTGTAAAATAAGTATTTAAATATCCGTCTTTCTCCTGCGCACGTCCAATAAGAGAAATAACTTCATCGGCTGTTTTTTCCAGTTCCGGATCAGGTTTACATGCCAGGCTGTATGCAACTGCTTCAAGCCATTTTGCAACATCAGAATCCTGGAAAACCATTCCCTGCTGCCTGCCTTTTTCTTCTCCTGCAGCTATGCGGAAATTTTTAAGGCAATAACTCGGCGGAGCATCGCTTTGGCGATCGTTTAATACTTCCCATTGATAAGGAATTACCTTCTCCGGTATAAGCCTTGTATATCTGTTCCAGTAGGAATCGTTAATGCAAACTGCAGAAAGGGGTAATAATTGCTTCATTATTTAATGCTCCTATTGTATTTTCAACCTTATCATATTCCAGGATGCCGGAGCCAGCGCAACCGAAAGCAATTTGGAATCATTGTTTCCATCAAGCTTTACTCCGCTTTGTATAACAGGATGAACTTTTTCTCCTGATGAACTGTTACAGGAATCCAAATCATTATTGCAAAGAACCGAATGTTCAATAAGAGTTAAATTTCCGTAACCTGCAATTACAGCTTCCAGATTTATGGATTCGTTCAAATTCCGGTTAACGGCAAAAATTACAATTTCATTATTAAGATTGTGAACGCCCACTGCATCAAGATACGGGATGTCGCAAAATTCCTTTGAATCATAACATTCGGCATTTACAGGACAGCGAAGCACAGTTCCGCGTCCGTAAAGAGATACATCCTTAAACGGATAGAAAATTGTCTGTCGCCATGCTTTTCCGTTTTTCTCGGTCATGATCGGCGCAATAACATTTACAAGCTGCGCAAGACATGCAATTTTTACACGGTCAGCATTTTTAAGAAGCGTTATAAGCATACAGCCTACTGCAAGAGCGTCTGCCATTGTATATATATCTTCAAGAATCGGCGGCTCTTCAATCCATTTTTCAACTTTTTTATCAGCTTCGTTGGAGTGATACCACACATTCCATTCATCAAATGACAAATTAACAGTTTTTTTGCTTTTTTTCTTTGCCTTCATAAGATCGCAGATTCCGGCAACAATTTTTATGAAGCGATCCATTTCCAGACTGCGTCCGAGAAAGTTGGGAACATCGTTTTCCCTGTTGGAAAAATAAGTATGAAGCGAAACATAATCAACATGATCATAAACATGATCCAGCATGGTAATTTCCCAATCGCCGAATGTAGGCATCCCTGAATACGAACTTCCGCAGGTTACAAGTTCAATTGACGGATCTGTCCACTTCATAATTTTTGAAGCTTCCGCCGCAACTCTTCCGTATTCATATGCGGTACGATGGCATATCTGCCAGAAGCCGTCCATTTCGTTTCCAAGACACCAGAGTTTAATTCCATGCGGATCATTTACACCGTGACTTCGGCGGAGATCGCTGTAGTAACTGTCTTTTGCAAAATTGCAATATTCAACAAGATTTCCGGCAGCTTCAGCGCCTCTGGTTCCAAGATTTACAGCCATCATAACTTCTGTATTTGCTTTTTTTGCCCAGGTTGCAAATTCATTGGTGCCGAATTTATTAGGTTCCTTTGTGCTCCATGCCAAATCCAGCCGTACCGGACGGTTCTGCAAAGGACCAACTCCGTCTTCCCAGTTATAACCGGAAACAAAATTTCCCCCGGGATACCGTACAACAGTAACATCAAGCTCCTGTACAAGTTTGACGACATCATTTCTGAAACCGAAGCTGTCAGCTTCCGGGTGTCCTGGTTCATAAATGCCTGTGTATACAGCGCGGCCCAAATGTTCAATAAACGAACCAAAAAGACGTTTGTCCGTTTCCCCGATCGAAAATTCCTTATGCAGCGTTATCTTTGCTTTCATATTTTACATCCTAATTTGCCATTCCGGTTAATGTTATACCTTCAACAAATTGTCTTTGTCCGATAAGGTAAATAATTATTCCGGGAATAAAAGCCAGAACTGTAGCGCCCATCATCATCGAATGATCCTGAACCAAAGCGCTTCTGAATCTGGTTAAACCGATTGCTATAGTATGACGCATTGGATCATGGATGTAAATAATTTGCTGCAGCAAATCGTTCCAAAGCATAACAAAAATGAATAATCCGACTACTATCATGGCAGGTTTAATGTTTGGAATAATTACTTTGGTTAAAATTGTAAAGTATCCTGCGCCGTCAATATATGCAGCTTCATCAAGTTCTCTTGGAATAGTTGTGATAAACTGGCGGATTAAAAATATGTTAAACGCGCCTCCTCCGCAAAGCCAGGGAAGAATAAGCGGCCAGTAGGTATTAATAAAGTTAGGTCCATTTAATCCCATCATGCGCCACAATTGCCCTGACCACAAAAGAAAAAGAGGAATAAGCGTTACCATTCCGGGCAGCAGCATGGAACCAATACATAAGGAGAAAATTAATTTTTTACCGGGAAACCTAAGCCGCGCAAAAGCAAATCCGCACATTGTAGCAGTAATAACGCCGAAAGTAACCGATGGAACAATGATAAGCGCAGTATTGCCAAGGTAGCGCCAATATGGAAAATTCTGCATCAGTTCTGCATAATTCGAAAACCGCCAATTCTTTGGAAAAAACCAGGGCGGAACCATAAACAATTCATCATTGGTCATAAGACTTGATCGTATAATCCACCAAATCGGAATCAGAACCAGAAAGGTAACAATGCAGAGGAATGCAAACGAAGATACATCAAAAATAATTTTATTTCTCATGGAACTTTTTATGGTACTCATTTCCTGTCTCCTTGATAGAATATCCATGTTTTTGAAGTTGAAAAAAGTATACCGGTAAAAACGGCAATCATAATGAAGAGCAGAAATGATACTGCACTTGCAAGACCCAAATTGCCTCTTCTGAAAGCATAATCATACATCAGAAATGTAATGAACCTTGATGAATTACCGGGAGTCCCCTGAGTCAATGCAAGAGCAGGGGTTACAACCTGCAAATTAAATATTATTGACATAAGCAGATTGTAAAATATAATCGGACTCATACAGGGAATTGTTATATTCCACAAACGCTGCCAGGCATTTGCTCCGTCTATTTGCGCAGCTTCGTGATAAACTACGGGAACATTTTGCAGTCCTGCAAGGAATATTACAATCATGTTTCCGCATAACCAGACTGCGACCATGGCAAGGGAAGGCACAACCCACGATGAATGTGCCAGAAAAAGTACATTTTTAATTCCAAACAAACTTAAAATATAATTAAATAAACCAAAGTTATCAGTGCGGTATAACCAGTCCCAGCCCAAATAAACAGCAACAGCAGGCAGCATATACGGCAGGAAAAAGATTGCACGAAATATTCCTCTGGCAGGTATTTTACGATTTAATAACATTGCAACAACCAGAGAGTATAACATACTTCCGGCAACAGCAAAAATTGTAAAATAAACAGTAGCTTTTATGGAATCAATAAAAAAAGGATCGAGTGTAAAAAGTTGTATATAGTTTGACAGTCCCGCAAAAGAAGGCATGCCGCCTGCTCTCATATTAAAAAAACTTAAAATAAAAACTGCCAAAAGGGGACCATAGGTAAGAAAAGTCAGACCAATAAATGCCGGTATAAGAAGGATATATGCAGCGCGTAAAAAGCATCGGTATTATTGGTGTAATAATTGGAAACAGGCCGTGAATAATTTAAGGATGTCTGAACTACTGCGCTGTTGAAATCATCAAAAGGCGGATATGCAGGACTTCTTGCCCATCTGTTAAGCAAAGTCTGATCGGTAAACCAATTCTGGAACGCAGGCATCCAGATACCGGCTTCTATAAGACCCATATTGTTCGACGGATTTGAATACCATCTGATAAATTCCATCGCTTCGGCAGGGTGCCTTGACTGACTGAATAATACGACAGGACCGCCGGTGTGCATGGTCAGTTTTGTACCCATGTTGGGAAGAACGCTTACGCCGTAGTTAAGTCTGCCGGCATCTCTTGGTTCCCGAAGAGCTGTACCAATATTCCATGTACCGTTAGTTGTCATCGCTACAGTTCCGGTAAGAAGCGAACGCTGAACTCCGTCATCCGTTAGACCCGGGCTGAAAGGAGCAACATTGTGCACCAGGTGGAGATCTGCAATTCTCTGGATTGCTTCGATGGATTCAGGTTTGTCGATCCATACTTCTCTGCCGTCGGGGCTGAAGAAACCGCCGCTGTTGCTTACTGTCCAGACTTCAAGCTGCCAAGTAAGGTTCTCTATCATCGCGCCGTACTGCACGATATTGTTGCGGTCGAATCCTGCCTGACCGGGGTTTCTGCCCTGGTTGTCAAGAGTAAGCCTTCTTGCATTTTCCAGGAATTGATCCCAGCTCCACGAATCTTCCATCCGTTTCGGTGCAGTTATACCGGCTCTTCTTAACATATCCTGGTTGTAATACATAATAAGCATTACATTCGCTACCGAATAACCTACAGTCCTGCCGCCTGAATTTTTAAATGCAAGAGTTGACAGCGGTGTGGGCTGACCGGGAGCATACATATGGCCAATATCCAGCAATAACCCTCTGTCCGCAAATGACAATACGGCAGATTCCATCATCATTCCAACATCCGGCAATTGACCTGCAGCAGCGTTTATATTGAGGGTTTCAATATAAGCTTCCCAGGGGATTGCTCTGGCAGTTACACGAATTCTGTCCTGCGAATTGTTGAATACATCTAAAGCCCTTTGGGTTTCAACTTCTTCAGTTGCTGTTCCCCACATGGAAAAGGTTAATTCCACTTTTCCTCTGGCTTGTTCATTGATTGCACTTGCAAAACCAAGAAGACTGCATGTCAGTAGCAAAATCACGCTTAAAATCACGATTTTTTTCATAAATTCTCCTCCAAAAGAATAATATTTACCTAAACGTTTAGGTAATACTGAGTATATGGTAAACTCATGCTTACTGACTTGTCAAGTAATTTTTACAAAAATATAATAAAATTTCATGGTAACAATAAAAGAGATTGCCCGTTTAACCGGAGTTTCTACCGCAACAGTCTCAAATGTACTGAATGGCAAGCGGGGCGCTGCCGGAAAAGTAAAATCAAGAGAAATTATCGAATTGGCAAGTAATCTGCATTATATGCCGAATACACTTGCAAAGAATCTTCAGAAGAAAAAGACAAACACGATAGGAATAATAACTGAGGATTTAACAGTTTTTAACACTCCGGAAATAGTCGACGGCATTGATGCTTTTTGCGAAGAAAATGATTATGAAATAATCCTGGGCAATATGAGGCTTTACAAGCGGTACGGCAACGATTTTACCGACACTCCGGGACATTATGAAATTACAGATTCCATGATGCGGAGTATGGTTGCAAAACAGGTAGAGGGAATTGTTTATGTAGGTTATCACTGCCGGAAAATAAAATACCTGCCTACTCATTTGCAAATTCCTTTTGTATATGCATATTGTTATCCTTTGGAAAATACATTCCCGTCTGTAATTTTTGATGATGAAAAAGCCGCAAAAGATGTAACCGAACTGCTTATTGCAAAGGGTCACCGCAATATAGGAGTTATCTGCGGTCCTGCATCAAGTTATCATACCGAAGCCCGTCTGAAAGGTTTTAAAACAGCTATGACAGAGCATGGTATAAAAATCAGAAAAGAGCATATAATTTTCGGCGACTGGGATCGAATTTCCGGTTACCGTCTTGCCGCGCAATTGCTGGACAAAAAAGTTTACGCAATTTTTTCATTCAACGATATGATGGCTTGCGGTGTCTACGAACAGGCT
>Ga0123356_10002086_pt1 | contig 21578 bp, 20 predicted proteins | sample TergutEmb28metaG_2_FD_92546 | JGI IMG/M metagenome (GOLD analysis project Ga0123356, IMG submission 92546) | Embiratermes neotenicus P3 segment gut microbial communities from Petit-Saut dam, French Guiana - Emb289 P3 | ecosystem: Host-associated > Arthropoda: Insects > Digestive system > Gut ... | reverse complement strand
TAAATAAAAATAATTCACAAAAATATAAGGAAACATTATTGAAAAGACGTGAATCACTGACTGATACACAAAAGAAACGTGTAGATAAATTACTAAAGCAATTACAATAAAAGAACATTTTTTAATTTTTGGGTCAGAATTACTTTTATTACAATTGCCTTTAGCAAAACAGCGCAATTAACGGAAACCCCCACTCCCCAAATCAAAAATCTCCCAAATTCAACATTTTTATGCTATTTTGGCTTGGAAATCTTATATATTTATATTAAAAAGAGTATAGGGACAATCCGCGTAAATTATAATGTTTTCTTATGATAAAATAATCCTGTGTTGCTCTCCAAATAAACGAAACAACTTTCATGAAAAACCAAGGTCTTCACGCAGTACTCGCGGCAATCTCCATCCAGCTTACTCTCGGAATAGCGTATATATGGAGTGTGTTTCAAACAGGAATCGCAGACAGCATTTTTGATGGTAATCACGCCGCCGCGGGGCTTACGTTTTCGCTTTTACTCGCCATGCTTGGCGTAGGCGGCGTTATAGGCGGAAAACTTGCGGTTAAGTACTCTACCAAATTTGCGGTTTTTTCCGGCGGGATTATTATAAGCGCGGGATTTCTTCTTGCGTCTTTTGTAACATCAAATAATTCATGGATGCTGTGGTTTACTTATGGTATTATGGGCGGGGTTGGAATGGGTTTTACATATTCAACCACTATTACCTGCGCGCAGAAATGGTATCCTCACAAAAAGGGGCTTGTTACAGGGATAATTGTATCCGCGCTTGGATTTGGCGGTGTTGTTTTTACGCCTATTGTTGAGAAGTTAGTTTTGACTTTTGGGGGAAGCGGCGTTGGCGAACCCAAAACATTTATAGTTTTAAGCGCGATTTTTCTTGTAGTATGTACCATAGGGAGCTTTTTTATGAAAAATCCTCCTGAAAATTATATAGTTGGTAACAGCGTTTCAAATTCATCCGCCGCGAAAATTATAAAAAGTTATTCAACAATAGAGATGCTTAAAAGCCCTCAGTTTTATCTGATAACAGCAACATTTTTGCTTGCCTGCATGGGCGGACTTATGATTATAGGATTCGCAAAGCCCATAGCTGTCGCAAAGGGACTTGAAGCGACGGCGACAATAGGCGTGCTTGCGATCTCAATGTTTAATTCTATCGGGCGTATTTTTTGGGGGACTGTTTCAGACAAAATGGGGCGGTTAAATACAATTGTCATACTGCTTATCGGAACTGCGGTTCTTTCTCTTCTTGTCAATTCAGTAAATGGTTATATGATTTACGTTTTCATTGCGTTTGTAGGATTTTTCTACGGCGGACTTCTCAGTAATTTTCCGGCTCTCACAGCCGATCTTTTCGGCCCGAAGCACATGGCTACAAATTATGGATTTGTACTGATTGGTTTTGGCGGCGGAGCGATTATCTCATCGCAAATCGCGGGTTATTACAAAAATATCGCCGCGGATAATATTGACCTAATGTTCCCCGCGTTTGTTATCGCTTCCGTCTGCGCTGTTTTGGGGGTTGGGATGGTATTGGTTCTAAAAGCTATAAATAAGCGCGCTTTGGCGGGATAAAATACTGAATATGTTGACCCTCATTCCGCTCACATTGTATTATTATTATAATCAGTAAAACGGACGCTTATACGTAATTCACTGTCGACCGTTAAATAAAATATTTACTCTCACCAATTTAAAGGGAGCAATAATAATGGGATTCATTGGTACACAGCAGTTAGTGCTGATACTTTTAATAGTGCTTGTGCTGTTTGGAGCGAAAAAGGTTCCTGAGCTTGCCAAAGGACTTGGGGCGGGAATACGGGAGTTTAAAAAGGCCGCGAAGGATATTCAACAGGAAGTTTCTTTGGATACCACCAAACAGACGAGTGAAACATCCTTAACTTCAGAGAGTAATGCTGCCGGTGACAAAGAACGCGGTTGAAAGTCTCACGTTGGAAAAAAACTCTTTGGACGGTGATGAAAACGGTCTGACGGACTCAGATACAGTGTACAAAAAGATGACGCTTACCGATCATCTTGAAGAGCTTCGCTCTGTGATTATCCGCTGCGGATTTGCAGTGATCTTATGCGCTGTCCCCTGCGGGATTTTCTGGAAGCGGATTTTTGAACTGCTCACGGCGTATCCGTTAAAGCTGAGTGAACCGCTTCCAACAATTATTTACACAACACCTGCGGAAGCGGTTATGCTTAGCATTAAAATCGCTCTCGCCGGCGGTCTTTTGTTTGCCTCTCCCTTTATTTTTTTGCAGATGTGGAAATTTATCTCGCCCGGTCTCTATAAAAATGAGAAACGCGTGATTCTCCCCGCAGCGTTTGCTTCTACATTTTGTTTTTTGTCAGGCGTTACGTTCAGCAGTTTTTTACTGCCCATGATGCTGAAATTTTTGACAGGATTCGGCGCGGGGCTGCTTGATCCTTTTTTTAAGGCTGACGAATACTTAGGATTTATAATGAGAATATGCCTCGCTTTCGGCGCCGCTTTTCAGCTGCCTGTCGCTGCGTTTGTGCTGGCAAAAATGGGAGTTATCAATCATCTGTTTTTACTGCGTTATGTCCGCCACGCAATTGTGGGGATATTTATACTCGCCGCAATACTTACACCGCCAGATATTCTCTCACAGGTACTTTTAGCGCTCCCGCTTCTTGTACTTTACGCGATAAGTATTTTAATCAGCTTTATTTGCGGGAAAAAAGCATGAGGGCGGGCGTCAGCTTTCTTGAGATACTTCTCATATTAACGCTTATTGTCGTTTTCGTTGACCCGAAGCAGATTCCCTCATTGTTGAAAAAGAGCTTAAAAATCGCGGCGCAGACGAAAGCGGAAATTAAAAAGTTTTTTGATGAGATCAGCTTGAAATAAATTTACTCAAATAACCTTATAAAGCTTCTAAAACCTTTACTAGATAGTTGTATACTCTGTAAAACGAAGACAGACTCATTCGTTCATTTGGGGTGTGAATATTCTCAATATCTGGGCCTATTGAAATCATATCGAGATGAGGCATGCGTTCTATAAACGCCATAGGTTCTACACCCGCTCTGTTATTGTTGATTCGTGCGATTATTGGGTCTTCGCCATAAACTTTTTTAAACACTTCAACCATCTTGTCTCTCAACGGTGATTCCTCTTTGTAATCCCAGTCAGGGAGAGCTGCAATTTTTGCCAAAGCTTCGGGCAGCATAGGGATAATTATATCGTCTCCTGCGTACCGTGTGCTGCCTGCGATAAATATCTTTTCCCGTACGCTGTCAAGATTAATAAGCCTGCCGCCTCTTAATTCCGAAACGTCAAAAGCAAGCGCTCCGTAAAGCCCGCTCTCCTCCTGTACTGTAAACAGCGCTTCAACAGGAGGATGAGAGCTGTTATTTGATGCCAGTACCGCCATTATCATAGAGACGCCGCTGCCGTTGTCAGCGCCGAGCGTTGTTTTTCCGCTTGCTCTTACCCAATCGCAATCCACTATAACAGGTATGATCGGATCTGTTTTAAAGTCATGTTGATAATCATCATCTTTTCTGCAAACCATATCTATATGCGCCTGCAGAATAATTGGCGGTTCGTTTTCGCGCCCTTTTGAACCATTCTTCCTGATGAGCAGATTGGACATATCATCCTGATATATCTCAAACCCGTGCGCTCCCGCAAATCCCGCCAAATAGAGACTCGCCGCTTTTTCATCATCAGTACAGCGGGGGATTCGTGAGAGCTCAACAAAATATTCGTACGCGGCTTCTCCATGAGGGTCTTTTATATAATTACAACGATCGCTTTCATTACTGTCATCGCAAGACGCGATTGTAAATAATATTAATGAAATTGTCAATAAGAGAAAGAGGTTTGTGCGCTTTTTCATAACTTGAATATATTATACTGAATATTGTATAATCCAGTATTTAATCGTGTCTTCAATAATTTGAACAACAGGCTTTGCGGATTAAAAGGTAATTGATATATTTTCTCCGTTATGACCACTGCCGAAATTTCACGATTAGACTTTCTCTCCGGTCTGCGCTCAGTTCCGGGTTTAGGGCCTAAACGCTTAGCGGCTCTTGAGGACGCGGGACTTAAGACTATTGGAGATCTGCTCTATTATTACCCTGTTAAGTATATTGACCGATCAAAACAAATCGCGCTCAAGGATGTAAGTAAATTTGGAGATGATGTTGTAACCGTGAGCGGCATTGTAGAGAGGGCGCGGATTGAACCTGGACGCAAGCTGCGTTTTAGAATTATGATACGGGATGATGACGGCGCGACTCTTGAGGCGATCTGGTTTGCAGGCGCGCTTTACCAATCAAAAAGCATAAAAGCGGGCGATTGCCTTGTCCTCACCGGTAAAATAAATCATCACGTAAAAGAGCAGATGGTTCATCCGTTGGTTGAAAAAGTTACAGAAAACTGGAGTATCAGCCCTGTTCTATCAGTTTACAGTATAAAAGATGTAATGCGTGAAGCAGGAGTTAATCAGAAGCTGCTTCATAAATCAATTGCGTGGATATTTAAAAATATTCATAATTTTCCTCAGGTACTTACGGCTGCTATAGAACAAAAACACGCGTTTCCGGCATTGAAGGACTGTCTTTACAATATCCATTTACCAAAGGACGTCTCTTCTCTTGACAAATACTGGGCGCGGCTTAAGTATGAGGAGCTTTACAAACTCGCGCTTACTCTGCGTTGGAACAAAAGAAAATTCGCGCTTCCCGGATACTCTATGAGTGCAGGTGATCTATATGATAAGATGCGCGCCTGTCTGCCGTTTACCCTCACCGGTTCACAGGAAAAAGCGATAGCCGTTTTACACGGTGACGCCGCCAAGCCGGCAAGGATGCACCGGCTTCTTCAGGGTGATGTTGGGAGCGGCAAAACTGTAACCGCTCTTTTGGCTGCTCTGCCGGCGCTTAACAGCGGTTATCAGGTTGCGTGGATGGCGCCTACTGAGGTTCTTGCCAAACAGACTTACATGGTTATTGAAAAATATCTTCATCAACTTGGAATTTCGGTTGGTTACATAGGCGCGGGGAGTTCGCCGCAAAAAGCGCAAAACTTAAAAATGCTTGCTTCTGGAGAATTAAAGTTTGCCATAGGCACTCACGCGCTTTTTATGCCGTCTGTGCGGTTTGACAAACTTGGGATGATAGTAATTGATGAGCAGCATAAATTCGGCGCGTCACAGCGGCTTGCTCTTCAGGAGAAGGGGCCTCAGAGCGACTTCTTGCTTATGTCGGCAACTCCTATTCCTCAAACGCTTGCCCAAACGCTTTACAGCGATCTTGATACTGTGGAAATCCGCACTCCGTCAAACCGTACTCCGATATCCACGCATATCGTTCCTGATGGTAAACGCGCGGATATGGAGATATTTCTCCTTGAGCAAATACAAAACGGATCAAGAGTGTTCTATGTAGTACCGCGCATAGAACAGGATGATGAGGCGCCGGATGAATCAACGCTTAAAACAGTAGATTCTGTTGCCGATAAATTGAAAAAAGGAGCGCTTTCCAAAGTACCGGTTACACGGCTTCATGGGCAGATGTCAAGTGACAAACGAGATGAAGCTGTCAATACATTTAAAAATGGAGCTCCGGGTATTATGGTTTCCACAACTATTGTTGAAGTTGGAGTTGACATAAGCGACGCAGCTGTGATGGTGATTGAAAACCCGGAAATTTTTGGCCTCGCGCAGCTCCACCAGATAAGAGGCCGTGTTGGCAGAGGAGAGAAACGATCGTATTGTTTTTTACTGCCCGGCAGTACTCTTAATGAGAATAGTATGAAGCGGCTGAAATTTTTGAAAGAGTGTCATGACGGTTTCGAGCTTGCGGAATGGGATCTGCGAAACCGCGGTCCAGGGGATGTATGCGGGAGCAGGCAGTCGGGGTGGGATGACCTGAAATGCGCGGACATTCTTAAGGACGCTAAGCTTTTCTGCGAAATATTGCGTGAGATCAACACCATTTTTGACTCCGCGTACCTCACTTAAGCGCTTGAAAAAGCTGTCGAAATTCACCATTTATAAAAAATTTTCAAAAAAAGCATTTTTTTATTTAACATAGATTTAACATTTATTATATTACTCAGTTGTTTCATATATAAAGATTGCAGAGCTGCGGCTCTAAACCACTAACCAAAGTAAACAAAAACGAGAGTCTGGGATAATGATAGCATTAATTATAGTTTGTTGTTTGTATATTCTCTGTTCGCTTCTTCTGCTTGGCTATGGCTTGCAGTGTTACATCTTGACATTCCTGTTTTTGCGCAAAAGAAAAGAGACGCTTGCGCGTCAGCGTGAAACGATGATGCACTATTATTCGGTCAGCGATGAGAACGCTTTTCCAAAAGTTGTCACTCAGCTCCCTATGTTCAACGAGAAGCTTGTTGCGTGCCGTGTGATTGAAGCAGCGGCGGCTATGGATTATCCCGCCTCCCGTCACGAGATTCAGGTGCTTGACGACAGCACAGATGAAACAAGGGGTTATGTTGACCAGACCGTTGCGAAACTCAAGGCTAAGGGTGTAAACATAACAACTATACGGCGCGAAGACCGCACGGGTTTTAAGGCCGGCGCATTACAAAATGGACTTAACTATACAGACGCTGAGTTTATAGCGATATTTGACGCGGACTTTGTACCCACAGTTGAGTTTCTCAAAAAGGGCGTTGCGTTCTTTGTTGACAGGCCGGAGATCGGACTCGTTCAGGGACGCTGGACTCATCTTAACAAAAAGTCATCTCTAATTACCCGCGGTCAGGCGATGGGTATTGACGGTCACTTTATGATTGAACAGGCTGCCCGCAGTTGGAACGGCCTTTTTATGAATTTTAACGGTACGGCGGGAATCTTCAGAAGAGAAGCTATTGAAACAAGCGGCGGATGGCAGCATGATACATTAACAGAAGACATGGATCTCTCCTACCGTATGCAGCTTGCCGACTGGAAAACCGAGTACGTGCCGGACTTGTCCGTACCTGCGGAAATCCCGGAAGACATGAACGCTTTCAAAAATCAGCAGTTCCGCTGGGCAAAGGGTTCTATACAAACCGCTATTAAAATCATCCCCTTGCTCAGGGAAAAGAAAGTATCGCCTTTCAAGTTTATGCAGGCGGTGCTGCACCTTACTCATTATGTAGTACATCCTTTGATGATGATGATTGCGATACTCACCATGCCGGTGCTCTTCTTTGTAAAAGTGACGCTCGCGCCGCTGTGGTTTGGTCTTATAGTGGCAGGGATGGTTCTCGCTACAAGCGGCCCGTCTACAATGTATATGGTCTCACAGCATTATCTTGGAAACAGGGCGCGAAAACAATTTATCCTGATTCCCGCAATGATGCTTATAGGTACAGGACTCGCCGTTAATAATGGAAAAGCGGTGCTTGAAGCGCTCTTTAAAAAAGAGTCCCCTTTCCACCGTACCCCTAAAAAAGGTGAATCTAAGGGAAGAGCCGGCTACAAGCCATTAAAAGATATCACGCCTCTTATAGAGATATGTATGGGAATTTACTGTTTTACCGGCCTTAAAATGTTTTTGGGTTATACCAACTTTTTAGTTTCGCCATTTTTAACTTTATACGCGTCAGGTTTTATTTTTGTGGGGATATTGTCCATCGTTCATTTCCGTCATCCGGAAACTATTGACATAAAACTAAAGCGGACGGCGTCGCCAATTCTTAAAACGATGTGCCTGCTGTTACCGCTTCTTTTCCTTTAAAAGAAGGATGCTGCCATGCAGAATATCTGGTATAATGACAAGTTTTTGTTAGATTTTTTATCAGCTTCAGAACTCGAAAATTATAATCCCTCAGTGGCTCACGCTGAAAAACTTCTTAAAGATAGAAGCGGGCCCGGCAATGATTTTTTAGGTTGGCTTGATTTACCGAAGAAAACAGGTAAAGACCTTATAAAATCAATCAATGACAAAGCGCAGGAGATTCGCTCAAAAGCGGATGTTCTTATCTGTGTCGGTATAGGCGGATCGTATCTTGGAGCGAAAGCGGCTATTGAGTTTACATCGCCCTCTTTTGAAGATCTGCGCAAGCCCCGTGTGATCTTTGCCGGGCATACTATTAATAGTGACTATCTCAGCGATCTGCTTGAACTTGTAAAGGATAAAGAGGTCGCTGTAAACGTGATATCAAAAAGCGGCACTACCACAGAGCCCGCTATCGCGTTTCGTGTAATACGCCAGTGGATGGAGCAGCGCTACGGTAAAAAAGGCGCGGCTGAACGCATTGTGGCGACTACAGACCCTGCTAAGGGCGCTCTGCGTAAACTTGCTAAAGAAGAGGGATATACAACTTATGAAATCCCTGATGATGTGGGCGGACGGTTTTCGGTGCTCACACCGGTAGGGCTTTTCCCAATTGCTGTGGCGGGTCTTGACATTGCGAAACTTATTGAAGGCGCTTCGCAGGCGTATGATTTTTGCGGCGGCGATTCTATTGAAACTAACGTGGCCGGCCGTTACGCAGCTGTAAGAAATATTCTGTTTAGAAAAGGGTATACTACAGAAGTTATGGCTACTTTCCAGCCGCAGCTCCATTTTATAAATGAGTGGTGGAAGCAGCTTGCGGGGGAGAGCGAAGGCAAAGACGGAACAGGTATTTTCCCTGCCGGACTCGACTACACTACAGATCTTCATTCTCTCGGTCAATGGCTTCAAGAGGGTGTGCGCAATGTTTTTGAAACATTCATGATCTTAAAGAAAACGTCAAAAACAATGACAGTCCCCAAGTTTGATGACGACAGCGATGATCTTAATTACTTGGCGTCAAGAAGTTTTGAGGATATAAACGAAAAAGCGTTTCAGGGTACAATGCTCGCGCATCTCGACGGCGGGGTACCGTCCGCAACTCTTATGCTTGCAGACAGAAGCGAAAACACGCTTGGTCAGCTTTTTTACTTTTTTGAAAAAGCAGTGGCTCTCTCCGGTTATATCCTGCGCGTGAATCCTTTTGATCAGCCTGGAGTAGAAGCGTATAAAAAGAACATGTTTGCGCTTCTTGGGAAATCGGGTTTTGAAAAGCAGGCAGCGGCTCTTTCAAGCCGTACGAAAGATATATCAATATGCTAACCACGAAGCGTTATGAGTATCTTGAATTTGACCGTATCGCGGTGCATCCCACTGTGGGCAATCACCGTCAGGTCAATCAGTCAAAAGTAGCTCATTTAGAGAGTGATATTCTCAAAAACGGACTCCTTGAACCGCTTGTCGTATGGGAGCGCACGCCCAATGAGTTTTATCTTGTAGGCGGATTTCACCGCGCAACCGCGATTAAAGAGATAAGAAGCAAAAATCCGGGATATTTTGACCGTGTAGACGTGCGCGTTGTGGCGGGCGAGCATGATGAGATCCGCGCCCTTAATCTCAAACTCAACGCAGACCGGCTTGACATAAAAATCACCGATTACTTTGAAACCGTAATTTATCTGAATAATGTAAACTGGTCATCAGAGCGCATTGGAGATTTTCTTGATAAAAGCAGCGCGTGGATTGAGGAGATCATAAAATTCGCGCCGATGATAAACGAGAGTCTGCGCGCTAAGCTTGAAGCTGGAGAGATGTCTTGGAGCAGGGCGAAAGAGATAATAAGCAGAACGCTCTCCGCGAAACCCGGCGAAGAAAAAGCGGTAATGGATGAGGAATTAGCTAAGCAGCAATCTAAGGTGATAAAACCGCTTACGTTCAAATCAGCTTTCAGCCATTTTGACAAAATAAAACGCAGTAACCCATCCGCGACATATACCTTAAAACTTGATGACATATCATCATTGTTAAAGGTATTACAGGGTAAAACGTATGACAAAAAGGATGTTAAAATCGTAAGCGCGATATTCCCCGAATTGTTTCCTAAAAAGGGCAGTAAGGCGAGCTGATACAAATACAGGGGCGGTTTTTTAACTGCCCTGTTCCGGCTTAAATAAAAACTCACATTGTCTCCTGTTTAACTATTATTTTGTATTGTCCCATATTTCAATAGCAGTAATTTTGGTAAAAATATAGAACTTCGGTTTTATTGAAGACATGATTAAATATTGGCTGCGCCTCAATAAACACGGTGCGCCGCACCGCCCTCAGACTGCACTACAGGCGTGAGGTCTTCGGACGATACAGCGCGATATTTAATCGTGTGATCTATAATATTTATAAATATCGTTATTTAAGGAGTACTATGAGCGTTTCAGCAATTGGTATCTGTTTTGGTTCATCTACTATAAAGATGGCTGAAATAATTGAGGATGAGGGCGGTCTGCGCATTGGGCGCATGGAGACTAAGAGTCACGAAAGTAATCCTAGAAAAGCATTTTTGGAAATTATAGAAAGCGTTAATCTTAACGATTATCAATACGGTATGTTTACAGGCCGTAAATTCCGCGATCTTGTTAACGCGCCGTCTATAACTGAACCTGAGTGCGTAGAGTACGCCATGCGTTATCTCAGAGAGACAGGCGCTTATACGGAAAGAGCCGGCGCTGCAGCGAGCTTGGGGTCGGAGAATTTTATCGTATACGCTCTTGACGAAGAATCTATGATTAGTAATGTTGAAACCGGTAACAAATGCGCGAGCGGAACCGGTGAGTTTTTTCTTCAGCAGATAAGGCGTATGGATGTTTCTGTTACAGAGGCTGTTTCACTCGCCGCAGAATCAGAAGAGTTTAAAGTATCAGGACGCTGCTCTGTGTTTTGTAAAAGCGACTGCACGCACGCGCTTAATAAAAATATCCCCATAGGCCGTGTAAGCGCGGGACTTTGCCGCATGATGGCTGAGAAAATTTTAGATCTGCTTGAAAAGATACAACTCAAAAAAATTATCGCGGCAGGCGGCGTAACGCACAACTCTGTTATTATGAAGATGTTAAGGGAAAATGTGCAGGAACTTTACATCCCTGAGTTTGCAGACACTTTTGAGGCGCTTGGCGCGGCCTATTACGCGCTTTTAAACAAATCATCTATAGGATTAGACAAAGAGCGTTTGCTTAATGATGGAAATACCTCATTTACACTCATGCCCCCAATAGAGATGGGGAAGCCGTTGGTACGTTTTGAAGAGATTACTATGCAGACGGCAGAGGCCGGTGATGAATTGATTTTGGGTCTTGACGTCGGGTCTACCACAACAAAAGCTGTCGCGATTCGCACTCGTGACAACGCGATGACCGCTTCGATTTATCTTCGGACAAACGGTAATCCTGTAAAAGCCTCAAGAGAGTGTTATGAGGAGATATTGAAACAGATCACCGTGCCTGTAAAAATTATCGGACTTGGTACTACAGGGTCAGGCCGTCAGATTGCGGGATTGCACGGCGGAACGGACGGGGTGATAAATGAGATTATTGCCCATGCCGCCGCCGCCGCTCATTTTGATAAAGATGTTGATACGATTTTTGAAATCGGCGGACAAGACGCGAAATATACCTTTCTCACAAACTCTGTAGCTTCCGATTACGCAATGAATGAAGCTTGCAGCGCCGGTACAGGTTCGTTTTTGGAAGAATCCGCCGGCGAGACTCTTGGCATAGGTTATAAAGATATAGAGGGGATCGCTGTTAAAAGTAAGCGTCCGCCCAACTTTAATGATCAATGCGCCGCTTTTATAAGCTCAGATATCCGTACTGCTTCTCATGAAGGAGTTGCGAAAGAGGATATTGTTGCGGGGCTTGTTTATTCGGTATGTATGAACTATGTCAACCGGGTAAAGGGTCAGCGTCCAAGCGGAAATAAAATTTTTATGCAGGGCGGGGTCTGCTATAATAAAGCGGTTCCTCTCGCTATGGCTAATCTTATCGGTAAAGAGATTATCGTACCGCCAGAGCCCGGTCTCATGGGAGCGTACGGTGTTGCTCTTGAGGTTAAAGACCGCATAAAAAAGAAACTTATGCAGCCGTCATCGTTTGATTTGCGTACGCTTGCGGATAGGGAAGTGCGTTACGGGAAACGGTTTATCTGCGCGGGCGGTCAGGAGCGCTGTGACCGTAAGTGCGAAATTAATACGATGATTATTGATGATAAAAAGTTTCCGTTTGGCGGAGCTTGTAATAAGTACTATAATCTTATTCATAATGTACAGTTTGAAAAAGAGAAGTTTGATTCTGTTTCCGTTCGTCAGCAAATGGTATTTAATGATTTTGCGAAAAAAGCGGAAAACAGTACAAAAAAAGTTGGTATTAACCGTTCGTTTCTCACGAATTCATTTTATCCGCTCTACTCAAATTTTTTCGCTGCGCTTGGTATGGAAGTTGTGCTTTCGCCGGATGTCAATTCTGACGGAATAAAGCGCAAGCGCTCTTCATTTTGCTTTCCGGCAGAGATAGCTCACGGCACGCTTCACAGTTTACTTTTAACAAAACCTGATTATCTGTTCTTACCAAAAGTCGTGGAGCTTTATGTTGAGGGAATGCCTGACAGAAGAAAGGAGCATCAGTGTACATGTTTACTTCTTCAAAGCGAAGCTTATTACCTCAAAAGCGCTTTTAAGGATATGATAGGAAATACAAAGCTGCTCTCTCCTGTTATTGACTACTCAAAAAGTTACGAAAGCATGGAGCCTGTGTTTGTAAAGACAGCGGTTGACTGCGGTTATAGTGAAGCAGACGGCCGGCGCGCATTTGGAAACGCTTTGAAAGTGCATAGAGAATATTTGGCGGCGCTTAAAAAACGCGGTCAGGAGATCATCGAAAAACTTGAAAAGGATCCAACACGTACTGGAATAGTACTGTTTGGGCGGCCTTATAACGCGTTTGCTGATGAGGGTAATCTTGGAATACCAGGCAAATTCGCTTCGCGCGGCGTTGAGATTATCCCCTGGGATATGCTTGACTACAACAGCGAACCTGTTGACATGGAGATGAACTGGGCTATGGGGCAGAATATTATGAGAGCCGCCAAGATTGTTCAGCGTCATCCTCAGCTCTTCGGAAGTTTTATAACGAACTTTAGCTGCGGTCCGGACTCTTTTATTGTAGGATATTTCCGTGATGTGATGAAAGAAAAACCATCGTTAACGCTTGAGCTTGACAGCCACACGGCAGACGCGGGAGTAAACACGCGCATAGAAGCGTTTCTTGACATAGCAGCCCGTTACAGGACATTAAACAGATCCGCAGAAGAGCAGATTCCATTTACAAAAGCTTATATTGATTATTCTGAGCGCAAACCTGTATTTGTCGCGTCTGACAGTACCCGTCTTTCACTCAAAGACCCGCGTGTTAAAATCCTCTTCCCCTCAATGGGTCATCTCACAAGCGAAGCTTTCACAGCGGCTTTTAACGGAGCGGGGATTCGCTCTGAGGCGATTCCGGTGTATGATAACGATGTACTTAAACTTGGTAAGGGGCACAGCTCCTGCAAAGAGTGTCTGCCGCTTATACTCACAACAGGCGGACTTCTCTCTTATCTGAAAAAACGCAAAAAAGAGAGTAACGAATATCTCATCTATTTTATGCCGACAAGCGGCGGCAACTGCCGCCTCTCTCAGTATAATGTTTATATCAGAAGCCTCATAGAGAAACAGCGGATTCCCGACGCTGCGGTTCTCGCGCTTACAAATGAGAACGGTTACGCGGGGCTTGACGTAAAAGACGCTCTCAATGTGCTTAAATCAACGGTCATCTCAGACGTCATGGAAGATATAAAAAACGCGCTTACCGTACTCGCAAAAGATAAATTAAGCGCAATGAAAGTTTTTAATGAACAGTGGGAAAAAATTCTCACACTGCTGCGCGGCGGCAAGACCTCTTCTCTTTATAAACTTTTAGATGAGGTATCATCAAAGCTCAAAAGCATCCCTGTAAAATATCCTCTCCGTGAAGCGAAGGTGATCTCGCTTCTTGGAGAGATTTTTGTACGCAGAGATTATTTCAGCGGTCAGGATCTGCTTGAGCGTCTTGAGAAGCGCGGGATTATAGTAAAACGCGCTCCGCTTTTTGAGTGGCTTGAGTACTGCGACTGGAATGTCAAAAACGGAATTTTTGAAGCGGACTTTGACTGGAAAGAGAAGCTTGAGTTCAAAGCGAGAGTTATGCTGCAGCACCGCTTTGAAAAGAAGATAAAAACCATACTCGCAAAATCAGGTCTCTATCAGTTTGAACTTACCGATATGGACAACATAATAAAATACGGCAAAGAATTTTTTGACCCGACTCTAACAGGAGAAGCGATTCTCGTGACAGGTTCGTTTTTCCGGGATATTCTCCACTCCACGCACGGTACAATTCAAATAGGTCCTTTTGGCTGTATGCCTACAAGAGTTGTAGAAGCGGTACTCAACGCAGAAGCGACTGTGGAGAATAAAAGAATGCTTGACAAAAGGGTTACAGGCAGAGACCGTAATAACGGCAGTATAAAAACGCTTCCATTTTTATCAATCGAAAGCGACGGCAATCCGTTTCCGGCGATTTTAGAATCACGTATTGAGGCGTTCTGCTTGCAGGTGGAGCGGCTTCACGGGAGATTGAAGGGCTCTTAAAAAGAGCCCTTAGATTCGATCTCTTTGACTTCAGAGATAAATTCGCTTATGTCTTTGAACTTTCTATATACAGAGGCGAATCTTACATAGGCGACTTCGTCAAGTGAGTAGAGTTCCGCCATGACCATTTTTCCAATTTCGGAGCTTGGAACTTCGTTCCTGCTCATTTTTTCTATTTGGTTCTCTATTTTATCAACGATGCTCTCAATTTTTTTCACACTTACAGGGCGCTTCTTACAGGCAGACGTGAGTCCCGACATTAGCTTCTGACGCTCATAAGGCTCGCGGCGCTGGTCGTTTTTGATTATTGTAAGAGAGATATTTTCAATATACTCATAAGTAGTAAAGCGCCTCGTACAGTTAAGACACTCCCTGCGTCTGCGCACAGCGCGCCCCTCTTTACTTGTGCGTGAATCTACGACTTTGTCTTCTTCATGACTGCAATAAGGACAACGCATTAAACCCCCCTTTTAGAGCTTAGAACTTAGAGCTTAGAACTTAGACTTGAGAAATAGGAATTGAGAAAAATCTCTTTATTGTTTTGACTTTTCTCAGTTCTAAGTTCTAAAACTCTGTCTTCAGAGTTAATGTATTGCTCCGCATATCCGGTGCGAGAGCGGACTCAAACTGTATTTTTGATGTTAAGCTTTTTCTGTGAAACACTCTCAAGTCGACGGTTGACACAATTCTGTTTGCTACAAGCGCTCCGACAAAAAAAGATGATGTTACACGGAAATTGCGCGCTTTTTGCCGTATATTGTTGTACTCCTGCTGTTGGCTCTCATCCGCCCAACGCCACCATGTCTCAGGATTAAGATACATATCACTCTCTTCACCCCGCGATATCTCCACCGCCTCATTGTATGAATGCGCGTCCATAAAAGCGCCGACGCGGCGCCAGTACGCTTCATCTTTTTTGGGAGCGTTTTCTATCCCGGCCGCGGCGCCGGCAAACGCGCGCGCGTCTTTTTCGCGTCCCAAAGCGAAACCGTGAAACACTACCGCTCCAAAAATTGACGCGAAATCAACCGCGAGATATACATAGGCGCTTTTAGGTTTATCAACATAGTAATGCCCCATGCCGGGCAAAACAACCGAAGCTCCCATTGCTTTATATATACCGCGCTCGTCCTCATTTGTAACATTATGAAACAAATTCACATCTCTTGTCACAATCTCATCCTCAACAATAACCTGAGCGGAAGAGTGACAAATTACAGCGGAAAAAATTATGAAAATTGTAAATTGAATTATTTTCATATAATTAAAACTTTATTTTAAGCACCGCGCCCGGCGACAATTCGTTCCCGCTGAACACAAACTGCTGTTCTACAGAAATCCTCTCCCAAACGCTGTTATCTTTACCAAGCAGATGAGAATTGTAAGCTTTCGCCGTAAAGCCCGCGTCAATCGCGCTTGCTATGTGGTTAAGCAAAACAACGTACAGGACGTAATTGACAACATCGTATTTTGATTTAGACTCTTTCATCAAAGAATTGTATTCACCTTGACGGTATGAGGTGCCAAACCAACTCGAAAGATCATCGCTGCTGCTGTTTTCCAGTATTTGGTCAATGCCGGGCTCAAAGTTTTCCCATCCTGGAGCGAAATGTATATCCCGGATACGTTCGTAAAAATACGATTCCTTTCTGTCTGCGGCATTATAAAAGGAAGTGTCAAAATAAGTATCAAAATAAAAAGATTTGTTCGGAGGCGGATCCGGATCTTCAAACTTTGCCCTCATACCCTCATCATATTTTATGAGATTGTTAATTTTGAAAAATTCATCGGCATACCTGTACGCTTCCCGTTTCTTTTTTTTGCCGGCGCGGTTAAAGGAGACAGCGGTTCCAATAGCGGCAATCTCGGCAGCGCCAAAAGCGCCCGCCTTAATGTAGCTTTTTGAGTATGCCTGACCAAGTCCGGGAACAAGAAGCGATAGGAGCATTGCCATTTTTGGAGAACGGTATTCGCTGAGGTTGTGCGCGAAGTTTATTGAACTGCCGTCCTCAATAACAGGAGGCTCCGAATCAACAATATCGTTACTGCCGGCAGCGGCAGTTTGAGGACGCCTGCTTTCATTTCGGCCTCTGCCTCTGTATTGGGGCGCGGTTTGTGAATCAGGCAGAGCTTCAGCGCTTTTCGTCAAGGAATCGACAGAAACTGAATCTGCTATGGAAGCGTTTTCCGCAACAGCAGGTTTATCTTCCGCGAGAAGATCTTCTTCTTCGTCGCCGGCGAGCAGTTTGTCGATATCAAGTTCATCGGATTCGTCGTCATTGCCGTCATCAGACTTTTCTTTTTGTTCGTTCTGCGCTGATTCGGATGATGAAGAAGCGTCTGTACCGGATACAATCTCCTCATCATCAACAATATCTTCATCAACCGATTCCAGCACAACGCCTTGCGCCGCTCCGCCCGTTTGATTTTGAGCTAACGCAATGTTAAACGCAAAAACAAGAGTAAAAAAACTAACTATAAAAAAGCGGCGATTCATACTACCTCTTTTCATAAACCCAAAACATCACGCATACTGTAGAGTCCGGGCTCTTTTGACGCAATCCACTTCGCCGCCGTAACGGCGCCGCTTGCAAATACACTGCGGCTGTGCGCCATGTGCCTGAGTTCTACCCTCTCGCCCATACCTGCAAAAAGTACTGTGTGATCACCAACAATATCCCCGCCTCTCACAGCGTGCATTCCGATCTCAAGAGGATCGCGGGTATTTGCCGCCATTCCTTCCCGTCCATTGACAATTGCTTCGTCATAGGTACGTCCAAGCGCTTTAGCGGCGACTTCGCCCAATGTGCGGGCTGTTCCGCTTGGTGAATCTTTTTTAAACTTGTGATGCGCTTCAATAATTTCAATATCGAATTTTCCGCCAAGTCTCTTTGTTACGAAGTCTGTGAGTGAAAACAGAAGATTAACTCCCAAACTCATATTTGAACTGACCAAAACGGGAACGGTTTTACCCGCTTTTTCCGCAAGCTCATAATCACCCTTTTCAAGACCTGTAGTGCCTACAATCATGGGCAGCTTCAAATCAGGAGCTTTTGCAAGATTGTCACGGGTGGATTGTACGGATGAAAAATCAATTATCACCGCGTCTTTTGCGTTAGCCTCTCCGATTGAAGAGACCACTTTCACTCCGCCGCAATCTGCGCCGATAACGCTTGCGTAATCAACGCCCATTTTCGGATGAGAGGCGTATTCCACACAGCCGGCAAGCTTTGCGTCCTTATCACCCAAAACCACTTTGGCGATTTCGATACCCATCCTGCCCAATGCCCCTACTATAATTATATTTGTTGCCACGTTTAACCGCCTTACTTAATTTTGGACAGAGAATATGTTTTGAATACGTTTAAGAGCTTCTCTTTATTGCTTTCAATCATAGGAGCGAGCGGAAGCCTCACTGGACCGGCGGCAAGGCCGATCTCCATCATACAATTTTTAACGGGAACCGGATTAGATTCGATGAAGACGATTTTTGACAGAGGCAAAAGCTCTTCATGAATTTTAAGCGCGCCGGCAGCATCGCCTTTAAGGAAAAGATTGATCATCGCGCTAAGTTTATCAGGCACAATATTTCCAATCACAGAGACCACACCCTTGCCGCCCACAGCGAGAACCGGCAGAGTGAGTCCGTCATCGCCGCTAAGCACAGCCAAACGGTCGCCGCAGCGTCGGTGGATTTCAGAGATTTGCGAAATATCGCCGCTTGCTTCTTTAATAGCCTGCACCTGCGGAAGCTCGCAGAGTCTTTCAACAGTTTCGGGCAGCATATTAACACCCGTACGTCCGGGAACGTTATATACAAGCATTGGGATATCAACTTCAGAAGTAACCGCCTTAAAATGCCTGTAAAGCCCATCCTGCGAAGGCTTGTTATAATATGGAGTAATGCTCATAATAGCGTCGGCGCCGCTCTTTTTCGCGTGACGCGCGGCTTCAATCGCCTCGCTTGTATTGTTTGAACCCGCGCCGGCAATAATCTGCACCTTGCCCTTAGCTTGCTCAACCGCTATATCAATCACTCTCTTATGCTCTTCCCATGAAAGGGTAGCGCTCTCACCAGTTGTGCCGCAGGGAACAATCCCCGAAACGCCGCCTTTAATTAGAAAATCAATATTAGACCGAAGCCCCGCCTCGTCAAGTTTCCCATCAGCGGTAAACGGGGTAATTATAGCTACATAACATCCGCGAAATTCCATCTTTTATATCTCCTCAAAAAATAAATATAGTTTTTAGTACCAATGATATGAAAATAGCCGGACTTCCCTCTGTACAGACGCAATGCTTTGCGTCTCTGCTGGATGCCCGGCTTTAAAATCACTTACTTAAAAATCCAGATCAGCCCTCTTCTTTAACTACCCAGACCTTCAATTTAGCGTCCACGCCTTTATGAAGAGAGATCTCCACAGTATAAACGCCAAGCTGTTTAATAGGCTCTTCTAACTTTACAAAACGCTTCTCAACGCTAAAGCCCTCTTTTTTGAGGAATTCGGCGATATCCTGAGAAGTGACTGAACCGAAGATCTTCTCCTCTTCACCAACCTTCACAGCGATAGTGCAAGGGGTCTGTTCAATCTTCTTTGCAAGCTCCATCGCGTCGGCCTTTAGTTTAGCTTCGCGCTTTTCGTATACCCGTTTTGTTTCCGCGATACGCTTTTTGTTACTGTCTGTAGCTATAACCGCGATATCATTGGGGATTAAAAAATTTCTCGCGTATCCATCCTTAACAGTAACGATTTCCATCGCCTTGCCAAGATTTTCATAATCTTTTTTAAGTATTATTTCCATTTCTATTCAGCTCTCCTTAAGTACAATCGCGCTCTTTTTGTGAACGCGCAACTATTTAATGTTTTCAGCGACAAACGGCAGAAGTCCAAGATGTCTGGCGCGTTTTACGGCAACGGCAAGAAGCCTTTGATTTTTGGCGGTTACGCCTGAAAGACGGCGCGGCACAATCTTACCCCGTTCCGTTACAAAGCGGCCGATAATCTTAATATCCTTATAATCAGGCTCAACCTTATTCATCTCAAACCAACAAACTTTTTTTATACGTCTCTTTCCAAAACCCATATTTATTCAGCTCCTGTTATCTTTAATTGTGTATCTGCAACAGCAGAATTTAAACTTAATCCCGATCGTCAAAATCCCCAACGTCGTCAGCGTCAACCTTCTCTACATCGTTTCTCTCACGGCGTGTGGCTAACGCTTCGCGCGCCGCATCATTCTTAAGATCTCTTACAACTGTCAGATGACGCAGAATGTTTTCGTTTAGCTTAATATGCTTCTCAAAAGCGCCTGGAACGGCGGACTCCGCCTTGTAATAGAAAATCGCGTAGTAGCCCATTTTCTTTTTGTTAATAGTATAGGTAAGCGCGCGCTTGCCCCAAACGTCAACTTTCTCAAACTCGGAGTTACCTTTAAAGAAATCTTCGAGATGTTTTTGTTCTTTCTGAATTGTGTCGTCAGAAAGTGTTCCGTCAAACAGAACCGCTGTTTCGTAGGGTCGAATCACCTTTTACTGCCTCCTGTGGTCTTCGGCTTGCGGCAGCAGCGCCGCAAGCAGGTTTGGTTAATTATATTTATTCATTGCCGTATCAATGTCATTTTTAAGCGCGAAGATTATCGCTTCGCCGCATCTTTTAACAACCTGACGTACTTCCGCCAGTTCCAGCTCCTCAAACCGGCCTAAAACAAAATCTATAATACTAATTTTTTGGGGCAGCGGCCCTATCCCCACACGCAATCTTGGGAACTCTTTACCCGCAGACGCTTCTATTGATTTAAGACCGTTGTGTCCGCCGTGAGTTCCGTCTTTGCGAAATCGTATTTTGCCAAGCGCAATATTAAAATCATCAACGATGACCAAACATTTTTCGCTTGTTAATCCATACTTCGCCATGCACGCGGACACCGCGTCACCGGAGAGATTCATGTAAGTAAGCGGCTTAACAAGCGCTATTACTTTACCATTCTCCATCCGCGCCATGCGAACTTCAGATTTACAGCAGAGCACAGGCTCAGACGCTCCCAAAATCTCAGCGAGTTCGTCAATTACGCAAAATCCGATATTATGACGCGTACCGCTGTATTTTCCGCCGGGATTACCAAGCCCGAAAATCAACGTTTCAGGCTTATCCTGCGCTTGCTTCTTTTCAAAGAACCTTTTAAAAAACTTAATTAACAATGCTGCCATTAATCTCCGGTACGGGCGCGACCTTGTTTATCGAGGCGTAAGCCATTAATCGCGCCCCTAACAATCCAATTATTTCTTTGCCGGTTTAGCCGCTTTACCCTTAGCCGCAACCTCAGGCTCAGCGGCTTCAGTCGATGCCGCCGCCGCTTCACGTGCCGGCGGAGTAACCGACGCAAGCACCTCTTCAGGCGCGTGCTTAATCACGGCATTTGCAATTGAAATATCGCTGACGTGAATCGAATCGCCAATTTTAAGTTTTGAAATATCAATAACGACAGATTCCGGAATATCTACAGGCAGACATTCAATCTTTACAGTTTTGTGCGGATGACTAAAAATACCGTTATCATCCTTAACACCAATCGATACGCCCTGAAAAACGAGAGGCACATCTACAGTAACTTTTTCATTCATATTGATGTGCATAAAATCAATATTAAAAAAGACATCATCTTTCAAAACGTGGCGTTGAACTTCGCGGATAACGGCAATAGAATCTGAAGCGAGTCCAAGATCCATCAAATGTTTTGTTTTTCTGCCTCTAACTATTGAAGCGAAATCTTTGTGATTTACCTCTAATTTTTTGGGCTCACGATCATGACCATAATAAATGGCCGGAATCCACCCCTGCGCACGTGCCTTACGGGTATAGGACTTTCCTGTTCCCGCCCGCTCACGTGTCTGTAACTTTAAAATTTCCAAAGCATGACCTCCTCGGACAAACGCGTTTTATTTGATTTACAGTTAATTTGCGCGTAAAATGGCAGGGGTAGAAGGATTCGAACCTCCGAATACATGGACCAAAACCACGTGGCTTACCGCTTGCCGATACCCCCGCAAAGGCCTTTTTACAGCAAGATAATTT
>Ga0123356_10002085_pt1 | contig 21580 bp, 16 predicted proteins | sample TergutEmb28metaG_2_FD_92546 | JGI IMG/M metagenome (GOLD analysis project Ga0123356, IMG submission 92546) | Embiratermes neotenicus P3 segment gut microbial communities from Petit-Saut dam, French Guiana - Emb289 P3 | ecosystem: Host-associated > Arthropoda: Insects > Digestive system > Gut ... | reverse complement strand
TTAACCCCCCTAAAGGTACCAGGAAGACTACCTGGTTGATAGGTTGGAGGTCTAAGCATAGTAATATGTTCAGCCGACCAATACTAATCTGCCGTGAGGCTTGACCATATTATTGTTCCTTAATTAAATTATTGCCCGGTGATTATCGCGGAGGTGAAATACCCGTTCCCATTTCGAACACGGAAGTCAAGCCCTCTTGCGCCGATGATACTACGCCTCTAAGGCGTGGGAAAGTAGGTCGTTGCCGGGCTTTTTTATGCCCAAATTAATAAATTTATGAAAAAAACCCCTATTTTTGTTTGCAAAAAGGGTCAAAATTCCTTAGAATATAGTATGGAGGGGTATTTTAAGGAGAGGAATCGCTATGAAACGGCTATTTTTTATCATACTTTGTACCTCAATATTAATATTACATGTTAATGCCCAGGCAAGGCTTGGGGATTTTACCATGCGCGGAGCAGCAAGTCAGGAGATGAGAATCGAGGGACTTGTGGGAGCGCATGCAAGTCTTCCGCTTAATTCCAGGGTTAAGGTAACTAATCCAAGAAATGGACGGGAAATTGAAATTGTTATTATTGAACGCATCGATCCGTCATTAAACAGAATTATCGATATCTCTGCTACTGCTGCAAGCGCATTGGGTATAAGAGCAGGTGAGCAGGTAGTTATAACTGTAGGCGCTCCGCCTCGCCCGGTATATCAGGCAGCGCAGCAGCCGGAACCAATAATTGATTTAAGAGAACCTGTTTTACTTTCTCAGGATGTTAGGCAGGAATTATATTATGAATCAGCAAGAATAGATGGAATCGAAGAAAGTGTGCCCGAAGCTGTTTACTCAGCAGTTAGCGGACAGGAACCGGTTGCAGAACAGGTTCAGGCTGCTGCACAGACTGTTGTAAGTGAGCAGGAGAAAGTTAACGGACAAACAGCGGCTGTCAGTCAGGCGCCTGGAAATGGTCATACACACATTAATAATCAAGCTGAACAAATTGCGCAGACACCGCCCAGTATTCAAATGGATCCTTACTATCCGGATTTTGTTCTGGAAGCTTTAAAAGATCCAACAATCAGAGATGCATTTATTGCTTCATCAAACAATGGTGATTCCGCTGAATTTCTTGCCTGGTTAATGGCAATGACTATAGAAGCCAGGGATTCCCGTGATGCAAGAGAAGCAAGAGAACTTAGGGAAATTCGTGAGTTAAGAGAGCTCAGGGAAGCGCGCGAAGCCAGAGAGTTAAGAGAAGCCAGGGATTCCCGTGATGCTAGAGAATCAAGAGAAGCCAGAGAAGTTCGCGAGGCAAGAGAATCAAGAGAGTCAAGAGAAGCGCGCGAGGCGAGAGAAGCCAGAGAGGCAAGAGAGTCGCGTGAAGCTATCAGGGCAATGAACACGGGAAATTTTGCGCCAAGCGGGCAGAGAGAAGCAAATAGGACTGCTGCTCCGGCTCCAGCGCCTGCAAGCAGCCAAAGAGCTGCAGAAAGCAGCCGCCCGGCATTGCCTCCGACAGAAAGGCAGAGCAATGAAAGAACCCAGACTCCTACAAATCTAAATACACTTGAACCATTATCCTCAGCCGGGCAGCAGAACAGCGATTTTAGGGTTTCTGCAAGCCAAGCGCAGGCAATTCGAAATCAGGAACAGGTACAACCTCAGCCGGTTCGCCCCGAAGCGCTGCAAATAATTCCCGGTTTACCTGACAGATTTTCCGGTAAACTGTATAATCTGCAGATTGGCGCATTTTCTGCCCAGGATACAGCAAATAAAACTGCTGGATTGCTAAAAGATGCCGGTTTTGAGCCTATAATTGAGTTTTCCGGCGCAGTTTACCGTGTTATGGCTGCAAAAATTGCCTCAACCGACGTATATTCTGCGTCAGTCAGGCTTGGATCTCTTGGATTTGGTCAAATCTGGGTTAGGGAGTAAATTCCCACTTGAACAGAAATGCTATTAGTGTTACATTAATATAACAGGGAGGATTTCCTATGGCAGTACGTGCAGATGTTAATAAAACAGAGTCCAGACAATTAGTTACTTTCCAGCTTGGAGAGGAATTGTATGGCGTTAATATAATGGACGTAAAAGAGATTGTCCGCGTTCAGTCAATCCGGCCGATTCCCAACGCTCCTACATATGTAGAAGGGATTTTTAACCTAAGAAGCGAAATAATTCCAATTATTAATTTGCATAAAAGGTTTCATTTAAGAAAATTGGTAACTTCCGAAGAAGATGAATTGTTGTCAGGTTTTATTATTGTAGATATTGACGGGATGAAGTTGGGTATCATTATTGACAGGATCTCCCGCGTTGTAACTGTTGAAAAAGAAGATATTCAACCGCCGCCGCAAATGTTTTCGGGTATTGGCGCTGAATATATTGAAGGTGTTGTCCACCAGGAAGAAGGATATCTTATTATTCTTAATATAAGAGACCTTTTCAATCCAAAAGAACTTCAGAAAATCGCCGAATTGCGTAAATAGATTAGCAAACAGGGCTTTCGGGTAATACATGAAAATCGAAATTTATTCTCCCACAATAAGACGCAAAGAAATGGACGCAGTACTAACGGCCATGGTGGAAGAAAAAATCGGTCCTGGGGACAGAAACCGGCTATTGATTCAAACGGCAAAAGAGCAGCTGCGTTTTGATTATGCTCTTGCTCTGCGAAGCCCTGCTGTTGCTTTGCATGTAGCGCTTAAAGCGCTTAATGCTCAAAGCGGACAGGCAGTTATCCTTTCTGCTCTTTCTCCGCGCTACTATTTGCAGGTAATAAACGACTTGCAGCTAGTTCCCCTGTATTGCGATGTAACATATGATTTCCCATGTTTGAGCAGGGAATTAATCGAAAATACACTTGCAAAAAAACAGTTTGATACAGCAATTGATGTTTGCGCAATTATTCTTCATCACACTCTTGGGTTTGTGCCTGATACTGCTGCAATTGCAGAATTGGGTATTCCCGTTATAGAAGATATTTCGCAAAGCTACGGAAGCTGGTTAAAACCTGAAAATAAAAAAGATAAACAGGATGCAGAAGAACCAGCTGCAGCAGCCGGAAAAAATGAAAAAGAAGAACCTCAGGTTAAATTTGATAATGTTTTTTGCATTATTGGACTTGAAGAAAGAGATATGCTTACATCAGGCGGCGGCGCGCTGCTCTTTGCAATGAACAGAAAAGATGGAAGTGCGCTTCGCAGTTTTTCCGGTATTGCCAATGAATATTGCCTTCCGGATATTAATTCTGCGCTGGCTGTTGTTCAATTTAAAGAAGTGCAGCGAAATACCAGCAGAAGACGCGATATCGCGCAGATGTATTCCCAGGCAAGTCTTTCGCTTACATCAAGGACAAAACATAAACGTTTTATAGCCATTAATGACAATGAATACTGTAATTATTCTTTTTCGCTTATTCTGGAAACAGGGTTAAAAGATGTTGTTGCTTACGCAAAGAAAAAAGAAATAGAAATAGAAAACGCTTTTGAAAACACAATCGCGGGAGCAGGATTATGCGACTCGTGCCCGGTAAGCAGTTCGCTGGTTCTGCGCACAGTACTTTTTCCGATGTATCCGCGACTGCGTTCCCAGGATGTGGAACGTATATCACGTCTCATTATGACTCTTCCGTAAAGGAGTGGTTATGAGCAGCGAAAAATCCTGTCAGAGTGCAGTATTATTTGTTAATCTCCTTAAAAAAGACTCTGAACAACTGGCAGATAAAATCTTTAGTGAACTTAACGGACGCGGTATAAAGACAGAAGTCTTTTCGTTCGAAGGAAAACCAGAAAAACTGGCACCCGGTAAATGGGATATTGCCTTTTCTCTTGGCGGAGATGGAACTGTTTTATACACAGCGCGAAGCATGGCTCCATTGGGAATTCCGATTCTGCCTGTTAATCTTGGAACATTTGGTTTTATTGCAGAAGTAAATAAAGAAGATTGGCTTTTGGTTTTTAATAAATGGATAAACGGTGAGATTACACCTGCACGAAGATGCATGTTTGATATTTCTGTGGAACGTAATTCCAAAATAATAATGAATAATATCTGCCTTAACGATGCGGTTATTTCATATACTCAAATTGCAAAACTTATAAAGCTTGATGTGCATATTGAATCAAATATTGCTTTGGGCACTTACAGGTGTGATGGTCTTGTTGTTGCTACTCCTACGGGTTCCACTGCGTATTCGATGGCTGCAGGCGGTCCTATTCTGTATCCTGACATTGAAGCCATGATTATTAATCCTATCTGCCCGTTTGCGCTTTCCAACAGGCCGCTTGTGCTTCCTTCGCAGCAGACGCTTACGGTAACTGTTGCGGATGAGCAAAGATCGGGAGTATTGTTAACAGTTGACGGACAAGATACATTTGCTCTTGAATGTTCAGATAAAGTATATATTAAGCAGGCGCCGTACAGTGCAGAATTGATTTTTGACGGAAGATATGCGTATTATTCGGCGTTAAGAAATAAACTTTTCTGGTCTCCATCGTAGATGGAAGGAGATAATAATGCTTGAAGAACTATCAATCAGGAATTATGCATTAATTGATTCTATAACTCTTTCTTTCCGCCCGGGTTTTAATGTTTTGTCAGGTGAGACAGGAGCCGGAAAGTCAATTATTGTAGGCTCTTTAAGTTTTTTACTGGGCGGAAAGGCGGAAACCGATGTAATCCGCTCAGGCTGCGACGAAGCATCCGTTTCTGCGAGTTTATCCGTAAAGAATAATAACAGCGATGTAACAGACTGGCTTAAAGCGCGTGATATTGAATGCGAAGAAAATACTGTAATTGTAAGAAGAAATATTAAATCAACCGGCAAGGGCTCGATTTTTATTCAGAATATTCCTGTAACAAGACAGGATTTAACAGAATTTATGGCTTTATTGTTTGATCTTCACGGTCAGCACAATCATGAATCTCTTTTGCGTAAAGACAGCCACAGGCGTTACCTTGATCGTTTTGCCGGACTGGAAAACGAAGTTAAAAGTTTTACAAAAATATTTTTAGAATTAACAGATAAACGCAAAACAATGGAAAGCTCTTTAAAAAGCGAAAGAGAACGGGAAGAAAGGCTGGAAATTTTAAATTATGCCGTAGATGAGATTACCAAAGCTTCCATCCAGGCAGGTGAAACACGCGAACTGGAAAATGAAGCGCAAAAACTAACCAGTTTTGAAAAACTTGCAGGATATATAAGTATTGCTGCAGAGAATTTTATTGACGGCGGAAATTCCATATTAAGTCTTGCGAGAAAATCTAAAAATGCGCTGGACAGCGCGTTTACTGTGGATTCATCCCTTGGTGAAATAAACAGAAGATTCGAGAACCTATATTATGAAGCTGAGGATATTGCAGGAGAATTTCGCGCCTACAGAGATGGTCTAAACTATGATCCAAAGAGACTGGAAATTGTAAATGAAAGGTTATCTCTTTTATACAAACTTAAAAAAAAGTATACAGGTCTAAAAACAACGTTTGATACCCAGGCAGGAAGCGAAGAAGAGGTTATTCTAAACTATAAAGTAAACGCAGAAGCAGAAATAGAAGCTCTGTGCAGCGCAGAAGAGAACAGAGATAAGTTAAAAACAGAAATCAGCGCTTTAGAAAAGACTATTATCGCCAAAGCTCAAGGTTTAAGGGAGAAAAGAACCGCTGCTTCTGAAAAATTAAGTAAATTAATAACCGGGGTATTAAAAAACCTTGGAATGCCAAATGCCCGTTTCCAGACTACGATTATCCCAAAGAAGAATGAAGGCCAGACATCATTCGGTCCGTACGGAGCAGAAGATGTAGAGTTCCTGATTTCTGCAAATACCGGCGAACCTCTTAAGGATTTAGCAAAAATCGCGTCCGGCGGTGAACTTTCCAGGGTTATGCTTGCCATAAAAACTGCGCTTTTAACCGAGGAAAACACAGGTAAAAACTCAGGCGAATCTGAAGGTGTTGAAACCCTGGTCTTTGACGAGATTGATACCGGTATTGGCGGCGAAGTTGCGCTGAAAGTAGGGGAGTATTTGACAAAAATAGGCAAATTTAAGCAAATATTCTGCGTTACACACCTTGCGAGTATCGCTGTTCGCGCCGATAATCATTTTAAGGTAGAAAAAAGAACCGAGGGGGGCAGAACTTATACCGGCATCGGACCCTTAAGCGAAGATGGACGGAAAAAGGAGATTGCCAGAATGTTGGCAGGTGACGCAGGAGACGCTGCGCTTGCACATGCTAATGATCTGATGTTGAAGTATGGGGCCTCCACTGAAGGTTCCAGATAAACGGAGCGGCTGATGGCTAAGATTTCCGATCAAGATCGGCAAATGTACCAGGAAAAGGTTAAGTACTATGTATCCATGACTAAGGTATTACTGGATACAGAGAAAAAACTTTCCCAGGAAGCAAAAAAGAATACCCCTGATTCTTCCATGCGAAAGCTCACTCTTGCCGACGAAATGCTTAATCTGGCTTCCTATTACATTGCCATAAACGGAATGTCGCAGGCTGTTTTAAAAACCAAAAACGAAGAATCCTTAAACGATGCCAGAAAATCACTTTATAAAGCTGTCATTTATCTTGAAGAAGTTGTAAGTAATTATATCGATTCGCCTTATTCTGATTATGAAGCAAAGCTGCTGGCAATCAGTTCTTTTGATCCTAACCAGCGGTATAATCTGATATGCAAAATGGGCCTTGCTATTGATATGCTTGAGCAGGCATATGGTGATAATTCAAAATGGAGATGGACATTTGTAGAGCTGGAAGGACGTTTTGCCGCAACAGCAAAAAATATTATCGATCTTAAAAGTATTTATGTAAATATGAGTCCTGGTGCAGAATTTTATGAATCCAGTGTTTATCATCTTAGATTAATAAAAAAACTTCTTGCACAATCTGCAGATCGCTATCGCGAGAAATACGAACTGTCTACCGGTCAAACTCTTGATTTTAAAACCGGGATAAATTTTTTGGGCGCATTAAGGCGTCTGCATATTATTCTTGCTGAAAACGAAGAGTCTCAGGAAATTAAAAAGAAACTTACTATTTGGTCTACCAAGCTTGAGACTGATTTAAAAAAGCAGGAAGAAGCCAAAAAGAAAAAATAAAACAAAATGCCATGAGCAAACCCCGTTCATCACTTAAGGAATATAAATCGCTTTTTCCGTATCTTTCCCGTTACCGTAACCGTTATATTCTGGGTATTATCTGCCTTATTATTGTAGATTCGGCGCAAATTGCAATTCCGCAGTTTCTTCGTATGGCAATAGACCTTATTTCCAGCGGTGTTTTCCAGTGGCGCCAAATTATAATTCTTTCGCTCTGGATGATTGGCATTATGACGGTAGTTTCCGCAGGCCGTTTTTTATGGCGGTATTTTATTAATGGTTCATCAAGGCGTATAGAAGCGGAATTAAGGGAAAATCTTTATAATCATCTGCAAAAATTATCCTGGGATTTTTATCAAAAAAATAAAATCGGCGATCTTATGGCGCGTTCCATTAATGATCTTCATGCAGTGCGAATGTCAATAGGAATGGGGATAGTTGCCCTTTTTGATTTTATTTTTATGGCAACAGCTATTTTAATAATTATTTTTATTCAGGATGCAAACTCGGCTCTTGTTTCTGTTATTCCGCTTCCGCTTGTTACGCTTTTGATACTTGTTTTTGGAACCCTTGTAGGTAAAAAATTCAGGGCAGTGCAGGAAGCATATTCAAAAATGAGCGATAATGCGCAGGAAACCTTTTCCGGCATTAGTGTAATAAAATCATTTGTTAAAGAATGGTGGTTTGTTAAAAAGTTTTCTGATTCAAATGACGATTACAGAAAAGCAAATATGGAACTTGTCCGGCTTTTTGGTTTTTTCTTTCCTTTTGTAACATTTCTTTCCGGGCTTACAATTCTTGTTATGCTTGCTGTCGGCGGAATCCGGGTTATCAACGGTTTAATGTCTCCGGGAAGCCTTGTTGCAATGTTCAGGTATTTAAGTATGTTAATCTGGCCGCTTATGGGAGCAGGTTTTATGGTTAACATGATTCAGCGCGGAGCAGTAAGCCTGGGTAGGATAAACGAAATAATGAACACCGAACCTACAATAAAAGATAATGAGATCATAAAATCCGCGGATAGCTATTTTGATTCTAAGGTTCCTGCAATTGAGATATGTAATCTGGAGTTTTCCTATAACGATAAAAATAAAGTTTTGGAAGGTATTAATTTAAAAGTAGAGCGCGGTTTGTGGCTGGGTGTTATGGGAAAAACCGGATCCGGAAAAACAACGCTTGTTAAAACATTTATGCGTATGATTAACCCGCCCCAGGGAAGCGTTTTTGTTTTTGGCATTGATGTCCGCGATTGGTCTATCGATAAGCTTAGGTCTCTTTTTGCGGTAAGCCCGCAGGATAGTTATCTTTTTTCTGACACAATAGCTGATAATATAATGTACGGTATTAATGAAAATGAATCTTCATTAATAAATAATACTGTGAGAAATTTGGGTGATATTATTACTTTAGCTTCTTTAAATAAAGATTTGGAAATATTTCAAAGCGGAAAAGAAACGCTTATTGGAGAACGCGGTCTTACGCTTTCCGGAGGGCAGAAGCAGCGGATTGCCATCGCCAGAGCCGCTATCATAGATGCTGAGTTTTTAATTCTGGATGATTCTCTTTCCGCTGTGGACAACGAGACAGAACAGAAGATATTGGAAAACTTAAAAAAAGAAAGGAAAGGACGCACGACAATAATTATTTCTCATCGTGTATCTACGCTGAAATATGCGGATAATGTATTGGTTTTAGAAAAAGGAAAAGTTTTAGAATATGGAAATCCGCAGCAGCTTGCAAGTTCCGGCGGTTTTTACGGCAGAATGGCAGCTTTCCAAAGGCTGGAGTATGGCTCGGAGAATATAAATGGCTGAAAGTTATTTTGATACAGATGATGTTACAAAAGAATATGACAGCTTTCTTGCTAAAAGGATTCTTTCGTATTTAAAACCATATAAACACCTTGTTTTCTTTACGCTTGTAACTCTTGTTATATCTACACTTGGAGAGCTTTTTATTCCAATATTATTACAGCGTATTATTGATGAAGGGATACTGGAAAAAAATATTCAATATCTTGTACAGGGCTGCTTCCTGTATTTATTTATATTAATTTTTGTATTTGTTTTTACCTTTACTCAAACATTGATTGCAAACTCCATGACTCAGCGGGTTATGAAAGATATGCGTATAGGGCTTTTTAAAAAGACAGTCTCTCAATCAACCGGCTTTCTGTCGCGGCACCCTGTGGGACGAATTGTTACACGATTAACAAGCGATGTGCAGACAATGGACGAATTCTTTACAACTGTGCTTGTTGCCTTTTTAAAAGATATAACAATTATGGCAGGCGCTCTTGTTACGATGTTTATCCTGTCGCCGCAAATGGCTGGCGTTGTGCTTGTTACACTGCCGCCTGTGCTTGTTCTGACTTTGATAAGCCGTATCAAGGCACGCGATGCATTCAGAAGGCAAAGAACTGCGTCATCAAAAGTGTACGCATATCTTGCAGAGAGACTGGCAGGAATGCAGGTTGTTCAGCTATTCAGGCAGGAGAAAAAAAGTTTAAAAGAATTTAAAGAAAGTAACCAGGAGCTTATGAACGCAAACCTGGGAGAAATGTATGTATTTGCAACTTTCAGACCTTTGGTTGAATGGTTTTCTACACTAACAATGGCGGTTGTTATTGTTGTTGGGAGCAAAATGGCTTTATCATTATCAATTTCATTGGGAGTATTAATTGCTTTTATAAGCCTTGTTCAAATGTTTTTTCAGCCAGTAACAGATATCGCAGAAAAGTATACTATGCTTCAATCGGCAATGGCAGGAGGAGAAAAGGTATTTAAGCTCATGGATACCAATGAACATATACCGGATGCGGGAAAAGAGCAAAATACTTTCTCTTTAGAAACTACTGTGTCCTCCGTGCCTCCGTGCCTCCGTGTGAATAATTTTATATCTAATTCTATTAAAGGTCGCGTTGATTTTAATAATGTGCATTTTTCATATAAAAAGGGTGAAGATGTTCTTAAAGGGCTTTCTTTTTCTGTTAAGCCCGGAGAGATGGCAGCTATTGTAGGGTACACTGGCGCCGGAAAAACAACAATCATAAATGTGCTTACCCGGCTTTGGGATATAGATGCAGGAGAAATATGTCTGGACGGCATACCAATTAAAGAAATACCGCTGGAGGAATTGCGCCGGTGTATTATGCCTGTTACTCAGGATATTACCTTGTTTTCCGGCACAATAGAAGAAAATATAAGCCTTGGGCTGGACATTTCGCACGAAGAGATTATCGAAGCTGCAAAAACGGTTCATGCCCATGAATTTATTTCTAATCTGCCTGACGGTTATAAAACAGTGCTTTCTGAAAGAGCGGCAAATATATCCACAGGTCAAAGGCAGCTTATCAGTTTTGCGCGGGTTATTGCCCACAATCCGCGCGTAGTTATTCTTGACGAGGCGACCAGTTCGATAGACACCGAAACAGAGCGGTTAATTCAGCTTGGAATAAAGAAAGTGCTGGCAGGAAGGACTTCGTTTGTCATTGCTCACAGGCTGTCTACAATCAGGGATGCAGATCGTATTATGGTTCTTTCCAAAGGAAGCCTGGCAGAAGAGGGCAGCCACGATGAATTAGTTGCCCAAAATGGCCTTTATTCAGGGCTTTACAGATTGCAATATGAGGATTAAAGGATTAAAATGTATATAAGAATGAAAAAACTGCTTTTTCTGACAATTCTTTCTCTTTTTATTGCGGTTGTAAGCGTTTCTGCCCAGAGCAGGGATTTTATACCGTATGTATCGCAGATTAAGGTTGAATCCAGAAACAATCTGATTAGGCTTACATGGATAGATTCTCCTGATGCGCGAGGGCCCGTTTATATTTACAGATCGGCGCGTCCTTTTAGCAGCACTATTCCTGCGAATATAAGGCCTGTTGTTGTTAGATACGGAGAGCAGTACTATATTGACGATGCGGATGACATGGAGAATCTTTATTACTTTATTGCTGCAAGTGATACATCCGGTCAGCGATACGATATAATCCTTCCTCGAATTAACAGCGCAAGCCTTATCCCGGGACAGACTTTGGAAGAAGCGGTAGCATCTGCCGAATTTGAGCTGCCTGGACTTGAACCTGTACAGGGTATCTCCAATTTAAGGGCAAGCCAGGACGGAGAAAGGGTTATTATTACTTTTAATACAGAAGGTCCGCGCAGAAATGCCATTTTATACCGCAATATGCAGCCTATCAGCCGTCCCCAGGATTTACTTAACGCTGTAATTGTTCAGTCAGGAATAGATTCTCCGTTTGTTGATTTTCCTGTGCCTGTTCCGGGTCTTACCTGGTATTATGCGGTTATTTACGAAGATGAAATTGCAAGCGGCAATATGGGAATCAAGCCGGGAATTAATGCGACAATTACCCCTGTAACAGTTACCAGCGAACAAACTGCAGAACGCACCCTGCGTCCGATACCGCTGCCTGTTTTAACATTGCGTAACACTATGCCGGACAGCCATTTTATGACAGAAATACCGGAGCAGGTGCCTTTAAGTCCTGCATCAACGCGAATGTTACGTGATACGCAAATGCCGTCCAAAGTGCCGATAACGCTTAAAAGACCGCGTGTATTTGCCGTTGACCTTGTAGCGCCGACAGGCGGTGAAGAATCCGCGCTGTTCCAGATTATTACAGAATATTTTGTAACGCTTAATTGGGAATCTGCGAGAGTTAGTTTACAGCATTATTTATCCGTGCGGCGTTCAAGAGACATTGAAGCGCGTGCGCGTTTTTATCTGGGGCAGACACTGTACTACACGGGGAATTACCGCGAATCGCTGATGGAGTTTTTATCAATAAGATCTCTTCATCCTGCAGAAGCAAATACATGGATAGAAGCGGTTTTATCCGCGATGGTTTACTAAATTACCGCAGTGTTCTTAACAATGCTCTTAATTCAGGATTCGCCGCGCTTTCAACCGCAGGCTGCACCGATCTTCTGCTCTGAAGAATAATTTCATCACCTTGTTCTATCCGGTCAAAGAATCCGTTCCTTGTTAATGTGCCTATGGCTATTTCTTCATCAACATTTGTGACAGTTAATTTTCCCACAAGTTCATCGCCTGAGTAGACAAGGGCAATTCCTTCGTTTGCTGTCTGAGGACGTCCTTTTTTTACTACATCGTAAACAGTATCCTGTTGTATTCCGTCTGCCTTGCCCTTGTTAATAAGCGCTTGTCCCTGCCTGCGGATAAGAAGTCTTCCCCGTACCGGCATGGAAGATGATAACTGGTTAACAATTCCGCGTGATGCATCACGAAGCCTGTCGGTTCCTGTGCGGTATGCATAATAAGTTCCTGCCGGGGATCCTGTTCTGCCGACAAATACTTCTGCCTTTATCGAAATGTCGCGTTCGTTTTCTGTTACTGATACCAATACAAAATAATCCGCTCCTCCTTCTCTGGCTTGTCTGAAAGCCTGGGAAAAAGTAACCTGACGTAAATTCAGGTTCATAGGTGTAATGTTACGGTCATGTACAAGTAATTCTCTAATAACGCCTGCCGCTACTGAGCCTGCATCTGCATGATAAAAACTCGATTGCCCGGCGAGGGAAAACACAGCGACTTTCCAGTGCCGTTCTGCAAGATCAACAGGATTCACCTGCCACTGCCTGAACAGAGCGTTTGACAGAAGAGAGCTGTATGCCTCTACAGCGTCATTTAAACTGCGGTCAGCCAAACCCTGATCCTGCAGGAATTTAAGTTCTTCCAGATAACGTGCAGGGAAACCTGATAAACGCAGCAGTTCGGCATACTCGCGCCTGTCTGGTGCAAATGGATTCAGTCTTAACCCGCGGCGGTATTCAAAAAGCGCCTGTTCAATTAAATTGCGCTGGCGGAAATTCCTTGCTTTATTAAAGTGCCATGTTGCAAATCTTACGCGCCGGGGATCTTCAAGAACAGTAGAGGAGATTAAGGTTTCTTCCAGAATTGCGCGAATAAATTCATCATCCTCGTTTACCGATATAGCGCTTGATAAAACAGTTATTGCATCCTGCATACGATTCATTCTGATAAAAGAAAGACCTTTTAAATACCATGCGCTCATATCCTGTCTGTTATTAGCAATTAAAACATCGCAAAGCCTGGAGGCTTCGTCGTATTCTGCATTACGGTAACGAAGTGTAGCCATTAAAGACTGAGTCGGCACATGACCAGGTCTGTAGTAAAGTGATCTTTCGGCATAACGGATAGCTTCTGTAACCCTGTTATTCATGGAGTAAATGTAAGCAGCATAGTAATAAACACGGAAATCACCGGGATGCTGTGTAAGTGCGTTGTTTATGTAAGTTAATGCAGTATCCCCGTCACCGAGTGAAAGCGTAACAAGAGCCAAAGAAATGAGCAGTCTTCGATCGTCGGGGTAACGCCGGACTGCTTCGCGGTATCTAAGCATTGCTTCTGACGGCCTGTTTCTTGCGATATCAAGTTCGCCTGCGGCAAACAGAGCTTCCCTGTTATAAGGTTCAACGGCAAGAATGCTGTTTACAAGTGTAGTAGCGGCATCGAGCTGTCCCAGCGCTATAAGCGTAAAAACTTCCAGGTTTGCTACAGACATGTTTGCGCGCGCAAGCTGCCTTGCTTTTCTAACCCAGTTTAATGCTTCGTCAAACTCTGCAAGCTCATAATAACATTCTGCCAGAGCTGCAGTTCCCTCTGCATGAGCGGGATTTAGCCTTAGGCACTCAAGGAAGGATTCAACCGCAGAGTACCAGTTTTCGTCTGCCATGTGGCTTCTGCCGCGCTCATAAAAACCTGCCGCCGAGCCCTGGCTTTGCGCTTCCAGATTTATTGGAAATAATAAAACAAAAAACAGAAGAATTACCGGCATTGTTCCCTCCCCTAAAAAAAACAATTATTCCTTCTTACACGTTACGATTTTTATTGCATTTATCTTATGACCGTCCATTTCCTGGATTATAAAATCATGGTCTTTGTATACTGTTTTTTCATTTTTTACCGGTATCTTGCCGAAGAGATCAAAAACAAAGCCGCCCAGGGTATCAAAATCCCCTACAGGAAGCTGAATGCCTGTTTCTTCCGACAGTAACTCAAGGTTTACTCTGGCATCGCAAAGCCACATCCCGTCACCCAATACAACGACATCTTCGGTTTCATGATCAAACTCATCCTGAATATCGCCGATTATTTCTTCGATTATGTCTTCCATTGATACGATACCCGAAACTCCGCCGTATTCATCAACCACAACGGCGATATGCACTTTTTTCCGGCGCAGTTCGCGTAATAGATCGTCAATATGTTTGGAAACCGGAACAAAAAAAGGCTTCCTTGCCAGTTCGTTTATATCAAAATGATTATCGTTTACAAGCGTTTTTAATACATCCTTAACATGAAGGATGCCAATTACATTGTCTACAGTATCCTTGTAAACAGGAAAGCGCGAATGTTCGCTTTCTATAATCTGGTTAAGTATTTCTTCTTTTGAGGCATCAACCGACAGAAAGACAGTATCTGTTCTTGGAACCATTACTTCCTTGACTGTTGTGCCGGATAGTTCAACAACCCCGCGGATCATTTCCTGCTGATCTTCTTCCAGCTCCTTTATTGCCTGTGAATTTATTTTAAAAGGGGCTTTCAACTGTTTCCTCCGTTGGGAATTATAATCTCGTTTTTATACTTGTTCAGAATTTCCTCCTGTAATATAAGCATTGGTTCACCAGGGTCTATAGTTTCATGCTCCATACCATTTAAGTGTAGGATACCATGAATTAGCAGTCTGCGTAACTCCTCATCCTCCGGAATTGCAAAATACCGGGCATTTTCACGCAAAGTATCCAGCGAAATGACAATATCTCCCGCCAAATACACGGTTTTATTTTCGTTTTTTACGGTTTCGCCCAGATTAAATGAAAGAATATCTGTTGGTTCGTTTTTATTTCGATATTGAAAGTTAAGATTCTGGATTGTTTTGTCATCGCAAAAAAGCACAGAAAGCTCCCAATTGTCATGTTTTAATTCTTTTATTATTTTTAGTGCAAACTGGCAGGCGCTGCCGCTCCATGAAGGCAGGGTTATATTCTCTGAATTAACAGTAACATTATTCATCTTTTTCTTCTTTTTGTTTGGGATATTCAATTCTGGAGTGATAATAACCTGCAAGAACCCTGACAAAAGATTTTTTTATTATTTCCAAATCGCGAAATGAAAGATCCGATTCCGACAATTGCCCGTGATCAATTTTTGCTTCAAAAAGCTGCTGAATAAATTTGTCAATTTTGCTTGCTGTGGGTTTGTTTAAGGTACGAACGGCAGCTTCGGTTATATCCGCTAGCATAACAATTGCTGATTCTTTTGAACGGGGAGGGCTGCCGGGGTACGAAAAATCCTCGGAGTTTACGGTTACTTCCTGTTCTGTCGCTTTGTTGTAAAACCAGGAAATTATCGAATTGCCGTGATGTTCGGCAACAATGGAAATGACATCTTTTGGAAGACCCAAACTGTGCGCTTTTTCTACCCCAAGCTTTACATGGCTTCGAATTATTGTCGCGGAAAGCCTGGGTGCAATTTCATCATGCCTGTTATGGTCAGTTTGGTTTTCTACGAAATAATCCGGGTTATCCATTTTGCCAATATCGTGATAATAAGCTCCTACCCGGGCAAGTAATGCATTTGCATATCCAGAATTGTGACAAATATCCTGGCAGGCCTGTTCTGCAAGATTTGCTACCATTAGTGAATGTGTATAGGTTCCCGGAGCAGTCGTGAATAATTTACGCAGAACAGGAGCGTTTAAATCTGATAATTCCATAAGCCTGAAAGGAGTTACTGCATTTAATGCATGTTCTAACGGCGGTAAAAAACCAATTGTCAGCATTCCGCAGAAAATACCGTTTAATGCAGCCCAGAATAAAAGAGCAGGGTAATCAGAAAAATTGGACTGACGGATAAGTAATACCACAACAATCGCAAGACAATTTGCCGCAGAAATTAAAATACCGGCTTTTATCAGGCTCATTCTGTTTTGTGATTTATGAAGAACAGTAGATGCAGCCGCGCCGGAAACAAGAGCAATAATATAAGAATGGTTGTCAAACGCTCCGGCAAAATATGCGCCCAATGGAAGCGCAATAGCCATTATCATCGCTGGTCTTTTTCCCAAAAAGACAGAGAGTATCATTATATAAAGCGCAGTTGGAACTGCAAGAGATACTGGAAATTCTTCAAAGCCGGGGAATAGATTGTTTAAAAGCACCGAACCGATTATATAAGTGCCGGTAAGGGATGCAAGCAGATATCGTTCACGGTTGTTAAGTTCCCTTCCCAGTATTGTGCGTCCCTGTAAAATTATATAAAGAATAAAAATTAAATGTACAAGAAGAACAGCGCCAAGGATCTCCCTAAGTTCATTTACAGAAACTGTGTTTTCGCTTGTGATTTTTACGATTATCAGGATTAAACATAATGCATAACTGAATAATGCCGGTCCTGATCTGAACTTGGTAATTAAAGAGGAGAAGTTTTTTTTCAAATTATCGTTTTTCATTTTCATCATATGCCTGTATTATTTTTTTTATAAGCGGATTGCGCGCTACGTCGCTTGTATGCAGAAAGGAAAAACTAAGTCCGTCAACATTTCTTAGTATTTCCAGCGCATGCAAAAGCCCTGAATCCGATTTTCGCTGAAGATCGATTTGCGTAGTGTCACCGGTGATTACTGCCCGGGTGCCTGAGCCAATCCTTGTTAAAAACATTTTCATTTGTTCTTTTGTTGTGTTTTGCGCTTCATCCAAAATGACCATGCAGTCGTTAAGGCTTCTGCCTCTCATATATGCAAGAGGCGCAATCTCTATGGATCTTGTTTCTTCCATTTTATTAATTACATTGTAAGGTACAAGTGATTCCATGGCGTCGTAAAGCGGTTTTAAATAAGGGTCTATTTTTTGCGCAAGATCTCCGGGAAGGAACCCCAGGTTTTCTCCTGCTTCTAACCGGGCGGGTAAGGACAAGTTTACGCATTTTTTTTGAAAGCAGAAACTGAAGAGCATGAGCAATTGCAAGAAAGGTTTTGCCCGTACCTGCAGGTCCAATGCAAAAACAAATTTCATTTTCTCTCATGTCTTGAATATAAACAGCCTGATTTCTGGTTCGCGGATAAACTCTGTTAAAACCATGCGGAATCTGGATTAGGGAATCCTTAAAGAAATGTTCTTCCTTTTCTTCCGCAAGAGCGCGGATATAATCAGGAGATGGCTGTTCCCCCTCCTGAACTGCAGTGATTAAATTATCCATCATTGTCCTAAAGCGTTTGACTCCGGCTTCATCTTTGCTCTCAAAATGAATTTCATTGCCTCTTGCAGTAATAAAACCGCCAATGGAACTTTCTATAGTCCTTAGATTTCCGTCATTTACACCGCAAATCCCGGAAAGTATTTCCTTGTTGTCAAAAGCTATAGTTATAGCATCGTCCAATTATACCTCTAAACCCCAAAATAGGGTTTTATTTATTCTATATCCTGATAAATGCGCTAGTCAAGTGGAGAAAAGCCGGTTATTTTACTGCCCATCTTTCCTTTCTGCCGTCAAATCCAATATCTGTCTTAATTTCTGTTATTGGTTTCCACTGAACAAGGAATGTTATATCTGATGTAATGTTAATTGACGGTATTTCTCCTGCGGTTGCCGGCCGCTGGTACGGGTAAAAGTTGATTTTAAATGATGCTGTCCAATCACCCAATAGGTGTTCTGCTTCAAGATCGAATCTTTGCATTTTAAATCCGGATCTGCGCCGTTTTGTTTCGTCAAAGAAATTAAACGAATCAATTAAATCAATAAAAACATTATTTTGCTCACCTTCTATATACATTGACGTTAAATCTTCCATTCCGGCTACATTTTTAAAATATCTGAAAATTACAGCATTTTGCGACGTTGCAGACATTCTTAAGACCAGGAAATTCGTTATATTCAGGTTCAATGTTGTAGAAAATTGAAAGTTGGAATTGGTATGCTGCTGTAAATCGAAAGCGAGAGATGACCTTACATCAAAAGACAAATTCATGCGGTTATCAATTAACCTGATATTATTAAATGCATGATTATAGGAAAGTGATAAGCTGTGAGGCCTTAGTTTTTCTTCTCCTTCTCTCTCCCACTTGCCGCCAATATCAGGATCTGGTTCAAATACCGATTTTTGAGTTCTTATCATTGAATATTCAGTTCTTAAGTTCCATAAAGATAATGTAGATCTAAGCGAAGTAATTTCATTGTCCAGTTCAGGGTTTATTACCATATAGTGAACAAACGATCCCACTCTTCCGAATCTGAGGGTTTCCCTTATATCAAAAGGTTTAATAATCCACTCGTCTTCGCCTTCCGGTTTTTCCATGCGGAAATTCATGTTTGTTTCTGATATCCAGACTCTGAATGTACTGCTGGCTGTAACAAGTCCGTTCATGGGAGGCAGTTCCGCGCCGACAGAAATATTTTGTATTTTATCCATTATATTGGCAGCAATATTTGTAGAAAGTCTGTGGCTGTTAAGACCGTAAATTTCCTTGCTTAAATCTTCCTTAACCCACGAACCCCATTCAGGAGTAAGTTCCGGACCATCCTGGCCTGGCGTAAATCTTTTTGATCTTACCAATGTTCCCCTGAATGTATATTGAATATTGGACTGACCGAATACCGGATCCCTGTAAATTGGTTTTAATGTGCCGTTATATGTATATGATGATGTATAGTTTGTCTGGCTGTATTGCTGTCTTCTTACATCCTCCATTCTTTTTTCATCAACTTCTCCAGTAGAAGTATTAATAAACATTTCTTCGTTTAAGTAAGTGTATTCGCGCCATGTGCCGCTTCCGGAAAAAGTTACGACATTGTTAAATAAACCGCTTGAATGATCCATGCGGAAATTAAGATTGGCGTTTCCTCCAAAGTTTGTAAGAACCGACTGCACTTCACTCCAGTTTACATCTTCGTAAGTCTGCCAGTTCGAAGACATAAATTGCAGTTCAGAAGAACTTGTAGGAGAGAGCTGGTAATCAACGCTGAATCGCATGTTTCCCGCCGATGGTATTCCAAAAGTCTGATTTAAAACAGGAGGTGTAAGTAATTCTGTAGATATTATTCTTTCCTGTGTTGTCTCGTCTGTAATCCACGGCGGAATAGGAATGCCGATACCATTAAGAGGATCTTCCGGTATCTGCGCAGCCGGTCTTGTTGGAGCTGCCTGACTGCCGCTTACAGAGACAGGAGTTCCCGCAACTGCTCCGGAAAAATTATATATAGTGTATCTGTCCGGCGCATAGTAAAAACGATTGGGAGAATTAGCGTTGCTGTTAAAAACTGAGGCGTCTCTCATTGTTTTAAAAGATAGTGTTGTTGAAATACTGGAAATAGATACCCTTGTTATAATAGGAGCAATATTCGGAAACGAAGGGTTTAAATTACCGCTCATGTGCCACCTGTATTCACCAATTTCATTTTGAGAAATGGTAGCTTCATCCATTGCCGCTCCCTGCTGAATCATATTCATCCAGTCCATGCTTTCTGCACGGCTCATAAAATCCATATCAATATACGGGTCGGAATAATAAGGAATATTCCAGGTTAAGCTGCCGTATTTGCCGTTGAAACCGCTGTTAAACCTTAATCTGTAACGGAAAGGAACTGACATTGAAAAGAAATTTGATTCGTTCCAGTCAGACGAGCCGTCAAAATCCGGCGCATACGGCGTATAACCAATGCCTGAATCAGAAACTGTTCTGGAAAACCCAAGCCCGAATGAAAAATCTATTTGGTTTAACATACCGGCTCTTGGAGTTACAAGTTCAACGCCAACATATGTCCCAATGTTTACATAATAATCAACAAGAGCTTTCAGACTGACTTCATTTTGACTAACAGATTTTTTTCCGGTACTGCGAAGGAATAATCCCTGAAGCTCTTTTTCTTTGTCATTTGTATTTCCAAGAATCCGGCTTAGCGAACTTGATTGGGACGAATCAGCTTTTGGCTGACCTAAAATATATGTAGTTGTCTGAATAAATGCGCCTTCTCTGCTGCGGTATCCAACAACAGGGTGGAACACAACTTCGTCGCCGGGAAAATAAAAAAACGGAATATATAATACTGGAATTTCTCCGACATTTAACACAGCGTTAAAAATGGCAAAATCTGAACCTGGAAGCAGCCATAATTTTGATGCTCTTATTGACCAGTATGCTTCGTCCGAAGCGGCATTAGATATTCTTGCTCTTGTCAGAACCGTAACATCCTGATCGCTTCGTGAGATTACAGTGCCGGAAAACAGGTATGCTGTCCCGTCATCGTCAAAGGTTGAATTTCCGTCAAGAAAAATACTTGACCAGTTATCAATATTAACCGTTATTGATTCTCCCCTGAAAGTCTCTGTTGAATTATCCTCGGTTTTTTCATAAATTACTCCGCCCGAAGCAGTAATTATATTTCTGGTACGATTAAAAATTATTTCATTTGCAGAAATTTTATGAACTGCATCGCCGTCCTTAAGGCTTATTTTAACATCGCCTTTTAATCTGGCATAATCTTCATCAATTACTTCTATTGTAAAGTACTCGGTTGTCTGGGCAGATTCTATCGTTATAACTTTTCTGCTTTCGTTATTTTGTTCTCTTGGTTCAGACAGGTTAAAATATTCTCTTATTCGTCTTGTAAGGTCTGTTCTTGTACCGCTTTCCGAAAGCCCAAGAGAACGGCACCATGCTGCAAGTTCACCCAGAGTAGAGGTTCTTAGCTCCATATCGATACGCTGTCTTTCCGTAGAAGACAATATACCTGCGCCATCCAGTATAACAGGAGCTTCATATTGCTCAAATTGATCTTCTGAAGGCAAAGCCCTTTCCTGCGCGAATGACGGCATTAGTAAAATTGAGAAAAAACTACATAATAAAAAAAGCCGCTTGTCTTTCATTGTTTTCTATTTTTTTCGCGAAGCACCTCTTTTCATTATATCCGTTATATAAAAACCTGTGTAGGATTCCCTGCACTTTGCAATCTGTTCCGGCGTGCCTGTTGCGATAACCTGACCCCCTTTTTCGCCGCCTTCCGGCCCCAAATCGATAATATAATCGGCTTGTAGAAGCACATCAAGATTATGTTCTATCATTATAACAGTATTTCCCTGATCTACCAGCCGCTGAATAACAGCCATAAGCTGCTTTACATCGGCAAAATGAAGCCCTGTTGTAGGTTCGTCCAGAATATACAGGGTTCTGCCCGTAGAACGCTTTGAAAGTTCTAATGCAAGCTTTACCCTTTGCGCCTCTCCGCCGGAAAGGGTAAGCGCTGATTGACCCAGTTTCACATAACCCAATCCGACAGATAAAAGCGTCTCCATTTTTCTTGCAATCTGCGGAATGGGAGCAAAAAAGACAGCGGCTTCTTCGATAGTCATGTCTAAAACTTCGCTTATATTTTTGCCCCTGTATCGGATTTCTAAAGTCTCTCTGTTAAATCTCTTGCCGTGGCA